>PDWI01008711.1_pt1 | contig 11874 bp, 12 predicted proteins | sample 1430891 | NCBI WGS metagenome assembly PDWI01 (sample SAMN01162508, study PRJNA174530) | Oral metagenome, whole genome shotgun sequencing project. | biome: Marine environment; feature: Marine mammal; material: Swab sample of the gingival sulcus; isolation source: swab sample of gingival sulcus...
GGAAAAAACAAAACCCTAAGAGGCCAGTCACACTAATGACTCAGAACTCGCACGTCAAGAATTTTCTTCCGCTTGCATCAAGCGTTTCGTGAATTTTTGCAAATAACGAAGGGGAAAAATTCCTAAAATTGTCTTCTCCAGCCTTGATCTTGGTTGCAAAATCGAATATTGCAAGACAGCTTGATGAAGATCGGTCTGCATCGAGCCATAATTTTGATTTCACACTGAACGAGGAGCTACCGTTTGTGGAGGCTCCCAGAAAAGAGGCCAATATGAATGTTACCGTGTTTGGAGTTGGATATGTCGGTCTTGTTCAAGCAGCGGTGTTTGCCGATGCCGGACATAATGTCTGCTGTGTCGATGTGGACGAGGAAAAAATTGAAGGGCTGAAAAAGGGTATCATCCCTATTTTTGAGCCTGGTTTATCAGAGCTTGTTCTCGCTAACTATGAAAAGAGACGGCTCAGCTTTACTACCGATTCCCAGAAAGGGGTTGACCATGCCGAGTTGCAGTTTATTGCGGTCGGCACGCCCCCGGACGAAGATGGCAGCGCCGATCTCAAGTACGTCCTTGCGGTGGCAGGGACGATAGCTCAACAGATGTCTGGAGGTAAAATTGTCATCGATAAATCGACCGTTCCGGTCGGTACCGCCGACAAGGTCAAAGCGCATATGACCAGGATCTTGGCAGAGAGAAAGGTTGATTATCCCCTGCATGTCGTATCCAATCCGGAGTTTCTTAAAGAGGGCTCTGCGCTCGACGACTGTATGCGCCCGGAGAGGATCGTCGTTGGCACGGAAAGTCCGGAGGTTGTCGAGATTATGCGCGAGCTGTATGAACCCTTTAGCCGTAACCATGACAAGATCATGGTGATGGATGTGCGCAGTGCCGAATTTACAAAGTATGCGGCAAACTGCCTGCTTGCCACTAAAATCTCCTTTATGAATGAAATGTCAAACCTGGCCGAGCGACTGGGAGTTGATATCGAGCAGGTTCGTCGGGGGATCGGGTCGGATTCCCGTATCGGCTATCAGTTCATTTATCCCGGATGCGGTTACGGTGGCTCCTGCTTTCCCAAGGATGTGCAGGCTCTGGAGAGATCGGCCCGTGAGATAGGCTATGAGGCAAAGATCCTGAGAGCTGTCGAAGATGTTAACTACACACAAAAAGAGCGGTTGTTCGAGCATATCAGCTCCTTTTACAGGGAGGGCATTGCCGGAAAGACCTTTGCCCTTTGGGGGCTTGCCTTTAAACCCAATACCGATGATATGCGGGAGGCCTCAAGTCGCGTTCTTATGGAGGCCCTCTGGAAGGCTGGAGCCAGGGTGCAGGCCTATGATCCCGAAGCGATGGAAGAGGCGCAGCGGATCTACGGCACCAGGGATGATTTTACGTTGATGGGCACCAAAGAGGCTGCCCTGCATGGTGCCGATGCCCTGGTTATCGTTACCGAATGGAAGAGTTTTCGCGTGCCCGACTTTGCTCTGTTTGTCGGTGAGCTCAAGGACAGGGTCATCTTTGATGGTCGGAACCTGTACGATCCACAACGGGTTGAAAAGATGGGGCTGGCCTATTATGGGATCGGCCGGGGGCGTTCCCTGCAAACGCCTGCACTGGCCGAGCCACATTAGTCTTGCCGTTTGCAGAAATACCTGGTAGTTGAAACCGGTAGCCGGTCTCAGAGGATTTTGCGTTTTCAACTCCTGTACAGGACTGAAAACGGTACCGAATACTAGAAACCTTGGGTTAATATCTATGTATAGAAATTTTAGAGTTGTTCCAAACATTATCTTTGGCAGAGGTTCTTTTAATCAGCTTGCCGATGTTATTGCTCCTCATCGCAGCCAAGGCTCCTATTTTGTGTTTGTACTCGATGATGTCTTCGTCGGGAAATCTCTGGAAGGCCGGATTCCTCTGGTCAAAGATGACCTGCTGTTGCCTGTTAACGTCGACGATGAGCCGAAGACCTCCTATATCGATGCCCTGGTCGAACAGATACGAACCAGCAGGGAAGGGAAGCCGGATGGTATTGTTGGCATAGGTGGCGGCTCGACAATGGATATTGCCAAGGCCGTATCCCTTATGCTCAACAATCCTGGCTCTTCTGCCGACTATCAGGGCTGGGATCTGATCAACAACCCCGCCGTCTACCATGTTGCGGTTCCAACCCTTGCCGGAACCGGCGCCGAGATTTCCCGCACCACCATACTTACCGGGCCTGAGAAGAAACTGGGAATCAACTCGGACTATACCCTCTACGATCAACTGCTCCTCGATCCTGAACTTGTCGCGGATGTCCCGAAAAATCAATGGTTTTACACAGGGATGGACTGCTATATCCATGACGTCGAGTCCTTGAAAGGCACCTTTATTAATGAATTCAGCAAGGCGTATGGAGAAAAATCGATTGAGCTCTGCCGCCAGGTCTTCCTCGAAGAGCATCCGGACAGGGATGACAAGCTGATGATGGCCTCCTATTTTGGAGGGATGTCTATCGCCTATTCCCAGGTGGGGGCCTGCCACGCTCTTTCTTATGGACTTTCCTATGTCCTTGGAATTCATCACGGGATTGGCTGCTGTATGGCTTTTGATGTGCTCGATGAGATCTATCCCGAAGGCGTCAGAGAGTTTCGCCAGATGATGGCCAGACACGATATCACTCTGCCGAAGATTGCCGCAGATCTTGATGATACGGCCCTTGAGCGTATGGTGACCACAGCACTCAATCTGGTCCCGTTGTGGGAAAACTGTCTTGGCCCTGACTGGAAGGAGCTGATGCCAAGACAGCGGTGCAAAGAGTTGTATCTGGAGATGTAGCGTGGACTCTGGTAAAGCCTGTCTCCTTGGGGCACGCAGGGCTCTGCCCATCGTGCTGGGGTATCTCCCCATTGGCTTTGCCTATGGGGTTTTGGCCGGCAAGGCAGGGCTATCCCCTCTGAATACCCTGCTTATGTCGGTGCTGGTGTTTGCCGGCTCGTCTCAATTGATCGCCATAGGGCTCTTTGCCTCTGGAACCGGGCCTGCCGCGGTTATTGTGACCACCTTTATTGTCAATCTCAGGCATCTGCTGATGGCGGCAGCCCTGTCTCCCTATCTCCAGCGGTGGAGAAAACCGTATCTGGCGTTTTTTGCCGCGGAAATCACCGACGAGACCTTTGCCCTGCACGCCTCGGCTCCGAGCCGTCTTCAGGACTGCAAGGCCGAGGTTCTCTCGCTGAATCTGACAGCCCAGACGTCCTGGGTGTTTGGCACATTTCTGGGGATTGTCGCCTCGGGGCTTATCCACGATGTGCGGCCCTTCGGGCTCGACTACGCACTGGCTGCCATGTTTATTGGCCTGCTTGTTGGCCAGTGTGAAAATGCGATACGGGTAATAACCGCCTGTTGCTCGGGCCTGCTGGCCGTGGGGCTGCACCTTTTGGGGTGGCAGCAGATGCATATCATTGTTGCCACAATCGTTGGGGCAACAGCAGGATTTGTGGTGGAGTTATGCTCGAGCAAAAGATAATATTCTGGACTATCCTGGGGATGGCTCTGGTCAGTTATCTGCCGAGATTTTTGCCGATCCTCTTTCTCAGCGGACGCTCCCTGCATCCTCTGCTTGTCTCCTGGCTGCGGCTGGTTCCCGCCGCGGTTCTGGCGGCGATGCTGGCGCCATCCCTACTGCTCAAAGACGACAAACTGGCCTTTGGTTTTGACAATATCTTCCTCTGGGTCGCCGTTATTGTCTTTCCACTGGCCTGGCGGTCAAAGAGTCTGTCTCTTTCTGTGTTTGTCGGTATGGGCCTTGTTGCCCTGGGGCGCTATCTTGGGTTGGCTGACTAGCGGGACCTGCGCCTATGGCAGAAGACTATCTCTCTTCAGATAACGCGGAAAAAATTGCCAGAATCCTTCTCCGTTGGTTTCGCCGGCATAAAAGGGATCTGCCCTGGCGGCGCAGCTATGACCCGTACCATGTGTGGATATCCGAGATCATGCTGCAGCAGACCCAGATGGAGCGGGGAGTCCGCTATTTCCACAACTGGGTCAAACGCTTTCCCGATGTCGTCGCTGTTGCCCAGGCCGATGAAGAGGAGATCCTCCAACACTGGGAGGGTCTGGGCTATTATGCAAGAGCCAGAAACCTGCACCGGGCGGCAAAGAAGATGGTCACAGAGTTCCAGGGGCAGGTGCCCTCGGACTACTCTTCCCTGCTCCGTTTGCCGGGGATTGGCCCGTATACCGCCGCCGCCGTCTCCAGCATCGCCGGCAATCAGGATGTTCCGGTAATCGACACCAACGTGAATCGCATCTTTGCACGCCTCTTCAACATCCAAGAACCGATCAAGGAAAGCGGGGCCCAGAAGACCATACAAGAGATTGCCGGCAAACTGCTTCCCAAGGGCAAGGCCCGCCTGTTCAATCAGGCCCTGATGGATTTGGGAGGGGTGATTTGCACCCCCAAAAATCCAGACTGTGGGCTCTGTCCGCTGTCAGATCGCTGCAGGTCACAACAACTGGGAATTGTCGCAGAACGCCCTGTTCTGGCGAAGAAAAAACAGCCTGTTTTTATCAACAGGGTGGTCGGCGTGATCGTTCACAGGGACAGGGTATATATGCAAAAAAGGGCGCATACCTCACTGTGGACCGGCCTGTGGGAATTTCCCGGCGGGGAGAGGCAGGTCGAACAACAGAAAACGGCTTCTCTGGATGTGGCGAGCGAAGTGCATAAAGAAACTGGGCTTGTCGTCCGGGCAGAGCGCTTTCTCGCTTGTGTACACCACCAATTTACCCACCATAAGATAACCGTTGATGCCTATCTTTGCAGCATTGCAGATGATGCCGAGGTGCATCCCAGACCGCGCCTGGCATCAAATTTTCGCTGGCTGCAGCCAAGAGAGCTGGACGACTTGGCCTGCCCTTCCGGTGTGCGCAAGGTCATCGACCATCTCAAGAAGACATATCCTGCAATGTTTGCAACCAAGGCCCCTTGAAACGACTCCGCAACGGCTCGCTTTACGGACTGTACACCAGCTCGACCGGGCAGTGGTCAGAGCCCATAATTTCCTGCCTGATGGCGGCATTTTTGACCTTGGGCTGAGCGGCCTGGTTGACACAGAAATAATCAATACGCCAGCCGATATTTTTAGCCCTGGCATTAAAGCGGTAGCTCCACCATGAATACTGCCCTGGTTCCTGGTTGAATATCCGAAAGGTATCGACAAAACCGGCAGCAGTAAAAGAATCCATCCAGGCACGCTCTTCGGGCGTAAAGCCAGGATTCTTGACGTTGGATTTCGGGTTCTTCAGGTCTATCTCCTTGTGGGCGACGTTGAAATCACCGCAGAGGATAACGTCTTTTTTCTTCTCCAGCTCCTGGGCAAAACTGAGCAACTTGGCATCAAAACGGAGTTTGTAGTCGAGACGCTTGAGCTTTTCTCCGGCATTGGGGAAGTAAATCGTCAGCAAAAAGAAGGTCTCAAACTCCAGGGTAAGGACCCGCCCCTCACAGTCGAACTCTGCATCTCCAAGACCGGAGATAACATTAACAGGCTGCAGCCGGCTATAAAAGGCCACACCCGAGTACCCCTTTCTTTCAGCGCTGTGCCAGTACGAGGTAAAGCCGGGAATATTTTTCAGGGCTTCTGAGAGCTGATCCGGCTGTGCCTTGGTCTCTTGGATACCGATGACATCGGCATCCAGTCCCGTGAGGATATCGGCAAAGCCCTTTTTTTCTACAGCACGGATACCGTTGACATTCCAGGATATAAGGCGCAGTTCCTGTTCTTTTTTCATAATTTTTCTCTTGGTTTTTCGAGGCCGTACACCCCTTTGCGGACAGGGGCCTGCCAGCGGGCATTGGTCGCAATGCGGGCCGATGGGGCGACAGATTGACTGCCCAAAGGCCACGAGCAGCGAGTTAACGGTCAGCCAGTATTTCCTGGGAAGTTTCCCCCGCAGGGCCATCTCCGTCTTCAGTGGTGTATCTGTTTGCACATAGGCCCATATATTCATAATCCTATGCACATGGGTGTCAACACAGATGGCCTCTTTTTTAAAGGCGACAGCCATTACCAGATTCGCAGTCTTCCGCCCGACTCCGGGCAGCCTGATCAATTCATCGATTGTCTTCGGGACGGTATAGTCAAACTCTGCCATCGCCTCTTTCAGCCTTTTCAGATGCCTGGCCTTGGTCTTGTAAAAACCAACCGGATAGATGAGCTTTGCGATACTCTCTTCGGAAAGTTCTGCCAAAGCAAAGAGGTTGTCCGCCTTTTTGAAGAGTCTGGCTGCTGATTTTGCGGTAACCTCATCCTTGGTTCGTGCCGAAAGAAGCGTTGCAACCAGCACCTTGAAGGGGTCCCGTGTCTGGACGGCTATAAGATCAACGACCGGGACCTCCTTGTCTTTCACCACATCGGCAACCTCGGCCAGAAAGGTCTCTATATCTATTGCATACGACATCTGCTTTTCTCACTTCTTTACAAAGAAAATACGGGCTAGAGCTCCAGCCTGTCTTCTGTAAAAGAGAGGGTTGCGAAATAATCTTCGACCGTTTCTGCCCGGCGGATCAGCTCAACACTGCCGTCTGACCTGAAGAGAAGCTCTTTGGGACGCAGGCTGCCGTTGTAGTTGAAGCCCATCGCGATTCCGTGGGCCCCTGTGTCGTGGATCACCAGCAAGTCTCCTTCCGCAATTTTCGGCAACTCCCGTTGAATGGCGAATTTATCGTTGTTTTCGCAAAGGCAACCAACCACATCGACCACCTCTTTTTCCTCCTGCCGCCCTCCCAGAACATCAATATGGTGGTAGGCGCCATACATCGCCGGTCGCATCAGCGAACTCATACAGGCATCGACACCGACATAGCTGCGATAGATCTCTTTTCTGTTTATCGCCCGTGTCACCAGAACCCCATGCGGACCGGTCATATAGCGGCCACTCTCCATACAAAGGGCGGGTTGATAGCCCTTTTCAACCGCGAAGTTCTCAAAGAGGCGGGTTATCTCATTCGCCATGGCCTGCAGATCAAGAGGCGCGGTGTCCGGCTGGTACGGGATACCAAGCCCCCCTCCGATGTTGACAGATTCAAATCTGATGCCCAGCTCCTCTGAGATTTCAGAGACCAGGTCAAGGAGCATCTCCGCTGTCTTCACCATATAGGGATACTGCAACTCGTTGGAGGCGAGCATGGTATGGATTGCAAAGCGGCTGGCTCCTCTTTCCCTAGCCTTTGCGTAAGCGGCAGTGATCTGTTCGTGGCTAACCCCGTATTTTGCCTCCAGCGGATTGCCGATGATCTCGTTACCGGTGCGTCTATCACCCGGATTATAGCGGAAACTGATAAGCGGGGGGATCTCTCCGACCTTGTCAATGAGGCTGATATCATCAAGGTTAAGAATACAGCCACCATCAGACAACGCCTCCTGAAAGTCAAGATCGCTTGTATTGTTCGAGGTAAACATCAGCGCCTCACCGCCCGCTCCAATTTGTCGGCATAACCTGAGCTCGGCAATGGAGCTGCAGTCAAAGCCGAAGCCCATATCCTGCATAATCCGCAAAACAGCCGGGTTGGGAAGGGCCTTTACCGCATAGTACTCTCGAAACTGGTCAATACCGGAAAATGCGGCCTTAAGGATCTCACCCGTCTGTCGGATACCCATTTCATCGTAGATATGAAAAGGTGTACCGTAATGCTCTGCAATTTTTGACAGGTTGGGGAAAAGACGATTCTGGTATGATTGTGAAATTGGCATGGTTCTATCGATCGGTTTGCGGAAGCCTGGGCAGGGGGATTCTGCTGGTTTCCTTTATGGTAGAGAGGGCGGTCTCTGTTGTCGTTGCCAGCACCCCGTCTATTGACCGTATCTTCCTGGTCAGTATCTTCTCAAGCGCTTCCTGGTCTTTGCAGCGCAGCTTTACCAGAAAGGTGTCACTTCCGGTAACAAAATGCACCTCCTGGATATCCTCAATGCGGGACAGATCAGCTCCAACCCGCTCCTCCGTACCAGATTCGACGGAGACATGGACAAAGCCAATCAATGTCCGCTGAAAACGGCTGGGATTGAGCAGGACTTCGTAACCATCAATAACCCCTTGCTTTTCGAGCTTTTTCACCCGTTCGAGTACCGCAGATGGCGCCAAACCGACCTGCCTGGAAACCTCGACATTGGGAATGCGGGCCTTCTTCTGAAGTATCTTTAGTATTTTAAGGCTTGTCTCGTCCATTATTCTTTTTTTGATTGTTTTTTTAGAAAATTATTCTTTTATTTTTGCAAAGTCAAGAATTTTATTTTCAAAAATTTTAATCCGGACGTGTCATTGTCTTCTCAACGAGAACTCGGGACAGATATGCTCTCTTGTATACTGATGGACTGACCGGTGTCGGATTTTTTCAAGGCACGAGTATCTTAACAGATCAAGTCGCTGAGGAAGCTATTGTCTTTCTGCCGGAGTATCTGGTAGAAGAAAGGAGAGAATGTGTTTTTCTGAGCCACACCCAAAGCTGATCCATTTTTATCGGCGTTCCTCATCATTTTTCAGAGCTGGTTTGGAGATACCTGAGCCAAACAGCAAGGATATATTGTTATGCAGTTGAAAAACCATAGCTTTCGACCACAGAGCAGGAGACCTGTCCAGATCAGGGGGCACATTATCGGTGGCCCTCGCTCTCTTGTCTGTCTTCCTCTGGCAGGGAAAGAGCAAAAAAAGCTTCTCGAAGAGGCCTCGTTCGCCAGAAAAAACCACGCGGATCTTGTAGAATGGCGGCTGGACGCCTTTGACGAGGTGGAGGATCTCTCTTCCTCTCTGGCTTGTCTGCAGGATCTGCGCCGTCAATTGGCTGATATCCCTCTTATCCTCACCTGTCGGGCCCAGAAAGAGGGGGGAGCACGACCAGTTGCAGAGGAAACGCGTCTGGCTCACTATCTACAGGCCATCGACTCCGGAGCCGTGGATATTGTCGATATCGAGCAAAACAGTTCTCCGGTCTTCAGAGAGCAGGTTCTCGACAAGGCCCGCAGTACCGGCGTAAAGGTTCTCTTTTCTTCCCATAATTTTACTGATACCCCGAATGAGGATATCCTCTGTCAACGGCTCTGCGAGGCCCAGCGTCGTGGTGCTGATATTGCCAAGATCGCGGTAACGCCAAATGATATTGGAGATGTCCTGCGACTTATGGATGCAACATATCGGGCCAGGATCGAGCTTGTAGAGATTCCGCTTGTCTGTATCTCCATGGGACCAATGGGGAGGATCAGTAGATTGGCAGGAGGCCTTTTCGGCTCTGATATTACTTTTGCATGTGGCCTGCAGTCCACGGCACCGGGACAGATCCCTCTTGCACAGTTACATGCCGCGATGGCTATTCTGCACGGAAAGCCCTTGGATTGACATGCAGATATCGGCCAAAATCTCTTCTCTACTGTTGGCGTATAGCAGAAAGACCTCTGGCAATCCGCTCAGATTCACATTGACAAAAAACGAGATTGAATTATTAGTTTTTCCTAATTCGAATTCGCCGTAATATCTTTTGTCTCAGCTCTACTTGCAAAGGTTGTATGTCCAAGATCTACAGGATACGGTTGAGTCGAGGGAGAATAATCTACTATTTTTTATCAACAAAGGAGAATATCATGGAAAACTGCAATATGATTGCACATGCCCATTGTGATGGGCCTTGTGGCGTGTATGATCCCGCATCAGCCCGAGTTGCCGCAGAGGCTGTGCTTTCAATGACCAAGAAGCTTCTGGAACTTGCCCCTCCGGAAAAAACAGAAAAGGAGGCCTTTGCCCAGTACTTGAATACCTTCGCCCGCTACGATTCGATCAAGGAAGAGCAGGCACATATCGCCAAGACAGAGCTTCTGGTACTTTGGACAGACTATTTCAAGCCCGTCCATCTCGAGCAGTATCCGAACCTGCACGATATTTTCTGGCAGGCAGCAAAACTTTGCTCATCCGTCAAGGTGAATATCAGCCTGGAAGATGCTGAAAAGCTTCTGGCGACTATTGAAAAAATCCATGGAATTTTCTGGCAGACAAAAGGACGTGAAGTTGCCTGGGTTCTCGCCGGTTGATACGCTTGGTAATCGAACGTATTTACCCTTTTTCTCAAAAACAATGGAGTGTGGAAGCACTTGCAACTGCTTCCGCATTCCAGAAGAACCTGTCATATCGGCTGTTTTTTATGATCCTATCTACCTCACAGCAATCTCTTTCCAGGGTTTGTACGCAGGCACAGGTTACAGGCATTGATTGCAAAAATTTCTCAGCCGTAAATACTCTCAGGCTTATAGATTTGAATTATGTGGTGTTGCCTGATCAACCGTCTCCTCAGAAAACGTCGTCGCTCGACGAGAGCTTGAACAGGTAAATGTAGATGTGGATGTTTGATGCAAGATGATATCAGAAAAAAGCATATTTTCTCGGTTACGGTATCTGGAAACTCAATGGCTCCGCTGTATTGTGATGGCGAAGTGATACAGGTTGATGCCAAAGCCTATCAAGATACAGCAGTTGAAGTCGGCGATATCGTTTTTGTAGAACACCCCTATAAAGAGAAGTATTTCCTTGTCAAAAAGGTTGTCGCTGTCGGTTCAAATACCGTTTTCATTGAGGGTGTCAACAGCGAAGAAAGTACAGATAGTCGCCATTTTGGGAGTATCTTGCAAAGCAGAATCAAGGGCAAGGTTCTGCCTTAACATATTGCCTTATCGTAATTTTTTAGCGATTCATGACTGTCAATGGTCCTTGCCGCTCAGTGTGAAAAAACTGCGTTCTTTCTGAGGCTGTTTAATAAACTACTCCGCAGCGAGAAGCATGGTCGCTTATTCTACTGCAAATTCTTTTTTCTTACTGTATTGTACTGTTAGGCTTATTTTGTTATTGTATCGGGAGGAGAGGTGATTGGTGAAAACCGACATTTTTCCGGATTTGTCAACATTACAGTTGTACCCTCTTCTGATATCTGCTTCCGGCCCCCTGCCTGGGCGTCTTCCTGACAAGGCCAGGCTTGGTTCAGGCCAGCATGTTTGTTACTTGGCAATCCTATGGCCTGCAAAAGAAGCTTGATTGAACCATCTCATCTGAGTTTAGGAGAAAACAATGAAAAACAATCCATTTGCAAAACCGCTTTTTCAATCGGCAGCGATTATCGCAACGGTTGTCATCCTTATCCTTTTTTTTGGCCCTTCCGATTCGAATTTAGCCGAAGAAGGCGGGCTTATCGGCTTTTTGGGCCTGCTTGGAAATGTTGTGCTGTTTGTCTTGGGCCTTGTTCTGGCCATTGCCCTTTGTCTTGTTCTTCTTGTTGGAATCTTTCTGGCTGCAGTTGGCTTTAAGAATCCGGAGATGGCCGGAGAAATGTATGCAGGGCTGAGGAGACAACTCGTTACAAAACTCCTCTTTTTCGTTGGTAAAGTCGGCGGTGACGATGGAGTCCTTTCTGATCTGGGCAAAGAAGATCGAGAAAATATGCAAAAAGAGCTTGAGCTGTTACAGGAAAAAAACCGGCAACTGGAAAAAGAGGTCAATTCGATGGCAGCCGCAGATGTCACCATGGCAAAAATTCCTTCGATAGGGATATTCTCCTATATTGAAAAACAGCAACGGGGCCTCTTTGTCAAAAAAGTAGAAGAAGCAGTGGCTCAAGGGATGACAAATGCGGAGATTGATGAATATCTCCAAGAGAAACTGCCCTCGGCCTTGAATGCAATTCTCAAAAGCCATCCCATTTTAACCAAGGATTATATACGCAGCGAACGTGAGGATTAAAAGTAATCTTCGATTGAGCAACAAAAATTCACGAAACGCTTGATGCAAGCGGAAGAAAATTCTTGACGTGCGAGTTCTGAGTCATTAGTGTGACTGGCCTCTTAGGGTTTTGTTTTTTCC
>PDWI01008712.1_pt1 | contig 11874 bp, 9 predicted proteins | sample 1430891 | NCBI WGS metagenome assembly PDWI01 (sample SAMN01162508, study PRJNA174530) | Oral metagenome, whole genome shotgun sequencing project. | biome: Marine environment; feature: Marine mammal; material: Swab sample of the gingival sulcus; isolation source: swab sample of gingival sulcus...
CCTCACTTCTTGTTAACAGGGTGCAAAGCCCGGAGTTCTGGGAAAAGGAATAACCTCACGGATATTACTCATTCCCGTAACAAACTGTACCAACCGTTCAAAGCCAAGACCAAAACCGGAATGCTCCACAGAACCATATCTGCGGAGATCCAGATACCAATCATACTCATCCAGTACAATACCGGCCTCTTTCATTCTCCCCTCAAGCACCTCCAGCCGCTCCTCACGCTGACTGCCGCCAATGATCTCACCAATCCCCGGCACCAGAATATCCATTGCCGCAACAGTCCTGCCGTCATCATTTACCCGCATATAGAAGGGTTTTATTGCAGCCGGATAACCGGTAACAATAAGCGGGCAGCCAAAGACTTCTTCGCAAAGATAACGTTCATGCTCAGACTGCATATCCATGCCCCATTTCACAGGGTACTCAAAAGATTTACCCGATTTTTCCAACCGTTCAATAGCCTCGGTATACGGCAGATGAACAAACTCTTTCTCCACCACATTACGCAGTTTAGCCAGCAGTCCTTTTTCAATAAACTTGTCGAAAAGCTGCATATCTTCGGCACAATTTTCCATAGCATCAGAGAGAAGGTATTTCAGCATCTCTTCGGCAACAGCCATATTTTTCCGTAAATCACAGAAGGCCATCTCCGGCTCAATCATCCAGAACTCGGCCAGATGACGGCTGGTATTGGAATTTTCCGCCCGAAATGTTGGGCCAAAAGTATATACATCGCCAAGAGCTTCGGCATAAACTTCCGCCTGCAGCTGACCGCTTACCGTCAACCCCGCTGGTTTTCCAAAGAAGTGCCCTTCCGCCCCCTGCTCCCGTCCAGTTATAACCTGAAACATCTCCCCTGCTCCCTCACAATCTGAAGTAGTTATGATGGGAGTATGTAAAAGGACAAAATCCCTCTGCTGGAAAAAGTTATGTACGGCATAACCAAGGCGGGACCGAACCCTGCCCACGGCCCCAAGGGCATTGGTCCGAGGGCGAAGATGACTCATTTCCCGAAGGAATTCAAAAGAGTGGCGTTTTTTCTGCAAGGGGTAGTCCGGCGGAGCTGCACCCAGGATTTTTATTGAATCTGCATGCAGCTCAACACTCTGCCCCTTCGCTGGAGAATCCCGCAACTCCCCTTCAACCTGCAAACTGCATCCGGTTCCGGCAGTAAGCACATTCTCTTTATAGCCTTGCAAAGAGGAGTCTGCGATAATCTGCAGATTGGCAAGAGAAGATCCATCGTTAATTTCCAAAAAAGAAAAGCTCCCGGTATCTCTACGGGTACGCAGCCAGCCGTAAACAACAATTCTTTCGCCAACGGGAGGCTTTGCCAAAATATTTTTAATTCGTACACTCATAAATAATAACCTCAAGGTAAGTAATCAGACCGCACGTTAAAAAGTGCAGCAAAAATAGAATCTTTCACTCCCGGCTCCTGCCGGTGTATATATTCCAGAAAACGATGAACCTTCTCTCTGCGGGTAGTATCAGCAAAAGGGCAGAAATTATCCACTGCCTCAAGCTGCCATAATGCTGCAAGCTGAACAATCTCCTTTTTTTCCAGATAAGCCATGGGGCGTAACAACATCAAACGCCCATTAAAGAGTTGCTGTACCGGACACATGGTAGAGATATTACCGCTGTAAAACGTATTAAGGAGAAAGGTCTCAATCAAATCGTCCCGATGATGACCAAGAGCAACCTTATTATATCCTTCTTGCTCTGCCATATCAAAAAGCTGTTTTCTTCGATTTCGGGCACAAAGAAAACAGCTCCGCTCCTGGGTTAATGCCAACTCGGTTTCAACCCGTAGGGTAATACCAAAAGGACGAAGTTGAGAGACAACTTTCTGCTGCAGGGAAACGCGGTTCCCCTCTGCAAACTGATGATCAATATGAATAAAATCAAGCTCAAAATGAATAGGAGCCTTTGCCTGCCAGAGTTTCAGCACCACTGCCAGCACCAGACTATCCACTCCGCCGGAAACAGCGACCAGAACGCTGTCTCCTTCTGCCAACATAGCATACTCATGCAAAGCCTTTCCGAGCTTACGATTAAGATGAGCCGGAATTCTTATTTTTTTGCCGGTAACCATGCCTGTTTCCATTTTTCAGAAACGCGGCCGGCTACTTCAGATAGGGGCATCCTGCCAAACGCTGCTCCAGTGCCTGCCGCACCAACTCCTCCACCGTAACCCAACGGAAACCACGCTGCTCCATCTTCCCGGACAAAACATTAGCAAGAAAAGACTGCTGCGTCTCCTTATAATCTCCCACCCAGAGAACCTTACCGGAGGGAACCTGAAACAGCGTCATAGCAAAAGCAGCCGATGCAGGACTCTCTATCGCCATATCACTCCCTTGCCGCTGCTGAAACTGCTGCATGGACGTAAGTAGAACTGCTTGACAATTTGAAACCTTCCCTACAGCACCAAGCATATCAAGACGTCCTTGACCGGCTGAAAAGTCAAGGGGCAGAAAGTCATCATTTTGCAGAAGGCGCACTCCCGTTTTTCCCGACAACACCCTCTTCATCACCTCAGTTGCATAAACAGCACCTTTTTTTACCGCTTGACGCTCTTCTTTTACAAGAGATTCCGTCAACAGAGGTGTTACAGGAACAACGGCAACACAACGCAAGTCGACAAGTGATTCATCTCTCTTTTTCTCAACCGATACAGCACAACCACCGAGAAAAAAAAGTAGCGAAATCAATAAGACGAAAGAATATCTCAAATCGGTAACACCTTTTTTCTGCATTGTAATCTTCCCTGTTTCCTATAACATTTTACTCTTTGGAGAGCCTTTTACAGACACCCTTTTGATGACAACACCTCTCCCCCGGCAAGCGGACGAACCGCCTCAGCCAGTGCCCGTGCAAAACCCTTGAATACTGCTTCTATTATATGATGCCCATTCTCCCCATGCAGGAGATCTATATGCAAGGTAAGCCCCGCATGTTGAGAGACAGCCCGAAAAAACTCCTTACACAACATAGTATCAAATGTACCAAGTTTCTGTTCAACAACGGGCGCAGAGTAATGAAGAAAAGGACGATTTGAGATATCAACAACCACTCGAACCAGCGTCTCATCCATGGGCAAAAAACAACTGCCATAGCGGGCAATGCCTCCTTTATCACCAAGAGCTTGCGCAAGTGCCATACCCAGACAGATCCCAAGATCCTCCACCGTATGATGATCATCGACCTCTGTATCTCCTGCAGCCTTGACCTGTAGATCAAAAGATCCATGCACTGCAAAAAGAGTAAACATATGATCAAGAAAAGGAACGCCTGTACTAATCTGATAGTCTGATTTACCGTCCAGACCTAAAAAAAGCAGAATAGAGGTCTCTTTGGTTGTCCGCTCAATCCTTGCCTGCCGTACTGCCTGCATCACCCATCTCCCTTCCAGTCAAAATCTTCAATAAACACTACCCTATACTGCTGCTTCCTCTATAACTGGAGCAAAAGCAAAAAGAATTCCGCCCTGCCTAAGACAGCATAACTAGCCCGGATATTTCAAAAAAAATCCATTCCCAAAAAATATCCGGCGGGTAGTCAATGCTGGACACTGTATAGATTTTCTTTCACCAGCGCAACAAATTCTTCGATATCGCCATTATCGGGATGCCCCTGAGCATTTTCTCCCTCATCAAGCCAGGCAGGAGGAGAAGAAGCTTTCCTTAATTTATGGAGAACCACAGGAGAGACCTCACCTTGACATGAGTAACAATCAACGACATCCGCCCGTTCTACCAGCCTAACTGCCAGTTTCATTACTTTTTTTACCAGTGCCGAGCCTCGTTTCGAACCATGGGTCATAAACAACAGAATTTTTGTTTTCTCCTCAAACCCGGCAAGAAAACGTGCCATCCGGGGCTCAACTCGACCCGCCATTATGGAGAAACCGGCAATAATCAGATCGTAATCATAGCTTTCCAAGGGAAGATCAGTAATAGAAATCAGCCTTTTCTCCCCCTCCAGAGCAGCATATACCGCTTCTGCCAGTTTTTGAGTATTCCCCGACCTGCTGGAATAGAGAACAAGAACTTTCATATCAAGCACCATAAAAAAAATAACAAAGATACCTATACTAATATACGACTTCCCAGAAAATTGGCAAACAATCTGGATGAAAGCCTTGAATTTCTATCAAAATCCGCCATTAACTCCATGCAGGGAACAATTGCCCGGCATACCGGAACAGCCATATCCTTACGGGTAAGATTAACATAGGCAGGAGTACATCCACTGGCAGCCAGAGCCGATTCAAGCAAAAAAAGATCACCAGTAAAACCACCCGTTGCATAATTAGGCAGCTCCTCGACCATACGTACCGGCAAACCATCTGGAGCAGGCATACTCGGCGGCCCCCAGGGATAGGGATAAGGCACTTCAAACATGGCGGAAATACAGGCATCCGGCCCATTTAATCCCGCAGATGCCCCCTTGGTCACCTGCCCTTCCGGACCGACAACAAATGCACGATAACAGGGAACACCCAATTCGGAAGTGATATCCTCAAAAAAGACGTCAATTCCTTTATCTGCATATTTTGCCAAAAGCTCGGCAATAACAGGCTGTCTGGAATCGATACGAAAGCAGCGGGAATTGTGGTGCGGCATAACACTTTCTGCATCCCGCTCAATCACTTCCAGTAATGCTGTAACTTTGGCACGATTCATATCCAGCCCAGCACCCAAGCCGGTGGAGCCTACCGCACTGCAAAGATTTGCCTCGGCCAGATTACTAAAAAGAAAAACAAACTGGGCGGGAACCAAAATGGTGGAGCCATCCGGCCGCTGTGCCGGCAGCCAGTGCAAAGGGATATCGCCATCTGGGACTTCCAGCGGCAAGGATTGAGGATCAAGTGCCGCCTGAGACAGCTCTGAGTAGCACCCATACACCAGAGGCAACGGCTGAACATACCCCTCTGCTCCATCCGGCCCAATAGAGGCCCAACTGGAAAAACGCTCACAAATCTCCATCAGCAAGCCAACCTTGGCACTATCCGAAGTATAGCCACGACCAAAAGAGGTCAGCTCACCCTCCAGACAATAATTCATGCTGCCGGATTCTATTGAAATAGCCATCTGCCAATTACGCACCAGTCCCGATGGGGCCAGAGATGATTGATGCAGCATCTGCGGCCGTAATTCAACTCCCGCAGCACGAAGAGCCTCTTCTGCCCGAGATATAGCCGTATCAATAGAATCCCCATAATCGCCCACCTCACCAACCTGATCTAAGAAGTCGGTTATTGGAACAAAGTTTTTGCCTGCAGCAGCGATCTCCTCCTTTGTATAGGGCAAAGCGGGGCAATCTTCTGCAGCAGGCAAAGGGGAATGCTTTTGCAGATTAGCAACAAACAGGGCACTCCACGCCCGATGAAGATCCATATCGGCAAACGCCTGCTGCCGCAGATCAACCAATGGAGAAATACTCATAGAGGTATCGGGAAGTTGCGAGCCGCCAACTTCCTTTATCAGGGGGGAAAGCTCCTTCCGCTGTAAGGCAGCATCCATAAGCAAAGAGCGGACAACAGCAGAGTTTCCTGAGAATTGGCCTACAAAAGCTGCTATCTCCTCTAATTCCATCTCCAGAATCCGCCGCAACAGATACTTATACATAAAATCATCAAATGGATTCTCCACAAGGTAATTGATTGCATCTCTCTCGCTTAATTTCCCCTGCGGTATACAGGAAAGATAGCCAATGGTTGCAGCAACATTTGTTAATTGCAATGAATAGCGCACTTCTTCTCCTTTTTACAGTTTACACAATACCCTTACTGACGAGAGCAACTATTTTTCATCAACACGGTAATCGGTTATATAAATGCCGACGGCTAGTCAGCCAAACGGCGTATCCCCAGCTTTTTCATTCTACTCTGCAAGGTGGTAGGCTTCAGGCCCAATAATGCTGCGGCTCCATCCTCCCCGTAAATTTTACCATTACAAAGATCAAGCACTTTTCTTATATGGGCAACAACAACAGCATCCAGGGGCGGTATCTCTTCAGCAGTATTTTCAGGCATATCCATTTCTGCTGCCGGTAAGGCAGCAGCCTGCCCCAACCGTTGCCGGGATAAGGATTTTTGAAGAGCAAGATGCTCCGGCTCAATACGCTTCCCCCCCGCCACCAGAGCTGAGCGGCGAATAACATTTTGCAGCTCCCGTACATTGCCCGGCCACCGATACCGCTGCAGGCTGTCCACCGCCTGACTGCTTAAATGCACCCCTGCATAATACTCCTGTTCTCTCAACGCACTTAAAAAATATTCGGACAATAATAACACATCATCCTTCCGCTCCCGTAAAGGAGGAAGAGTGATGGGAAAGACATTGAGGCGATAAAAGAGATCCTCCCGAAAACGCTTCTCCTGCACTGCCTTCTCCAGACTAATATGACTGGCAGCGATCACCCGCACATTGCTGTAAATGGTCTTTTCGCCGCCGACCCGTTCAAATTTTTTCTCCTGTAGGGCACGCAGCAGTTTAGGCTGCAGCTCTACTGGGAGATCGCCTATTTCATCTAAAAAAAGTGTACCGCCATTGGCCAGCTCAAACCGCCCCTTTCTCTGCATATGTGCTGAAGTAAAGGCACCTTTTTCATGACCAAACAACTCACTTTCCGCCAGTTGCGGACTTAATACCGAACAATTTAAAGCCACAAACTGCTGATCAGCCCGCGGGCTCAGACGATGAACAAGACGGGCAATCTGCTCTTTTCCCGTACCAGTCTCTCCCTGAATAAGCACAGAAAGATCAGAAACCGCCACCAGGCGGGCTGAATCAAGCACACTCTTCCAGGCAGCAGAATCACCCACCACATCCCGGAAATGATCCGACTTTGAGGGGAGCAGCAGATTGCGCTCCTGAGTTAACCGCTGTTGAACGGAAAGCAGCTCTTTTGAAGTATCACTTTGGGCAACAATAATGGAAATCAACCTGGCAATAGTACCAATAAAATGAACCGTTGCCGAGGAATACATATTACAGACAAGATGATCCAGAGTCAGAACCCCAAGGGAGATCCCCTGCAAATGGAGGGGAACAAACATACAGGAATGATCAACCGGCAGATCAAGCACCTCATGATAGGTATCAATATGCTCTTCTTCCGGTGCAAACAGAACCGGACGCTGCCCCTCAAGAATTTTGGCAATATCAAGGCGTTTTTTCAGATCAATCTGATAGTCCTGTAAATCAGGGCTGAAAAGGGAGCCTCTTGCCTGTTCAACAGAAAGGGTATCCTTATCCTGCAGTTTAAGAATAACCGCCAGATCATATTCCACCACACTATCTAACGCTTCAAGAATAAGATGCAATAGCTGCTGAGGGTCTGTAGCAAAAGATGAGCTCTCAAGGGTATCCATAGTCTTCTCCAAAGCAATACCGAAATATCGTAATAACGAAATGTCGGTGGCAATATACCGCTATTTCGTTGTCTTAACAAGAAGATATTCTCTTTCTAACAAAAGATGCTCCATATACAACTATAAAAAACACCTAATTTTAATATGATATACAGAATTATTCCCTTTTTATCTCTTCTGGCATGGATACTGCTTTATAGGGAGAAAACGCAATAAGCGTATAACCTCAAATAAAGAAGGAGAATCACAATGGAACAAAAAATCAATATGCCCCTTTTAGGTGATGAATTCCCGCAAATCGCTGTTGATACCACCCATGGCCCGATGAATCTGCCCGCAGACATGAAAGGCAAGTGGTTTGTCTTGTTTAGTCATCCCGCCGATTTTACCCCGGTCTGCACAACCGAGTTTGTCGCTTTCCAAAAGCGTATGCAGCTCTTTGAGGAGATGGGTGTGCAGTTGATCGGCATGTCAGTGGATCAGATTTTCAGCCATATCAAGTGGGTGGAATGGATAGGAGAGAAGCTTGATGTAAAAATTACCTTCCCGGTAATTGCGGCCAATGATTCAGTGGCAAGCAAGCTTGGTATGCTCCATCCCGGCAAGGGAACTAATACCGTACGGGCGGTATTTATCGTTGACCCGGAAAGCACGGTACGCCTGGTGGTCTATTATCCCCAGGAGATTGGCCGCAATATGGACGAGATTGTCCGTGCGACCAAGGCCCTTATCACCTCGGATACCAATGGCGTCACCTGCCCGGCAGACTGGCCTGAAAATGAGATGATCGGCAGCCGAGTTATTGTTCCGCCGGCAAAATCGATGGAAGATGCAGCCAAACGTCTCGATCAATATGACGGCTATGACTGGTGGTTCTGCCATAAGGATTTATAAGAGCATAATACAAAAAAGAAACGATATAACAAAATAATACAATGACTCTTTCTTATTATGCTTTAACAAAAAAAAAGAGAGTCATTGTATATCAATTACAAAAGAGGAGATATCTTATGAGCGGAGGCAAATGCCCATTTTCTCATGGATCACCAGTAGTCAGCGATATGGGAAATGAAAAATGGTGGCCCAAATCATTGAATTTTGACATCCTGCATCAACATGATAAAAAGACCAACCCGATGGGGGACGACTTTAACTATCGGGAGGAGGTAAAAAAACTTGATTTCAAGGCGTTAAAAGAAGATATGCTCCACCTGATGACCGACAGTCAGGAGTGGTGGCCGGCGGACTGGGGCCATTATGGCGGCTTTATGATTCGTATGAGCTGGCATGCTTCCGGAACCTACCGCCTTGCCGATGGACGGGGCGGAGCCAATAGCGGTAACCAACGTTTTGCCCCGCTTAACTCCTGGCCGGATAATGTCAATCTTGATAAGGCCCGCCGCCTGTTATGGCCGATCAAAAAGAAATATGGCAACAAGTTAAGCTGGGCCGATCTGATCGCCTATGCCGGAACTATCGCCTATGAATCCATGGGATTGAAAACCTTTGGCTTTGGTTTTGGCCGGGAAGATATATGGCATCCGGAAAAAGATACCTACTGGGGTGCAGAGCGGGAATGGCTTGCCCCCAGCGGCAGTGAAGGCAGCCGCTATTCCGGCGAGCGTGATCTGGAAAATCCACTGGCTTCAGTAATGATGGGCCTTATTTATGTGAACCCGGAAGGGGTGGACGGCAAACCCGATCCGCTGAAAACGGCCAGGGATGTACGTATAACCTTTGCCCGTATGGCAATGAATGATGAAGAGACCGTTGCTCTTACTGCCGGCGGCCATACCGTCGGCAAGGCCCATGGCAATGGCGATGCCGCCTTACTGGGAGCAGAGCCGGAAGCAGCAGAGATGGAAGATCAAGGCCTTGGCTGGATAAATAAAAGCAAACGGGGCGTTGGCCGTAATACAGTTTCCAGCGGTCTTGAAGGTGCCTGGACAACAAACCCGACCAGATGGAATAATGAATACTTCTCCCTGCTGCTTAATTATGATTGGGAACTGAAAAAAAGCCCTGCCGGAGCCTGGCAGTGGGAAGCAGTAGATATAAAGGATGAAGATAAGGCACCGGATGTTGAAGATGCCTCTATTCGCCGCAATATCATAATGACTGATGCCGATATGGCAATGAAGATGGACCCTGAATATCGGAAAATTTCCGAGCATTTCTATAAAAATCCCGACTATTTTTCAGAGGTGTTTGCCCGGGCCTGGTTCAAGCTTACTCACCGGGATATGGGGCCCAAGGCCCGCTATATTGGCCCGGATGTTCCCAAGGAAGATCTGATCTGGCAGGATCCGGTTCCCGCAGGAAAAAGAGATTACGATATTGATGCCGTCAAAGAGAAAATTGCTGCCTGTAACCTGAGCATTACTGAAATGGTTACCACTGCATGGGATAGTGCCAGAACCTGGCGCGGCTCCGATATGCGCGGCGGTGCCAACGGTGCACGTATCCGCCTTGCCCCGCAAAAGGATTGGCAAGGCAATGAACCAGAGCGGCTGCAAAAGGTGCTTGCTGTTCTACAGCCCATCGCCGATGAGACTGGTGTAAGCATTGCCGATCTAATCGTTCTTGCAGGAAATATTGGTGTTGAACAGGCGGCAAAAGCTGCCGGATTCGATATTGCCGTTCCTTTTCTGCCCGGCCGCGGCGATGCTACAGAAGAGATGACGGATAGTGAATCGTTTACCGTGTTGGAACCACTGCATGACGGCTATCGTAACTGGGTAAAAAAGAGCTATGTCGTCACCCCCGAAGAGATGATGCTTGACCGAACCCAGCTTATGGGGCTGACCGCTCCGGAGATGACGGTTTTAGTCGGTGGAATGCGGGTTATGGGCACCAATCATGGTGGAACAAAACATGGTGTTTTTACCGACAGGGAGGGCGTATTAACCAACGATTTCTTTGTGAACCTTACCGATATGGCCAATAGCTGGGTTTCGACCGGAGAAAATCTCTATGAAATACGGGATCGTAAAACAGGCGAAGTCAAATGGACGGCAACAAGGGTTGATCTGGTCTTTGGTTCAAACTCCATTCTCCGTGCCTATGCAGAAGTCTATGCCCAGGATGACAATAAGGAAAAATTTGTGCGTGATTTTATCGCCGCCTGGACAAAAATGATGAATGCGGATCGGTTTGATATGAGAAATTAATACTGAGTTAAAATAGTTCAGACCAAATCGGACTTGGCCTGAACTATTTTAACTCAAATTTATCTCCAGACGCAATTTCCCTTAAACAAACTAAACCTCTTTCGGAGAGTATCCGCTATTTGTATATTGCACAAGAGAACCCAGCTCGTGCCGATAGTTTCCTTGATAAAGTATATGATTTATTATCGCTACAGTACCAGCCCGGATAGAAATTATCCGCATCCTGCACGGTTCAAGAAATTTTCCTGCTGTTTTTCAAAAATAAGAAGATTTCTCCCCTTTTTATCCTGAGCCACTCCTAAAACTCAAACCCTTCCAATGTCTTCCCTTGCCGCAGCATCTGCCGCATCGACTGTACCTTAAAATCCAGTGCTTCAATGCCGGATAAAATTGCCCTCTCCTCTTCGCTGGTTTCAATGATTTTATGGATTCCGCCGTTTTTTATCACAATACGGCGGTCGCCCATCAAGGCAAGCATCGGGTCATGGGTTGCCATCAGCACAATCTTTTCTTCATGGAGTAGTAAGGCGAGTGCCTTCTTACGGTCGATTCCGGCATTTTCAATCTCATCAATGAGCACAATGGGGGAGCGGCTGAGTATGGCGGTATCGGCAATCATTAACGCACGGGATTGACCGCCGGAGAGTGAGGTAATGGGAGTAGCCGGCATAAACTGTTCACCGGCAAGGGTGTTGGCTTCACAGATAATATTTGCCACCACCTCTTCCACATTGTTGACCATACGGCTTTCGGCATGGAGGTTGATAAACTCCTCTACCGACAAATCCATAACAAAGTTCATATTCTGCGAGAGCTGCGCCACCAGTTTGTCCGATGAAGAAAAACGCCATTTGGGATCAGGCATTTTGCCGTTCACCAGCAATTTTCTATTGGTAGGGGTATCTTCCTGCGCCATCCATTCGATATCGGCAAGCAGACGGCTTTTGCCCGATCCGGTAGGGCCGACAATACAAACAATTTCACCTCGCCGAATAGTCAATTCGGTGAAACATTCTGCAGCACCGCTTTTATCCGTGCCGGGATATAAAGAGATTTCAGAGACCTGACGATCCTCTCCATTCCCCAAAAATTGCAGCATCTGCTCAATACAGACAACAGCACCGCTGATAATTGCCTCGGCATCAATAGCTTTATCCTCAATCTCCTGAAAATCAAGGGAAGCAAGCAGAGCCGGAAGAGTTTTTTGTTCACTGCCGGTCAATTCAATTCCCTGCCCAGCCATATATCCATCTAAAAAGGGGTAACGTCCCAAAAGACTTTGAACGGTTTCACTTTCAATCTGCTGTCGTATC
>PDWI01008715.1_pt1 | contig 11873 bp, 9 predicted proteins | sample 1430891 | NCBI WGS metagenome assembly PDWI01 (sample SAMN01162508, study PRJNA174530) | Oral metagenome, whole genome shotgun sequencing project. | biome: Marine environment; feature: Marine mammal; material: Swab sample of the gingival sulcus; isolation source: swab sample of gingival sulcus...
CCTACTACCTGAGTGAGGGTATCCTGAAGTTTGACCCCTTCAAGACCCTAGACCGTGAGGGCGTGTTCCCACTGGTGGAGGGTGCAACGAAGAAGGGGCGTGCCGCGAATGGGAAGCTGCATGTGGGGATATGCGGTGAGCATGGCGGGGATCCGGTTTCGGTGGGCTACTGCCACGAGCTGGGCTTGGACTACGTGAGCTGCTCTCCCTACCGTGTGCCGATTGCCCGTCTGGCCGCTGCGCACGCTGCGCTGAGCGAGTAGAGGCTTAGCATTATAGGCTTTTATGGGGCCTGCTGCGGCCGCAGCAGGCCCTTTTGCGTGGTGCTATTCTGCTCTGTAGGGTTGCTAGAATTGGCTTTCTATCCATTGGCCATTCTTGGCATGCGGCGAGCCGCTATGCCTACGGGTTGCGTGCTGCGCAATGCGGGGAGTCGGGGGGCGAGCGAGTTGCCCGTTGCGGTGGCTGGTTTTGCCTACGCTCATGGGCGCTAGCCTTCGTCCAGCGAGCCAGATGGGGGCGGCTGATGGAGCGGATGGGGGGCGTGCGTTGGCGTGGGCATGGACTCATTCTATATGCCTTGCGCTCCTTGCTTTTCGTATGATTGTATACTATCTTTGAAATACTTTGCGGGGGGGCGAATGGGTCCTTTGGTTGTACTTTTCTAATAAAGTAAGTAGGGAGATTAGGTATATATGGATACGGGTTTTATAGTTGGTCAGGTACTGCGCATTTCTTTAGGTATTGCGATAACACTGGTGGTTCTCTGGCTGGTGTTCCGTAGGTCTGTGGCGTTGAAGATTGGTTTTGTCATCTTGGCGCTGGTGATTAGTACGACGACCATAGCGCGGATTAGTAGCCTTGGCCATATGAACAAGCTTCTATCGACGTTGCTTATTACTTTTCTCGCTTTTCTTGCGCTGACGGTTATCAATAGGATAGTGCAGCGGCCGCTGAAGGCGATAAAGGATAAGGTGGTACGCCTTTCGGAGGGGAATCTGGATCAGGAGTTCACTGAGCGTTCGGTTCGTAATGAGCTTGATGAGCTGACTAATGCCCTCTCGCAGCTGCTGGGCAACCTGCGCGGGATAATCACCGAGATAAACGCGAGCGCGGAGAGCCTCACGGAGGCGAGCCAGCAGATAAATCGGACTTCTCGCCAGCTGGCCAAGGGGGCCAATGAGCAGGAGGATGCCACGCAGCAGGTGGGGCAGGTGATAGAGGAAATCAAGTTCAGCATTGCCAGCAACACGGAGGATGCGGCTCTGACTTCTCGGAAGTCGCAGGAGGTGCGTAATAATGTGTTGAGGGTTAGCAGCCAGGCCAATGAGGCCATAAGCTCTAACGTGCTCATCAACGAGAAGGTGTCTATCATCCGGGAGATAGCGCAGCAGACGAATATCCTGGCGCTCAATGCGGCGGTGGAGGCGGCGCGGGCTGGTGATCAGGGGAAGGGGTTTGCCGTGGTGGCTGCGGAGGTGCGGAAGCTTGCCGAGCGTAGCGCCCTGGCCGCCGAGGAGATAGTGGTGCTCTCTGAGAGTACGAAGCAGCTCTCCGAGACGACAGGCGAGAGCCTCTCGGCGGTAATTCCGGATATCGAGGAGACCACCTCGCTGGTGGAGAATATTACTGCGGCCAGCCAGGAGCAGAATTCAGGAGCGGAGCGGGTTAACGCGAGCATGCAGCGCCTCAATGCGCTTGCGCAGCGCAATACGCAGCAGTCGGAGGAGCTGGCGACCACCTCCGGTAGCATGACATCGCAGGCTGACCACCTCCGGGAGCTGGTTGGGTACTTCAAGCTGCGCCGTTAGAGCACCCCTTGCAAGTGGTTCTAGCGACCTAGAGCGGTAGTAGTGCTTGATGCGCTGGCCGTTGGGTGTGAATGGCAGGGTGGTTGCAATTGGAGGTGCGAGCTTAAAAAAGCAAGATGTCTTGCTGGTAATTCGGGAAAAAGGTTGTACCTTTGCTGCGATTGATGCATGTTAGCTAGAATTCTAAAGCCAGGAGAATTAACGATAGAAGCCTATGACTAAAGCAGACCTCGTCAACGAGATAGCCAAGAAGACCGGTGTTGAAAGGGTGGCTGTGCTGGCTACTGTAGAGGCCATGATGGCCTCGATTTCTGATGCTCTAGAGCGGGACGAGAGCGTGTACCTGAGGGGTTTTGGCTCGTTCGTCAATCGCACCCGCGCCAAGAAGGTTGCGCGTAATATATCCAAGGGGGTAGCGATGGAGATTCCTGCCCACCGTGTTCCGACGTTTAAGCCGTCAAAGTCCCTCGTCGCTAGGGTTAAGGATAGCTGCCAGCCCAGCGACGAAGAGTAGTTCCCGTTGCCCAGCGAGTGGGGCGGGCTAGGTAGTATTGTTTCACCCATAAATCAGGAGGCCATAACATGCCAAGTGGTAAGAAGCGCAAGCGGCATAAGATGTCGACGCACAAGCGCAAGAAGCGCCTACGGAAGAATAGGCACAAGAAGAAGTAGCTAGTCCCCGGAGGGCTTGCAGGGGCGTGCTTTTGGCCCTGCAAGCCCTGGGGATTTTGCCACTTCGCAATGAAACAGAGCCAGAGGGGACAGCCAGGGGAAGCAGAAGAGCGGCAACCTGCGCACAAGAGCAAATTATCCGATTAAGCGGAACGGCCACACCATCTACATAGCGCGCCGTTACCTCCCACATATAGAAGCATTCACTAGCCACCACCTACTCCAGGCTAGGCGATTATCCTCCAGCGTTGCGCAAGGGCATTGACTCCAACCACCTCCTACCGATTATACTCCAAACCGTGGGTATCCTTGCAGCGTCAGCCGAGAGCTGTAGCTCTCCCGTACTCGGGAGCTTCACCACCTCAGTATTCCTTCTGGCCAGTAGTTTTTAGGCTACGTTTTGCGTGTCCATCCGTTACGCCTGGAAGTTGGTTAGCGGATGGCATCCTAGATTCGTGGCAGCACGGGTGTTGTGTTACCCAGTGCAAAAGGAATAGTTTACAGTGAATTCGCAACTTATTATAGATGTGCACCCTAAGACGGAGGAGACGAGAATCGCCCTCCTGGAGGATGCGCAGCTCATAGAATACCGCTCCGAGAAGAAGGATTCGAAGTTCTCCGTTGGGGACATATACATCGGCACGGTTCGCAAGGTTATGCAGAACCATAATGCGGCCTTTGTTGACATAGGCTACCGCCGGGAGGGTTTCCTCCATATTAAGGATCTCGGTCCGCACTTCAGCTTCATGATTGAGCAGGTCAAGCTTGCCCGTCGGGATGCGGCCCGGGGTAAGAAGCTGAAGGGCGAGAAGCTCATTCCCCGCTTTACCTACACTCAGCCCCCCGTCATTGCCGGGGAGAAGCCCCAGCCCGTACCGGATAGGAATGGGAAGATTACGGACTTCATCAAGACCAGCCAGCTTCTGATGGTGCAGATAGCCCGTGAACCCTACGCGAACAAGGGGCCTTCACTCACCACCGATATCTCCATCGCGGGGCGGCATATCGTGCTGCTGCCCTTCTCGGAGCGTGTGCATATTTCCTCCAAGGTGGAGGGGAAGGATGAGGTCATGCGCCTAAAGCTTCTTATGCAGTCCATCCTGCCCAAGGGGCTCGGCGCCATCGTGCGAACCGCTGCGCAGGGGCTCGGCGTGCGAGCTCTCCACCAGGAGCTGTCTGAGCTGCTGGAGAGGTGGGAGAAGTGCCTGGAGAATGTGCAGAATATCACCAAGTCGCCTGCTCTTCTCCTCGGGGAGATAAGCTCATCCTCTGCGCTTATCCGCGATAATCTCAATGCAACGTACTCCTCCATCCAGGTAAACGACCAGAAGCTCTACGACGAGATACATACCTACCTGCTGGACCATTCGCCGGACTCGGCCGATATCGTCAAGTACTACAACTCGACGAAGACCCCCATCTTTGACCATTTTGATGTGACCAAGCAGCTCAAGCGTTTGCTCGGCACTACGGTCTACTTCCATAAGGGGTCCTACCTCATCATACAGCACCCTGAGGCTTTGCATGTTATCGATGTAAACAGCGGTTCAGGTGCGAAGAATGCGGCTACGCCAGAGGCAACGGCCTTTGAGGTCAATCTCGCAGCTTGCGATGAAATCGCCCGGCAGCTCCGTCTGCGGGATCTGGGGGGGATTATCGTTATAGACTTTATCGACATGAATGACCGTGCTTCGCGCAAGAAGATCTACGAGCGGATGCGTGAGCTGATGGCCAAGGATAAGGTAACCCACAAGATACTGGAGATAACCGACTTCGGCCTCATGCAGATAACGCGCCAGCGCCACCGCCCGGAGGAGCGTCTAGACACTACTGAAAAGTGCCCTTGCTGTAATGGTACCGGTAAGGTGGAGTCTACCCTCGTGCTCGAGGATGAGATTGAGGCGAAGATTCAGCGGCTATCGAAGAAAATAAATAAGAAGAACCCCTATATCGAGATGCGCGCCCATCCCTTCGTGGCGGCCTACTACAACATGTCCACCTTCAACGAGGGCATTCTCAAGCCTTTGCTCCCTTCGCGCGCCAGCAAGGTGGCTAAGCAGTGCAATTGCCGGCTGGAGGTGGTGGCAGATACCTCTGTGAACATGCTCGAGTACGAGTTCCTGGATAGGGAGGGGAACGAGTACGAGCTATAGTGCTAGTCCAATGCGACGAATGTAGAAAATGCCCGTAGTAATGCGGGCATTTTTTGCACCCAACTAGGGGGTAATCTCCCTCCTAGTTCTCCAACAAAGCTCTAGCGCGGGGTGTTATAGATGCAGAGATTCCCAAATATAGCGCAATACGTATGAAGCTCATCAGGCTAGCTTTTCTGACCCTCTCCATTCTTCTTTTTACCCTGCCAGGAGGATATGCTCAGCCCGTGGACTGGACGGCCACCTATGCGAAAAGGGCAGATGGGGGCATGGATATCATTATCCGGGCTAAGCTCGCCCCGGGCTGGCATGTATACTCGGTAGACCTGCCCAAGGGGGGGCCAAGCCCAACGTCCATCCATTTCAATAACCCCGAAGGGTATACGCCCCAGGGAGGGCTTAGCGAGGCGGGGAGAGCCATCGTGGAGCATGACCCTATCTTTGACCTGGATCTGCGCTACTTTGCCGACAGCCTAATCCTTTCCCAACGCATTCAGCCGGAGGGTGGGGGAGCTTTCGAGGTATCGGCTACGGTTAGCTATCAGACCTGCCATGAGGGGGCCTGCAATATCGCAGACTTTACCTTTAAGCTCCCCATAGACCCGACCAGCGAGGAGAGGCTGGTGGTTGGCTCGTCGTCCTCGGCGAGTTCGATACAAAACCCCGCAAATGGCGAATCGCAAGCGCAGGAAGCTATCGGGGCAAATGCTATTTCCCTAGGTCCCGCCATAAGCCTTTCAGACCCCTCTGCCAACCCACTTGCAGGTTCTGCGGGTGGCGATACGATTGGGGAGCCATCGGACAGCTCAAGTACGCCAAGCAAGGGTAGGGTAGGGGATGATGCTCCCGAGCCCCCGAGTACTCCGGGGCAGCCTGATGGTCTGTTCTTTCTTCTGGCATTCCTGGCGGGCTTGGCTGCCCTGCTGACCCCCTGCGTGTTCCCGATGATCCCAATGACGGTTTCCTTCTTCCTTGATCAGGAGGGTAGGGCTAGGTCGCTAGCCAGCGCGCTGACCTTCGGGCTGGGTATCATCGCCATCTACACCCTTCTCGGCCTGGCCGTCTCGCTCACTTCCCTTGGGGCAGAGGCCATTACCAGCATTACTACCCATTGGCTCACCAACCTGCTCTTCTTTGCACTCTTCGTCGTATTTGCCGCTTCTTTCTTTGGCATGTTCGAGATACGTCTTCCCTCCTCGTTGGCAACCAAGGCAGATTCTGGCGTGGCGCGCGGGGGGCTGATGGGGGCTTTCTTCCTGGCGCTGACGACTGTGATAGTCTCCCTCTCCTGCGTGGGGCCCATTGTGGGCGCTCTGCTCGTGGAGTCGGCCGCCGGTTCGTCCCTGCGCCCTGTTGTGGGGATGTTCAGCTTTGCCCTAGGCTTTTCGCTACCCTTTACCCTGCTGGCGCTCTTCCCCTCCTGGCTTAAGCGCCTGCCCAAGTCCGGTGGGTGGATGAACTCCATCAAGGTTGTGCTGGGCTTCGTGGTGCTGGCTCTCTCGCTCAAGTTCCTTCTGGGGCTGGATATTGCTCTTGGTCTGCACCTGCTCACCCGTCCTCTTTTCATCGCCCTTTGGATAGCCATTGCACTGCTCCTGGGGCTCTACCTTCTGGGGCTCATACGCTTTAAGATGGATAGCCCGCTGGGGCATGTCCCCTTCCCTCGTCTCATTCTGGCCCTGCTGGCCTTCACCTTCTCCATCTACCTGCTTCCGGGGCTCTTTGGGGCGCCGCTCTATAGCCTTTCCGGTCTACTTCCGGCCCCATCGCCTGACGATTTTTCACTGACTGTCTCTACGGAGGTAGGAGGGCTGCAGGAAGGTGGAAAGGCTGCTTTGTGTGAGCCACCCAAGTACTCCGAGGAGATTGCTCTGCCACGGGGATTGCAGGGCTATCGCGACTATCAGCAGGCCATCTCGTGCGCAAGAGAGCTGAACCGCCCTCTGCTCCTAGAGTTCACCGGACATGGTTGCGCAAACTGCAAGGAGATGGCCGCGAGGGTGCTATCCCGGTCGGAGGTGGCGCAGCTCATCGGTAGCCGTTTCGTGTATGCGGCCCTCTACGTGGATGACAGAACCCCCCTTGCGGAGGATGAGCGCTATACCTCCCCGCACGATGGGCGTGAGAAGACCACCGTCGGGCAGATGAACCTGGATCTCGAGCTGCATAGCTTCGGCGTTTCTGGGCAGCCACTCTTCCTAGTGGTCTCGCCGGATGGGTCAGTAATTGCTGGCCCCAAGGGTAGGGATACGGATGTAGACTCGTTTCTCGATTTCCTACGTAGCTCGCTGGCTAAACGCTAGTCCTCCTATTCTAGGCGAATTAGCCCTATCATTCCCGTTTACCAGTGAACGCAAAAGATAAAGGGCGACCCTAACCTCTGCTATATGGGTTAGGATCGCCCCTATGGGAGTCTAGGTGCGAGCTAGGGTATCATGCAGATATCCATGGTTGCCCAGTAGGATATGCCGTCCTCCAGGCGGACGATAGAGTTGTCCTCGGAGTTGGTGGTGCAGAGGCAGAAGCCCTTGCCATTGGGGGATGGTTGTGCGAATACGACGAGCATCCCTCCGCAGGCGAAGAGGGGATGGAGGGGAACATTTAGGTCATCCGCTATGAGCTTGCGCTGGTTCGTGCCGTCTGCGTTGGCGATGCACCAGGGGCCGTGCATAACCCCATCCGTTTGCGAGGTGCGGGCGCAGAAGATAATCTTGTCCTCGCTGGCGTTGAGCACCACATCCTGGTAGAAGTAGCCCTCGGGTAGCTCCTGGCCCTGGGTGCTGAGGTCTAGCTGGCTGGTAAGGCTTTTGCCCTTGTACATGAGCTGGGAGTAGTTGTCGCCGCTGGCGAAGATGGGGATGCCCTCGGCGGTTTCCTCGCTGCTGACGAAGCGCCAGGTGTAGCGGTATTTCTTGAGGTATGCATCCAGAAGGTTGCGGTACTCGCTGTAGTCGATGTTCCGGAGGCCGACCTCATCGGATAGCATTACCCTTTCGAGCGAGGCGGGGTCCTTGCGGTTGCCGTAGGGTATGAGAACCTGCTCAGCCTCGGTTACGATTAGCCCGCGGGGGAAGCCGTTCTTGAGGTACTGCTGCCTGTTCAGGCTGAGGAGGTATACCTCCGTGGGCTTGAGCGGATCTCCGTTGCCCCAGCTGATGAGCTTGAGGATGAGATCGTCCCCACGGGCTACGATGTAGTAGAGGTTCTGGCTGGCGGGGCTGAAGGCGCAGGAGAGGGCCTCGTCCTTCTCGGCGGTGAGATGGTACTTCGCATCTTCCCCCTTATTGTTTCGGTGGTAGAAGTAGAGCTGGCCGTGCTTGATGAAGGCGACGGCAGACATCGTGAAATTCTCGGGGGTGATGTCAATGGTCTCCATCTCCGGACCGTTTGCAGGTGGGGCTGGTGTAGCGGCCTCTTCCGGCATTCCAGTGGTGCTGTCGGCCATGCTGTCGGTCAGGGAGTCTGCCTGCTTGCTAGCTGATTGGTTGCCCCCGCAGGAGGATAGGGCGAAGATGCCCAGTAGGAGTAAAAGGTGTGGCTTTCTCATGGTATGATAGATGTTCGGTAACTGTGTACAGTTGTCCTGAGGTTACTCTTCTTCAAGCTCCTCTTCCACCGCCCAGTAGGATACGCCCTTCTCGAGGCGTACGATGGAGTTGTCCTCAGGCTTGGTGAGGCAGAGGCAGTAGCCCTTGCCGCTGGGAGCGGGCTTGCCGAAGACAGCGATATGGCCCTTTGCCGTCCATATCCATCTGGGCTTGAGGACTTCTGAAATACCGTCCTCAAGGAGTATACGCTGGTTCGTGCCGTCGGCGTTTGCAATGCACCATGGGCCGTGGGCGACATCGCCAGCCAGCTCGCTTATCACACCGAAGAGCAGTTTGGACTTCTCCATGGTTTGTCGTACACATACATACTCAAGCCCCTTGAGGTCTAGGTCGCAGGTAAGGCTCTTGCCCTTGTACATGAGCTGAGGGTAGCTGTCCCGGCTCACCGAGATATCCTGACCTTCTGGCGTTTCTTTAGGGTTAACGTTGCGCCAGGTGCACCGGCGCTCTACGTATGCATCCTGTAGCTTGTAGTACTCCTCCACGCTTATCTCCTTGAGTTCGTTGCCCGGTTTGTAGAGCTTGGCTCGCAGCGTGCCAGGGTCGTCGACAGAGGTGGAGCTATAGGGGATGATGACCTCATTCTCCTTGGTAACGAAGAGCTCCAGGGGGAAGTCCTCATCGAGGCACTGCTCCTTGGTCAGGCCCAGGGGGGTAATCTCGTAGGGGTCGAGGGAGCTACCGTCGTACCAGGTGATGGTCTTGAGGTAGAGTTCCCCCTCCCGGGCGGTGATGTAGTACATGTCGGGGCTGGTCGGGCTGTAGGCGCAGGATAGGACCTGGTCCTTCTCGGCGGCGAGGCGGTACTTTATGTCTCGCCCTTCCTCATCCTGCTGGTAGAAGTAGAGCTGCTCGTCCTTTACAAAGGCCACGTTCGAGCAGGTAAAGTTCAGGTCGGTGATATCGATGGTGGGCATCTCGCCGGGGGCTGTGGTTAGGTCGGTTGAAGTGGACTCTTCTGTAGTGGCTTCTCCCGTTGTTCCAATGGTGCTGTCAGCCGTGCTGCCGGGTAGGGAGTCGGCCTGGTTGTTCGTAGATTGATTGCCCCCGCAGGCTAGTAGGGAAAGGGCGGCCAACAGGGGGAGAAGAACGAGGACATGGGGCTTTTTCATAGCATAGATATTCTTGTATTTGGAATGGTACGCACCTACGGTAGACAAAGGTAGTAAAAAATATTTATGTCTTTGCATTTAGTACCAGGTGAAAAAGAGCGTGGCAGACTCATCCACCACGCTCAATTAAGGTGCTAGCCGTATGCGTGGCCTACTTGGCGCACCAGTAGCTTGGGTCCTTGACGATTTCCACTGGGGCGTTGTCCTCAGGGTTGGTAATATTCAGGGTTCTCCAGTAGATGTAGTCCTCGCCCTGCTCCTTCGAGTGGGACTCCGCGAATACGGCGCTGTTGCCTACGAATACGGGCTTGATCTCATCGGCCGCTCCGTCCTCGTTGAGCTTTCGCTGGTTCGTGCCGTCGGTGTTGGCGATGCATATGGGGCCGTGGGCCATGTCGCCCATGGATATGTAGGCGGCGAACATGATCTTCGAGCCGTCGGCCGAGAAGGTCGGGTAGCCGTACTCTATGCGCTTAACCGTTCTGTCGTGCTCGAGCTGGAGGTCGCAGCTCAGGCATACCCCCTTGTACATGAGTTCGCCGCTATTCCTGCTAAAGAGGTCGGCATTCGCTGCAAGCTCCTCGCTGGGGATAAGGGCGTTTCCCGCCCGCTTATCCTCGGGTAGGAAGGGCTTGTAGGTGCTGACGGTGAAATCGGTCTCCACGCTCTTGAGCATACGCTTGGAGGGGGTGTATACCCATGCCTTCGTGAAGTCGAACATGTCCCAGACGTAGTTGTAGGGTAGCACGAGGTCGCCGCTGGGGGTGAAGAAGAGCCTACCGGGGAGGCCGTCGGTCTGTGCCCTGCACATTTCCACCTTCAGCTCGTCGCCGTAGCTGCCGAGGTCCTCCGTCTCGCCGGGCTGGCCGTCCTGGAAGGGGAGTCGCTTGAGCACAAGCTCGCCGTTCTTGATGACGGTGTAGAAGACGGTGGGGGACTTCGGATCTATGGCGCAGCTGAATACAGAGTCGGCCTCCTGTACTCGGCGCTTGCCCTTGGTGTTGGTGTCGTAGAGGTAGAGGCGGTAGTCCGCAACGTAGCCGATGGTGGGCTCGTTGAAGGGGGCTTGGAATGCCTCGTCGTTTTCCTCTGCTCCCCGTGCATCCGTCTCTGAATTTATCGCTTCCTGGGTTTCGGTGGTGCTATCTGACGTGCTGTCCGCCCCCTTGCTGGCGGGTTGACCGCCTCCACAGGAAGCCATTGCGAATGCCCCAAGGGCGAGTAGGTAGCTAAGTCTCTTCATGTCGCTTGCGTTTTAGCGGGGAGTATGGAGTATCCCCTGTTTTACTAGTTCATAGTCTTGCTAGCCATGCGTCCTCTACCAGACGCACCAGTAGCTCATGCCGCTGGCAAGCTCCGCAATGGCGTTGTAGTCCGGCTTGCGGAGCAGGAGCTTTGCGCCGTCCTCTCCTTGCTCAGCGTAGACCAGCTCGTTGTTATGTCCCCACTTGGGGCGGATGGGGGCGGAGATGTCCGAGCCGATGATCCGCTGGTTCTGGCCGTCGATATCGGCGATGCAGAACGGTCCGTGGCCAAGGTCGCCAATGCTGGTTACCGCCCCGAAGAGGAGCTTTTTCCCGTCGGGCGATAGGGATGGGTACCAAAAGGTCAATTGTAAGGCCTCGAGGTCTTCCGTCTTCAGGCCGAGCTCGCTACTTACAGGTATACCCTTGTAGATTAGCTGGTGTGCGGCGTTTTGGTATAGCTCATCCTCCTCTTCGGCCAGGTCTTCAGTGGGTATGCGGGTGGGCATCATGCCGTAGGGTTGCACCTCGTGGCGCTCATCCCCCTCTATGGTGCTTAGCGTGCCATCCGTGGGGTCGCACTTCTTGAGCTTGACGAAGTTGACGAAGTCCATGCTAAAGCCATAGGGTAGCACTACGTCCCCGTAGGTGCTGATGAACATCTCGCTGGGCGCTCCGGTGGCCTGGGCCTTGCACTGCTCTGGGCTTACCCCCATGTCGCATATTTCCTCTATCTGCTGCACGCTTCCCTTCTCGAGTAGGGCGCGCTTTAGGATGAGGTGTTCGTCCCGCACCACGGTGTAGAATAGCGTAAAGCCTGAGATGGAGAAGGTGCAGTTGAACACAGGCTCTTGCTCGCTGGCCAGGAGGGTATGTCGCCCCGACTCGCTCTCGAGGATGTAGAGCTTGGCCTCCTTCACGTAGGCAATGAGCGTGGATGGGGTAGTCGTAGGCTCGGCGGTGAGGGCCGCGGCATCTTGGCTACCATTTAGGCTATCGCCAGCTATCGCTAGGTTGCTATCTGCGCTATCCCCTGCGGATGTCGCCCCCTGATCACCACTCCCTCCGCAGCTGGCAAGGGCCAAAACCCCCAGGAGCAGCAGGCTATACAGTCTTCTCATGGTCTTTGATTGCTATGCTGTTGCGATTATTCCTAGCACCTTCTACCTAGTACTCGTGTACGCAGTAGGTCGGTACGTCCTCGCTGATTAGGAGGGGGGAGTTGTCCTTCTGGGCTGTAGCCATGAGGTCTACGGTCCCCTGGCCCTTGGAG
>PDWI01009368.1_pt1 | contig 11873 bp, 18 predicted proteins | sample 1430891 | NCBI WGS metagenome assembly PDWI01 (sample SAMN01162508, study PRJNA174530) | Oral metagenome, whole genome shotgun sequencing project. | biome: Marine environment; feature: Marine mammal; material: Swab sample of the gingival sulcus; isolation source: swab sample of gingival sulcus...
AATCACCCAACCACCAAAGAGGATAACCATGACTGAATATTTACACGGTGTCACCGTATTAGAAATCAACGACGGCACGCGCCCCATTCGCACCGTTGCCACCGCGATTATCGGCTTGGTAGCGACTGCGCCCGATGCCGATGCTGATTACTTCCCCGAAAACCAATCAAAATTAGTCACCAACGTGGCCACCGCCAAAGCCCACGCCGGCAAGCAAGGCACGTTGGCGGCGGCACTTGATGCGATTAGCGACCAAACCAACGCTATTTGCGTGGTCGTGCGCGTCACTGCCGACCCTGACGAGCAAAACCAAACCGGCTACGTCATTGGTGGCGAAGTCGATGGTAAGCGCACGGGATTACAAGCCTTGCTCGCCGCCAAAACCAACCACGGTGTCACACCACGAATTTTGGGCGCGCCGGGCTTAGACAACCAAGCGGTGACGGCTGAGTTAGTTACTATCGCGCAAAAACTACGCGGTTTTGCTTATTGTGCCTGTCACGGTGCAACGCTCGATGAGGCGCAAAACTATCGCAAAAATTTCGGTGCGCGCGAATTAATGTTGATTGACAACGACTTTACCGGCTTTAACAGCGCCACGAATAAAATTGATACGCTATTCGCCACAGCGCGTGCCTTGGGCTTGCGCGCTAAAATCGACCAGTTGATTGGTTGGCATAAAACGCTGTCGAATGTGCCCGTCAACGGCGTGACTGGCACGGTTTACGACCGCAGTTTTGATTTAATGAGTGCTTCGACCGATGCCAACTTCTTAAACAGTCATGACATCACCACCCTTATTCGTGAGGACGGCTTTAGATTTTGGGGTTCGCGCACCTGTTCATCTGACCCCTTATTCTGTTTTGAAAGTTACACGCGCACAGCGCAGGTGTTGATTGACACGATTGGCTACGCCCACCAGTGGGCAATGGATAAGCCACTTTCACCGGGGTTAGCCAGTGACATCATCGATGGCGTGGATGCAAAACTCAAAGAACTGACCGCGCAAGGCTATTTGCTCGGCGGTTCGGCGTGGTACGCCCCCGATTTAAACACGCCAGAGACGTTGAAAGACGGGCAATTGCACATTAGCTACGACTACACGCCTGTGCCGCCACTTGAGCAATTGCACTTTAGACAGCGTATCACCGACGTGTATTTACTCGATTTTTCACAACGCGTTAATGCGGCGTAAATCTAACCAGTTATTTTATTGAAAATAAAATAACACTACCAAAATTAAGAGGAAATCCCATGTTACCCAAAATTTTAAAAGACATGATTTTGTCATACGACGGCCGTGGTTACGCCGGTCGCGTCAACGTCACTCAAATGCCGAAGTTGGCGCGCAAGTTAGAAGAGTATCAAGCCGGCGGCATGCAAGGCCCGGTAGAAATCGACCTTGGCAGTGAAAAGCTAGAAATGGAGTTTGAATCCTTTGAAATCGATGATGCCAGCTTAAAGCAATTCGGCGCAACGGGCGCTAGTGCTATCGGCTTTCGCATCAACGGCTCAATTGAACGCGACGACGATGTTTGTACCACACAGGCCATTGAAATCCTCGGTCGCGGTCGCTTCCGCGAAATTGACTTCGGCGGTTTTAAACCGGGCGACCAACACATGACCAAGTACGCGGTAGCCCTCACGCGCGTGAGCATCAGTATTGATAACGAAGAAATCCTAGAAATAGATAACGCCAACAATATCCTGCGCGTTAATGGCGTGGATTTGCTGAAACAACGCCGGCGCGCATTAAAGATGTAAAAATGCCCTGCAGGGACAGGTTGCGACCTGTCCCAACACTATCTTATTTATCATTAAACTAATTGGAGAAACACCATGAAAAACGAAAACTTAACCATCATTTTAAACACCCCAATCAAACGCGGAGACAAAAGCATTGAGAGCATTGACTTGCGCGAACCTAAGGCAGGTGAACTACGCGGTATCAAGCTGATAGACGTGGTGCAAATGGACGCAGGCGCTTATGAAGAACTTATCCCACGCATTTCTGAGCCGTCATTGACGAAACAAGAATTTGGGCAACTGTCACTCGCCGACCTCGCGCAAATTATGACCTCCGTTGGCGGCATGTTTGAGGGAAAGCACTCAGCCAAAGCGTAGAGTCAATGTGGGCAGATATTAACGTCGTTTTCGGCGGTGGTTGGCCACCGTCGGAAATGGCGTTGATGTCGTTAAGTGAACTGTGCCGTTGGCACGAAGAGGCGCAATTGCGCCATGAAGCAATCGAGGAATAACGATGTCTCAGTTAAATTTAAAAATTGAATTGCGTGCCTTTGACCACGTCAGCAAGCAGTTTGAAAACATCAGTAAAAGTGCCGGCAAGCTCGGCAAGGCTTTTGATAAAAATTTAACTGAGCTAAAGCATCTCGATACGCAAATGAAGCTAGTCAGTAGCTTTAGAAAACGCGAGCAAGCGCTATCGAAAATGGCTAACGACATCGATAAAGCCAAAAATAAAGCGCGTGAATTTAAGCAATTATTGAAACAAGCACAAGCGGAAAACGCCGGCATCAAACAGCTAGAAAAACTCAGTAAACAGTACAAAAAAGCTAGCGAAAATGCCAGTAAGCTGATTGGTAAGCACAAAGCGCTAAAAGGCGACTTGGGGCAAGCTAGCGCCAAATTACGCGAGGCCGGTATTAGCACGAAAAACCTTGCAACAGCTGAAAACCTGCTAAAACAACGCGCGTTGGCGTTAAACGGTGTACTTGACGCGCAAGCCAATAAATTACAAAAACTCAAAGACCGTCAAAACCAACTCAACAAAGCCAAACAACAATTCAGCCAATCCATGCAACGCGGCCAAAATATGGCCGTTACTGGCTATGCCGGCATGGCCACGGGACAAAAAGTGCTCGGTGGTGTCGCTGGCATGGTGCAACCAGGCATTGCTTTCGGCGAGCAAATGTCGGCTGTGCAAGCCAAACTACGACTTGAAAAAGACAGCGCCGCATTCAAAGCCATTCGCGCCCAAGCCTTAGACCTTGGCTCAACCACTTCATTTTCCGCTAGCGAAGTCGGCGCCGGGCAAGAATTTCTCGCCATGGCCGGTTTTGATGCCAATGCTATTCGCGCCTCAATGGGCGACATTTTAAACCTCGCCAAAGCCTCAAACACCGAACTCGCCGTCACCGCTGACATTGCTTCAAATGTCGCCGGTGCATTTAAGATTGATCCGGCTGTCGAGGGCAATATCACCCACCTTGCCGATGTACTCGCGATGACGACGACCACCGCCAACGTCGATATGCAAATGCTGGGCGATAGCATGAAATACCTCGCGCAAGCCAGTGATTTAAACCTCGGCGTTGAGCAAGCGGCGGCCATGGCTGGCATGCTCGGCAACGTCGGCATCCAAGGCACACAAGCCGGCACAACACTGCGCGCCATGCTCAACCGCGTTTCAGCACCTGCCAAGGCTGGGCGTGAGGCCATGGAAGCGCTAGGGCTTGATGTAAAAACAACGGGCGATAACGCCAAAGATTTTGTCAATATCCTTGAGCAATTAGCCGCCAAAACCGAGGGTATGGGCAACCTCAAACGCGCCGCTTATCTCAAAGAGATTTTTGGCGCGGAAGCAGTATCGGGCATGACGGAATTAGTCAACCAAGCCGGTGCCGGACAGCTGAAAAAATACATTGAAATCATCGAAAAATCGGACGGCACGGCAAAAAAAATGGCCGACATCATGAGCGACAATATTGCCGGTGACATTAAATCGTTGGCTTCAGCGTGGGAAGGCTTAAATATCGCCATAACCGGCACGAAAACCGGCATGATACGCGAGTTGGTTCAGTCACTCACGGGCGTTATCCGCCAAGTCACCGCGTGGGTCAAAGCTAACCCCGAATTGGCCGGCACCATTTTAACGGTAGTCACCGCGCTTGGTGCACTGCTTGCCGTCTCCGGTGGTTTACTGATCACCGTTGGCGGTTTGGTCGGGCCATTTGCCATGCTGAGACTAACGTTTAAGATGCTGGGCATACAGTCAGGAGTGTTGGCAGGCAAGGGGGGCTTGCTCGCCAGAGCATTTAAAAAGTTGGGGGGCGCGGGCAAGTGGCTAGGACGCATTATCGTTTGGCTCGGCCGCCTGTTTTTAACCAATCCAATCGGCCTAGCTGTGGCCGGTATTGCCACCGCCGCCTATCTCATTTATAAAAACTGGGACGGCATTAAAGCTTACTTTTCTGACTTGTGGAACAGTATCAAATACGGCGCAAATATGGCTGTTGATGCCCTTAAAGCAAAATGGAGCGGTATAAAAGCCTATTTTTCTGACCTGTGGAATAGTATCAAATATGGTGCAGGCATGGCTGTTAGTGCCCTCAAAGCCAAGTGGAGCGGTATCAAAACCTATTTTTCTGACTTGTGGAATAGCATTGCTTATGGTGCAAATATGGCATGGACAGGCATTAAAAATGCCGTGCTTACCTCTGCCCCCATTCAGTGGTTTAAACAAGCGTGGTCGGGCGTAACCGCGTGGTTTAGCGAAACGTGGACGCTATTGCAAACCGACACGCTCGCCGGGTTAGCTCGCATTGGTGAAGCCATTTTGTCATTTTCGCCAATTACAATTTTCCGGCAAATTTTTCAAGCCGTGCTTGATTATTTCGGTATTGAGTTACCAGAAAGCTACTTTGCTTCGTTTTTAAACATCGGCGGTCGCATTAAAGAAGCAATTTTTTCATGGGCACCGGTACAGTGGTTGCAAGGCGTTTTCGCTGGTGCGTTTGAGTGGATTAATGGCAAGCTAAACGCCTTGGTTAATAGCTTTATTGCGATTAAAAACAAAATAACTGGCTTTTTTAGTAGTGCAGACGCACAAATGCAATCGCTGTCGAAAAAACAACAGGCGCGTTTGAATAAAATGGGGCAACAAAGCAGCGCCAAAATTATGGGCAATACGCACCGACAGGCGATGAAAATGGCTAGCAGAAAGCCATTGGCGGCGCGTAGTAAGCGAAGTAAACACACGACGATTAACAATCATATTAATGTCAAAGGTGGCGGCTCACCGCGCCAAGTCGCCCACCACGTCAAGCGTGCGGTTAGCAATCGCGCCATGTATGACGCAGTGGCGTAACAATGAGGATTTAAACCATGTTAATGATTTATGGACTATTTGTGTTCAGCGTGCAGAGCGCTCCATTCAACGAACTGGGACGCGATACCAACTGGCGTTGGGCGGAAAATTCACGCGTAGGCGATGCGCCGGCGTATCAATTTTTGGGCAAGGGCGAAGAGACTATCACCCTTGACGGCGTGTTGATGCCCGAATTTTCGGGTGGGCCACTGAGTTTGGATTTATTGCGTATGCTCGGCGACACCGGCGATGCGTGGTTATTAATGGCCGGCAACGGTCGCATTTTTGGCTATTACTTTGTCGAAAATATCAGCCAAACCGAGTCGCACTTTATTGAAAACGGCACGCCGCAAAAAATCGAATTTACTTTGACGTTGAAAAAGCACCATAAAAACTTAGGAAAACTGGGTTCTATCGCGCCATTTATCCCTTTAATTAATAAAGTGTTCTAATCGTTATGATAATAGACAGCACCCATAAACCCACATACTTAATCAGCATCGATGGTGACGTCGTGCCACTTCAGGGGCGGCTTATCGCGCTGACATTAGACGACAACAGCGGCTTTTCCGCTGACGAATTGACGATAGACATCAGCGACCACGACGGCGCGGTGGAGTTACCGAAAAAAGGCGTGAAACTTACCGCTGAGTTTGGCTTTGCTGGGCAAACGCAAAACAAAGGCGACTATATCGTTGACGAGGTCGAGCACCACGGCGCACCCGATGTCGTCACCATTCGCGCTCACTCCGCCAATTTCCGCGACACGCTGTTAGAACAGCGCGAGCAAAGCTATCACGACACCACCTTAGGTGATATTTTGTCGCAAATTGCCGGACGCCATGGCTTAAAGCCGGCCATAGCTGATAAATACAAAAGCATCAAAATAAAACATATTGACCAAAACAACGAAAGCGATGCCAACCTGTTGACGCGCCTCGCTAAAGACTACGGCGCAGTCGGCACGATTAAAAGCAATAACCTGCTGTTTGTTGAGCGCGGCACCGGCAAAAGCGCCAGCGGTAAGGCCTTGCCAACGGTGACGATTAAACGCAGTGACGGCGATAGCCATAGCTACAAAGAGAGCGACAGAAGCGAACGCGTCACTGGCGTAACCGCCTATTATCACACGCACAAAAAGGGCAAGCGTGAGAAAGTCGAGGTTGGCAAAAAAGGCAGTAACCGCAGTTTAAGGCGCACATACGCCACCAAAGAGGAAGCGCAAAAGGCGGCAGAGGCGGAATTAAAACGCTTAAAAACACGCGCCAAAACGCTATCGCTCACCCTCGCATTCGGACGTGCTGAATTGTTTGCCGAGCAACCGCTGAAAGCCGAGGGCTTTAAAAAGCCCATTGATGAAACCGATTGGTTTATCGACAAAATTACGCACAGCTTGAGCGATAGCGGTTATGTTTGTTCGCTTGAATGTGAGGTTAAAATTTAAGCCATATATTGTTGCTTAAATTTATTGCTACACAATATATAGTGTCCTTTATTAAATTTAACCATTTAAACTAGAAATCACCTTGATTAACCTGCATAATGAGTAACCAAACTTAACCTTTGCTATATGTGAAATATTTGAATTAATCGGGGAGAATATGATGAAAAGAAGACAAATACAGTTGCATTCTTGCCGTGTCGACGTGTCCGCAAATCCAATAAAAAATATTCAAATGGAACTACAACCGCTTGATGTGGTTAGACCTGTCTATAAAGGCCTCTCTCATGATGCCAAGCATTTGTCTGACGATTGGCATAACGTCGGGAACAGCCTTCGTTTAGCATTTACCGTTATCAAAAATGAGCAAAAATAACCCCGCTGTCAAAACAGTAGACGAAGTAAAGGTTGATAATCCAAAGCCATTACAATCATCTGTTCAGATGCAAATGGTTCAACAAACTCAGTCAGGGCCATTGCCATCGTCTAGTGAGTTTGCCAACTATGAAGTCACGGTTGCTGGTGCTGGTGAGCGCATTTTGGCTATGGCTGAAAAAGAGCAAGCGCATCGCATAGAAACAGAGAAAGAAGAACTTGTTTTGATGAAGCGTCAGATTGACGAGAATGTAAAAATTGAGCACCGTAAACTTGACCATGCCAACAAAGGGATGAATTACGCATTTATCACTATGTTGGCATTATTAGCTTCAGCGGTTTACCTCGTTAAAGAGGGGCATGAAATTTATGGTGCAATGGCTGGTATCTCTGTAGCTGTTGTCGCTTACTTCATTGGTGGGAAAGATTACTTAATTAAGGATAAAAGTAAAAAAGAAGATAAGCAAGACGCCCCAGATGCTTAGTTGCAAAGTGACTCACACGGCACACCGTCACGATCACGGTCTAGTCGTCTCAGTCCACAATGCTCCAATAAATAATACGCCTCTTCGCAACTGCTGATATTGCTACAATAACGCTTATAACCACAAGAATAGCGTGCTTTTTTCGCTTTGCGCTTGGTGATTTTAACAGGTTTACTATAACGGCTAGGTTGTGGGGTATTCCACACGCTAGATGCCTTAGTCTCCACGCGCCGTGTTAGTTCACTGCTTGGTGTTCCCCATGTTTCACCTGCCGATACTTTCGAGGGCGTGCCCCACGTCAATGTGCTCGTTTGACCCAGTTGCGCCGGTGGCGTAGTATTGACGTTTTTTTGTGGGGCTTGGCTAGATGCACAGGCGCTTAATAATAGTAAGACGCTGTAGATGAGTAATTTTTTCATATTATTCTTTAGTGATAATGTTAGTTGGATTTGTTCAATAATTCCTGCTCTTTCTCTGTAGCAATCAGAACGTCCCAAACACGAGGTGGCTCACCTTTTTCAGAAACTTGTAATAGGTAATCAGATGCCGCATCAGAAAGGGTTATAGTTCGCGTTTCATTTGGCTTGAACCACCCAGTTGCTGCCGAAAAAGCATAGTCATCTACATAAGCATGACTGTATATGGTGAAAAATTGTTTTTCTGAAGTGTCATTCTTCAATATTTCACTAAGCCGAATTGAAAAATTTACTGGTTGTTCTTCTGAAATTTCAATAAGCTGCTTTTTAAACGCGTTAAATATATTGAATTGAGTTGATAATCCACCGTCTTCATTAGTGTATGATGCAAGCAATCCAATGTATTTTTTTCTCAAGGCATCCCCGTCAACGTTTTTATAATCAAAGTCAGTGGGTACTACAGCAAAGGGCATTTTATATTCTGCAAAGGATTGCATTTTTTTGCTGAAACATTGCTTGTATTTTGCCCTAGGAATTTTGGTTGCTACTTGCTTTTTTAATTTTATTAGCTGTTTTGATTCATTTCTTGAGTCTTCGTAACTGTGGCATGTTGCAACTTCAATAAAGACATTCAGTTCCTTGCTTAAAATCTTTTTAGTTTTTAATTCAGATAGATTAATCGGTATTTCCATTTCAACCTTACAGCCTGCCAACAGTAGCAAACTGACCAATAAAATACACTTCATCATCATTCCTCTGGGATTTCCCTGTGTTTAAATTAAAACTTCGCCCGTCTCAATATCAACCATCTCATCAATATTACGGACTTTAAAAGTACGCACGCTATCACGCAACTTACAGCGTGCTTCTAACAGCAAATCACCGCGCTGATTATGCTCAATTCCAAGCAAGATAATCTCGCGCTCGGTTGTGTTGCCATGATAATCCGTGTATAAAATTTGATAGGTGTTACCAATCGTCAAGTCATATTCATCAATGACTTCATAAAAATCACGACGCTTATTATCTGACCACTGCTTAGTTTGTTTTTTGGACTTTTTCGTAGATTGATTTTTTTTGCGTGCTTGAGCGCTTTTAATATTCTCTTCTTGCTGTTTTAATATGGCTTTGTGTTCAGACGTTAGGGGTGGTGCTTTGCTCCCCAAAAACGCGTGTAATGATTGAACTAAACGAATACTATCTGCTTGAGAGAGTGAGTTTTTAGACAGCACTTCCTTAAAAAGATTAGATAATTTCCTTGTTCTACGGTCTTTATAGCCATTCGTGCGCCGTAAAAAATTTCGCAACAGCACTGCCTCTTCATATCCAAATGAATTACTTTTTAATGATAACTTCACTAATTGCAAAAACTCTTCATATGCACTGCCGCTCATGCCATTTTTAGGTTTTTGCTCTTTTGTTATTGGTACTTCTACAGGTGGGGCTATAATTCCCGTAGGCTGTTCTAGTTTATGTAATTTGTTGTGGGTTTTCTTTATTCCCAACAGCAACAATAAAAAAGGAATGGCAAGAATGAAATATACCGCTATGGGTGTCTCACTGTCTGAAATAGCCATAACTATGAATATTCCAACAAACGCCAACAAGAAATACAGTACTCCCAATAGGATATGGTAAAGGCTTCTCATATCAATCCTCAGAGATTTTCCCAGTTACTTTAGCATTGATATATTGAATAATAATTTCAGTTTTCATTAGTTCCCCTGCTTAATATCCCCAACTGTTGAATTGGAAATGTTACCAATTGAGTTGGATACAGAGCGTTGAATACTTTCTTCATCAAACATCAAAACCGCTAATGCCGAGTTGCGTTTATTCTGATCAGCCTGTCTGAATTTTTCCAACAAGAAAGCCTCCTCAGCTGTTAAATGATTACTGTCGCGCTCCCCCGTCATCACATATTTCATGTCATAACCCAGCTCACGCATTTTCATCAAAACGTCCAAGTCGGGCTGTCTTTTACCTTTCTCATAATTCGATAGTGTTGGGACTGTTATTCCTACAAATTCAGAAACTTGAGACTGACCAAGTCCTAAGCGCTTACGCTCTTGTTGTAAAAAATTACTCATTCGATTAAAAATTCCTTGATTAAATTTTCGCGTTCGGTTAAATTATACCTGTTTCAAATTGTTTATTTATGTTTCAAGAGGTAGTTATATCATGAAAGCTCAACCAAAAAAACCCCAAAAACCCAAGTTAATCAGCGTGCGCTTACCATCGCAAGAACACCGCGAAGCTTATGAGCAATATTGCAAAGACAATGCGCGTAGCTTGGACGCTCAAACCAGTTTGCTCATCATCAAAGAACTAGCCGCACAGGGCTATATCAAACCCGAATCTACGCCTATGGCGACCGCTTAAATTAAGGAGAAGAAAAATGTGTAACTGTATAAATGAAGTAGAACAAAAAATATCAGAAGCCTACGAAGGAAAGTTCAAAGGCAAACCGATAGAGAAAATAAGCTTGCAGAAAGTAACGCCTTTCAGAATTCAAGGCGGTGAGATTAAAGAGCCGAAGGTATCTATCAATTTCACTATTGAAAGAGTGGGCGTAAAGTCAAAAGCAACGGAAATAATTGTTGCTACTTATTGCCCGTTTTGTGGTGAGGAATATGACAAAGACGAGGTGACATCATGAAAGCCTTAGCAGAGTTTATTGGTGCATTCCTCGTTCTAGCGACCCCAATCGCTTTTTTCATTGTTTTTGGAGTGTAAAAAATGAAATTAATCAATGCAATACAGCAACTGCACAGCGAGCAAGTGCGGCTCAAAAACTTATTGGGTGGCTTGCATGATAGTTGGCTTATCACTTATCACGACAATCATGATACCCCTCGATTTACTGTGCATAATTATGATTATAAAAATAAAAATGGCAGAACAAAAGCTGTCACTTTTGAGGTCAGCGACGAGCTAATAACCATCGTCTATCAACAAAATATCACCGATGACGAAATTATTATCGCCAAGGAACTATTAGTAAATACACTCAACACGGAGACCGTTCCATGCCAGTTTTAACGACTTTTCACCTGCTAGAAAAAACATTCCTAGCCATTATTGAGCGCGGTCAGCGCGACATCATTGTCGCTAAACGCGCCGACACCCAAGTCGGTGAGCGCGTTCATATTTGTAATGATGATTTACAACAAGCAGTTTGCGCCACGGTGGCACTGGTTGAATATTCAAAAAATCCAAAGCATGACGATGTCATGTCCATTGTCATTAAAGATGTTGAGGAGATCGATTATGCAATCTGCGACTAAAAAAATGAGACTGTTTATAAAAACAGTAGATTACTTTGGCAACAGTATCACCGTACCCGAATGGGTCAATTGGTTAGCAATGGACAAAGATGGACGCATACACGGCTATCTATTTGAACCTTTGCGAAGCGATGAATGTTGGTATCTACCAACGAAAACCGCGAACCAAAAAGTTTAAGGAGAAGTCATGGCAAACCCAATTCGATATTTTCCCTGCCCTGCGTGTGGGTCACCACTGCGCATGAATGGTTCGCGTATGGTGTCTGACAGCTTGCGCGAGCAATATGCTAAATGCGACAACGCCTACTGTGGCGCGGGCTTTATCATCCGCAGTGAAATTGTCTTTGTCACCTCACCGACCAGCGATTTGTTTGTTGACAATATCAAGGACATTCGCCCCTTTGAAGATAGCGAAAAGCAGGGCTTAGAACTAGCGATTGAGTTTTTAAGTCGCCAATGGCAAAACCCCAACACTCAACAGATTGATTGCGTTGAGTGGTTGAAAAAACACTTAACGATAAGCCACGAAACGGCAACAACACTGACACAAATCGCTGTAGCCGAACTGCAAGACAGCTTTTTAAGTATAGAAAAAGACGCTAGCATCGGCACGAATAGCATCGTTATCAAAGACGACAACGGCAAAGCCCACGTGATTACTTTGCAGGATTTACAAGCCGTTATCGCCCAAAAACAAACACTATTATAAGGACAAAATATTATGAGCATGTCCCACGACTTACTTCATCGCGTTTTACCTCG
>PDWI01008717.1_pt1 | contig 11870 bp, 14 predicted proteins | sample 1430891 | NCBI WGS metagenome assembly PDWI01 (sample SAMN01162508, study PRJNA174530) | Oral metagenome, whole genome shotgun sequencing project. | biome: Marine environment; feature: Marine mammal; material: Swab sample of the gingival sulcus; isolation source: swab sample of gingival sulcus...
ATTTTTTCATTTGTCAGCTAATATCTCCAATGAAATATTTGCGACTCATCCTGATAGTAAAGTGATACAAACCGTTATATTAGGTGTAATAAGCCTTTTGGTATTGATAAAAGACAAAGACTTGTTTTTTAGAAAAGAATGTAATTAACGAGAGTCCGATATCATATTTTCAATTATGCAATTTCGGTTGCTCTATTTCTGACTTTTTGTGAAATATTTTAATGTTTGTTTTTCAGTGTATTATTGTTTATTAAGACTTCTTGTAAGATTCTAATTCATTAGAATCCTGTTTTTATGGGATTTATTTAAAAAGGGGCTTATTTTGTTCTGTAAATTAATAGGTTATGCTGATTTAAGAGAGAAACCTCAAAGGTTTTCAAAACCTTTGAGGTTTGGGTAGTTTTTATAATATGTTGTTAATAAGATTTTTACGTTTGTTGTGTAGGGGGTGTTTTCCTTGTATTGATTATGATTTATAATGTGGTGCTTTTGTTCCATATTCTTTTTATTTGTCCCCAAAATGTAAAAATAAGTACAAATACCAAAGTTTACTATGGTGTTTTAATATGAAGCATAGCGACTTTACTTGTTAAGCATTCCTTGGTATAGTTCGTTTTCCTTTAGGTATTTGCGGATTTTGTCAGTAATGGCAAAGTTTTTTAGTCCGCCCCAAATGGGAGCTATTAACATATCTTTGGGCGACTCTGAAGAAAAACGTTCTACTATAATGTCAGAGCGTAAATGCTGTAATATTAAAGCAATGGCTTTTACATAACTTTCTACATCGAATAACTGAAATCGTTCAGGTGTTTTTTGGTATTGTCTGGCTAAAACGGTTCCTTTTACAATTTGCAATTGATGAAATTTAATAAATTCAATAGGTAAACGTGACATTTCTTGGGCGTGACGAATAAAGTCTTCTTGACTTTCGTTGGGTAAACCTATAATCAGGTGGGCACCTAAATGAATATTTCTGTTAGCTAAAATTTTAAAAGCGGTTTGGGTTTCTTCGTGTGTGTGGCAACGATTTAGTTCGTCCAAACTGCTGTCTAAAGTGGATTCAACCCCAATTTCTACCACTACATAATAGCTTTTGGCTAAGTTTTCCAGTAAATTAGCCACTTCTTCATTAATGGCATCAGGGCGAGTAGAAATGACCAAACCTATTACTTTAGGGTGGCTTAATGCTTCTAAATAAATACTTTCTAAGCGCTCTACATTATCGTAAGTGTTGGAGTATGCCTGAAAATAAGCCAAATATTTTTGTGTTTTGTACTTGGGTTCAAAAAAAGCAATGCCCTCGTCTATTTGTGTTTTTACAGGCTTGGTAGCAGAGGTGTAATAAGGATTGAAAGTATCGTTATTGCAATAAGTACAACCGCCTTTGCCTTTGGTTCCGTCACGATTAGGACAGGTAAAACCGCCATCCACAGATATTTTTTGTACCCGTTCTCCAAATGTTTTTCTGATGTATTGACTGTATGAATTAAAGCGTTCTTCCATTGTCTTAGTGCATTATTTTAAACATTAATTCTTTCAACAGTAAATCAGAATTGCTACCGGCATAGCCTACGCCTTTCGATTTTAAATCGTAATCCCTAAGTAATTCTATTATTTGCACTGTTTTTCTGATGTTGTACATTCTTACGGCATGTAAATATTCTTCGGCAAAATAGGGATTAATACCAATGGTAGAACTCACGGATTGTTTATTTAGCCCTTTTACATAATGCAGTTTAAATATATTTTGAAAATAACGAAATAGAATAGGAATGACTTCCGCTAAAGAATGTTTTGGGTTGCCTACAAAATAATTAATGATTCTATTGACCTTTAGCACATCTTTTTTGCCAATAGCTTTTTGTAATTCAAATACATTATAGTCTTTGCTGTAACCAATGTTTTTTTCGATATGTTCGGGTGTAATGGTGTTAGAATTGGGAGGTAAAGTAATGATTAATTTATCAATTTCATTAATCAGTTTGGTTAAATTATTACCCACAAACTCCATCATTATTTGACTACTTTTGAAGTCTATTTTTTTGCCTTTTTCTTCTACTAAACCTTGAAGAAAAGAGGGTACTTGATTGTCATAGAGTAGTTTCGACTCAAAAACAACCCCTGTTTTAGCAATATCCTTTACAAAGGCTTTTCGTTTATCTACACTTTTGTTTTTGTGAGTTAATACCAAAATAGTAGAGGGAACCGGTTTTTTAGTGTAGTTTTTGAGCTCCTCTATGTTTCTTAAATTTTGGGCTTCTCTAACAATAATTACTTTATGAGAAGCGCCCATTGGATATTGATAGCAATTGGTTATCAAGTCGTTTATGTCTGTGTCTTTGCCGTAGAAAATATGCTCATTAAAAACCTTTTCGTCTTCAGAAAGAATATTCAGGCAAGCCTTTTCCACTTGGTCAATGAAATAGTTTTCTTCCCCATGTAATAAATAAATAGGTTGATATTGTTGTTGCTCTATGGAACGAATCAGTTCTTTATAAGTCATAATTTGTAGATGATTTTAATCTTTTTCTTGTGAAAATAAAATTTTTATTTGTTTACTAACGGTTTAGTGTATGAGTAGTAGCAGTTTGGAAACAATAAACCTCAAGCCTGCTAACGCCCTTAGTCAAAACTTATTTTCAGTTGCTAAATTAAATAAAAAAAGTAAAAGTGCAGATAAAAAGCATAGCTTTTTAAAGTTGCAATTTTGTTTGTATTGTTGATAGGCTTGCTATGTAAGGTGTTGGTGAGTCTCCTTTTTTATTTACACATGGCTTTTAATATTCTTTTTCCATTTTCCTCTACAAGTCCCCAACCATTTTCAAGCATTGGTTGAAGACTTTCTCTTCCATTAAAATGCCATAACAAATAACCATAAATACACTGATTTATATTTCCGTTTTTATACTCATTCTTCATCAAAACTTTCAATTCTTCCCAATATCTCTTAGGAGAGTGAATGAAAATTAAATTTGCGTGAAAATCAGGGTCTTTAAAGTTCTGCTTATAATACTTTTTTATTCTGTCCAAGCTCGGAAAACCATATTTCTTAGTTATTTCAATTAACCTTTCTGTATGTTCAGCATCTTTTGGGTTGATATAATTTCGAAAAATCATTTTAGATAAGGTGTCATTGGAAAATTTGATATTTTTCATTGTTACAGTTCTTAAACTATCTGGCAAATGTTCAATGCTATCAATTTTCTGTGTGTCGAACGTTTTGTAATCGGTGTATTTCCTCATTGTTTGGTCATACCCGTACATAAACTCTAACTCTTCAACAATAATATTTATATCTTGTTTCAATAAGCTGTCTTTTTCTGCTTGAGCAAAAAGTATATTACTTACAAAAAACAAAATTAAAACTAAATTATTTTTTTTCATATACCGACTTTTTTTAATCTGATACAAATATTAGACATTGTTTTAGTGTCTTATAGTGAGTAAGATGTGCAATTATTTTTTTTAAGTTAATTGTTGTAGAAGTTCTTTATTTTTTTTCTTACTTTTTTCTATGAATTTTTTAATTCTATTTTCAATTTCAGATGTTAAAGGTTGCTTATCTACAACTAAAGTAACCCCTTTTGGTTCTTTTATATAGCCCATATTTTTCTAATTTTTATAATATTTGTTTATTAATATTAATGCTTCTTGAGGCTCAATAATCATTTGGTTGGAATTTCCAATTTGTTTAGCCCCTAAAGTATTTTCGTAATGCTCTATCAAGTTGGTCTTTGAATTGAATGCTACATAACCATAATTCCCATTATCCCAAGATTCTTTACAAGCAAAAGCAAACAAATTTCCTGCGACTCCTAGATAAACTTTATTTCGACCAATATTAAAATCAGCACTTTCAATAAGTTCTATAAAGACAAAACTGTCTTTGTAATTTAAACTAATTAATCCCTGAATAACATTTGTGTTATTTTCTACGATTAATTTGTAAACCTTTGAAGTTTGAGATTGGAATTCTAAAAGCCAATCAAAGCTCCATCCTGTTTTTAATTTTTCAACCTCATCTTTATTAACTGGTAAAACTTGCGTGTTAAAACTGTCTCCTGTTATTCTGTTTTCGATAGAGTTTGTTAATTTGTCTACTTCAATATTTATTAAATTATTTTTCATTTCACAAAGTTACAAAATTAAAATGGACTTGGTTGGTAAACTCTAATTAAAACATTGCAGGTACATTCTTGTTAGAATAATTTGACCCTTGTTCCTTTTTAAAAATAATTTGTCCCAAATGTAATAAAATAAAAGGGACAAATTATATTAATTGTAGTAATTCTATCTACTGTATCTCTGCTATAATTTTTTCGGCTAAGGCATTGGCTTGTTCTTCTGTTTCGCTTTCTGAATAAATACGAATAATCGGTTCGGTGTTTGATTTTCTCAAATGCACCCAACCCTCCGGAAAGTCGATTTTAACGCCATCAATAGTGCTTGGGTTAAAAGCTTTATAACGTTCTTTGACCTGCTCTAATAAAGCATCAACATCTATATCCTCAGTCAATTGTATTTTGTTTTTAGAAATAACATAGGATGAATATTTCTGTTTCAATTCTAAAGTAGAACATTGTGCCTTAGCTAAATAAGTAAGCAACAGAGCAATTCCTACTAAAGCATCTCTACCATAGTGCAATTCAGGATAAATAACTCCGCCATTGCCTTCGCCACCTATCACGGCGTTTTGCTGTTTCATCATAGCCACTACATTCACCTCGCCTACTGCTGATGCGTAATAATCAGCGCCGTAGCTTTGGGTTAAATCACGTAAGGCTCTGGTTGATGATAAGTTAGAAACCGTATTGCCAACTTGATTCTGAAGAATATAATCGGCAACAGCTACCAAGGTATATTCTTCGCCAAACATACTGCCGTCACCATTGATAACCGCCAATCTATCTACGTCGGGATCAACCACAAAACCAACATCTGCTTTCTTTTCTACCATTAAATCAGCTATGGCAGTTAAGTTCTCAGGTAAAGGTTCCGGATTGTGAGGAAACTCGCCATTAGGTTCGCAATATAATTCAATACATTCTTTAACACCTAAGGCTTTTAGTAACTTAGGTAATGCCAAGCCACCAACGGAATTAACAGCATCTATAGCTACTGTCAAACCTGCTTTTTGTATCGCTTCAGCATCTACCAAAGGCAGTTGTAGTATTTTTTCAATATGAATGTCCTCGTAATTTTTTATTTTAAGGTGTTGTCCTAAATCATCAACTTCGGCAAATTGCATTTCGTCTTGCTCGGCGATTTCCAACACCCTTTGTCCTTCTTCTGAATTTAAAAATTCGCCTTTTTCGTTCAATAATTTTAAAGCGTTCCACTGTTTAGGGTTGTGGCTGGCTGTCAGGATTAAACCGCCGGTGGCATGTTCGTTTTCAACGGCTACTTCGGTAGTTGGGGTAGTGGCTAAATCAATGTCAATCACATCGAAACCCATACTCATAACCGCACCTACTACCAAATGCTTAACCATAGCACCTGAAATACGAGCATCTCGTCCTACTACAATTTTTCCTTTATTGATGTTTTGTGATTCTTTAACCCACTGTACATATGCTGATGTAAATCGAGTAACATCCACCGGGCTTAAACCATCTCCTTGTTGTCCTCCAATGGTGCCTCGAATACCTGAAATACTTTTTATTAAAGTCATAATTTTGTGTTTTATATAATGATTGTTTTTATAGTTGTGTTGTTAATCTCGCATTTTGTTATTCCAAATCAGAAAAGCTAAAAAGGCAACGCCTAAAAAAGCTCCCCATATTTTATGATACAGAAATGTTAAACTTAAGAAAATAAGGATAATCAATATAAGATAATATATCTTATCTTTCAAAGGTTTACGCATCCGGTGTAATGATTTGTGTTCTAAACGTATGGCGCTCTATGAATCGATCTACCTTGCCGGTTTGGTTTTGGCAGATAATAATGCGTTGCGCTTTAGGAACAATATCGGCTAAACGGTCGAAGCTGTCAGCTGTTTCGTTCATAAAACACGTGTCGGCATCGTCTATCACAAAATATTTTAAATCGTTCAAATTTAAACCATTATTAGAATATAATTCATTGAGTTGTCGCGCTGTTCCAATAACGATGTCCGAACCAAAATAAATTTGGTCTTTTAGTTTTTGTAGATTAGGACCTCTATAGACGCAAAACATACGCAAATTGGTTTGTTCGGCTATTTTTTGCCACTGTTCATAAAGGGCGTCGGCACTTTCTTTGTCCGGAACGACTACCAAAGCACGAGGTACATCGTTTAAAGCGGCTTCTAATTTTTGGGTTAAAGCAATTGCCATAGCTGTGCTTTTCCCACTTTTTGCCTCAGAAACAATTAAAGTATCCGCTCCACTCTTAATAGAAGAAATGCTTTTTTTCTGACAAAAAATAGGCTTTTCTATACCTAATTTGCTAATTGATTGATTGATATATTCGGGTATTTTCTTTATAAACACCATTTCTGTTTTTTACCGCCAAATTTAAACAATAATATAAGGATAGCCAATTTTATTTTTTTGAATGACAGGGGTAAACTCACACTTTTATTTGTATTAATCCAAAGTGTTGATTTATAAATTATTATGATAGTATGACTAGACCTGAACAGGTTTTAGAAACCTGTCAGGTCTCTGTCAGGAAGGTTTAATAGTTTGATTTTTAAGAAAATATATTTTGTAAAACATCTATTACTCAAAGCGTGAGTTTGCCCTGTTCTGAATGATAAAAGTGATTATGTAATAAAAAAATAAGTGTAAAAGGCTTCTGAATTTATATTTTATCAGCGCAAGCTCGTATTCGGTCTGATAAATCAATCAATGCGCCTTTTAATATTTCCTGTTCTTTAGGAGTGAATTGGGTTGGTGTCCCGTTACCATTAATGCCTGTAAATTTTTGGCTTAGCCAAGAACGAGATTTACCAAAGTATTTTTGTGATATTTGTGCCCAACTTATATCTACGATAATATCGTACATTTTGGACTTAATTGTTTCTTCTTGTTGTTGTAAAGGTGCTTGTATTTCCATTTTATATAGGTGTTTTGTCTTTTGTTAATTAATATCTGATGATTAATTTTTCTGTTCTTTGTCCATTAATTGGTCTATCAGGTTATAAATATAGATTTCTAATTCAATGGACGGTGGATAAACTTTTTTGAAGTTTCTTATTGCTTCCAGAAGTTCCCACTCTAATTCTGTAACTTCTTTTTTCATATTTAATTTATTTCTTGAATGATGTTACAAAAATATTATACAGATGTATAATAAACAAGTTTTATTAAATGTTTTTTTGAAAAATAACTTTTATATTCTTAGTTTATAGGGTTTTATGTGAAAAGTTAAAAAGGATATTTCAGTAAACATCAAGAGATTTTTTAGGGGGAATTATTTGAAAGATTTAAATAAACAGCTAACAAAAAACGGACATCTCTTATTTTAAGAAATATCCGTTTTTGTTTTGTGGAGAATAGCGGAATCGAACCGCTGACCTTTTGACTGCCAGTCAAACGCTCTAGCCAACTGAGCTAATCCCCCAAACCTTTTATAAATTTTTAATATTCGTCTTCGTTAAAGAAGAAATCATCTTTACTTGGATAGTCAGGCCAAATATCTTCAATACTATCATACACTTCGCCCTCATCTTCCAACTCTTGAAGATTCTCTATAACCTCTAAAGGAGATCCTGATCTGATAGCATAATCTATCAACTCATCTTTAGTTGCCGGCCAAGGAGCATCTTCCAATTTTGAAGCTAATTCTAAAGTCCAATACATAATAGTTCTTCCTATTTTGTTAAATTTCGGTGCAAAAGTAATATTTTTTTTTTACTAACCAAGCTTAGGCTCCCAAATTATTTCTTTTGCTTTATTTTTTTTCGATAAAAAGCGAGATAACATAAAGAAGTAATCAGAAAGTCTGTTTAAGTATTTTAAAACTAAAGGATTAACTTCGTTCTGTTCGGCTACGTCTAAGGCTCTTCTTTCGGCTCTACGGCATACTGTTCTGGCTAAATGGCAGTAAGATACGCTTATTTCTCCACCGGGCAAAACAAAAGCCAATAGAGGAGGTAATTCTTCCTCAAATTCGTCAATTCTTTGCTCTAACCAAACAATATGATGCTCTTTTATTTGAGGAATTTTCTCTTGTTCAAAAGATTCGTCTGTTGCTAAAGCCGTGCCAACAACCATTAAATCGTCTTGTATGGTTATTAATTGGTCTAGAATGTTTTCGTCAATACGACTGTCTCTTATTAATGCAATTACGGCAATCAATTCATCTGTTGTGCCATAAGCTTCCAAACGTAAGCTGTTCTTATTAACACGTTTTCCTCCTACTAAAGAAGTTGTTCCTTTATCTCCGCCTCTTGTATATACTTTCATTTTCTGAAATGTGTTTTTTTATTCGTATTCAAAGACACCATAAGGCGACTTAATTGTTAAATGTTTATGGTCGGCAGCCTCACAGCGACCAATAATTTGAGCATCCACACCAAATGATTTTGATATATCAATCACTTGCTGAGCATATTCTTCAGGTAAGTAAAATTCAAAACGATGTCCCATATTGAACACCTTATACATTTCCTTCCATTCTGTTTCAGATTCCTCTTGTATGATTTTGAATAATAAAGGCGTTTCAAATAACTGGTCTTTAATGATATGCAATTGATCAACAAAATGCAATACCTTGGTTTGAGCCCCTCCTGAGCAATGCACCATTCCGTGAATATGTGGACGTAAATGTTTTAGAACTTCTTGAACAATAGGAGCATAAGTTCTTGTTGGCGATAAAACCAATTGACCAACATCCAGCTTTAAACCGGCTAATTGGTCTGTAAGTCCGTAGTGTCCGGAGTAAACCAAATCTTCAGGAACAGCATTGTCATAACTTTCAGGATATTTTTGACTTAAATAGTGGTGAAATACATCGTGGCGAGCAGAGGTTAAACCATTACTACCCATTCCACCATTGTATTTTTTCTCGTAATTGGCTTGTCCAGATGATGATAATCCTACAATAACATCGCTTGCTGTTATATTTTCGTTGGTAATAATTTCACTACGTTTGGCACGAGCTGTAACGGTAGAATCTACAATGATAGTTCTTACTAAATCGCCGACATCAGCCGTTTCTCCTCCTGTAAGATAGGCTTTTACACCTAATTCTCTTAAGTCTTGAAGCAAGTCTTCTGTTCCGTTAATGATGCTGGAAATAACTTCTCCCGGAATAAGGTTTTTATTACGACCTATGGTTGAACTAACCAATATATTATCTGTTACACCTACACAAAGTAAGTCGTCTATATTCATTATTAAAGCATCTTGAGCAATGCCTTTCCATACGTCTAAATTACCTGTTTCTTTCCAGTACATATAGGCCAAAGAAGATTTGGTACCGGCTCCGTCAGCGTGCATAATATTACAATAAGCTTCATCTCCTCCTAAAATGTCGGGGATAACTTTGCAGAATGCTTTAGGAAATAATCCTTTATCTAAATTTTTTATGGCAGCATGTACATCTTCTTTTGATGCTGATACGCCTCTTTGGTTATATCTATCGCTATGGCTCATTGTGTGTTTTTTGTGTGAATAATTGTTTGTTGATTGAGGAATTAAAAAAAAGAAGTGCTCGGGGGAATCCGAACACTTCCTGTTGTTTTATTTTTTAGTGCCGGCATTGGGCTTAGGACTAGCTTTATAATCTGTCTTTAAAACCTTAAATTCAGTTCTTCTGTTGAGCTGATGAGCTTCTTCTTTTTCTTCTTCCGAACTAAGTTTATTGATGTATTCCGGCGTTAGAACGTCTCCTTCTTTAGCAAAAGATAGTCTATCGGCATCCACTTTACCTACAGAAGCAGGTTGGCTTTCTCCGTAACCTTTAGCTTTTAGACGTCCTTTGTCTATTCCTTTTGAAATTAAATAATTAACCACCGATTCAGCTCTTTTTTGTGATAAACTTAAGTTAGCTTTATCGCTTCCTCTGAAGTCTGTATGAGCACCTAATTCTATGGTTACAGTAGGGTTGTCGTTGAGTACACCTACTAATTTTTCTAAAGAAGCCATAGATTCTGGTCTTAAATCGGCTTTACCAAATTCGTAGAAAATATTTTCTATTTTAATAGGTATCCAAATGGCTTTTAGGGCAATATCCACTACGAAATCTTGATTGTTGTCTATTCCTTTGGTCGATTGTCCTACTTTTTCATTCAAATACTTTTCTTTTGAAGCCATAATTTGGTAGTCCATATCGGCTTTTAATTTAAACTGATAAGAACCGTCAGCGGTGGCAATTTCTTCTTTAGAAGCACCTGTATTATCTGTTAAAACTACTTTAGCTCCCGGAAGAGGTTGGTTGTTTTTAGCATCTTTTACAATTCCTTTTATAGTGAATTTTAAAGGAGGAAGTTCAAAACGGTAGATGTCTTCCGCACCTTTACCTCCCGGACGTGAAGAAGTTAAATAGCCTTTTTCTTTGTTTCCTTCAAATATAATTCCGAAATCATCAGCAGCAGAGTTGATAGGATACTTCATATTTTTAACGCTATAAGTCTTGGTTTTTTTATCATATACAGCTTTAAAAATATCAAGTCCACCCATTCCCGGATGGTAATCTGAAGAGAAATATAGTTCGCCATTTCTTCTAATAGTAGGATACACCTCGTTACCCGGAGTGTTGATTTCAGGACCTAAGTTGATAGGATCTCCGAAAGGCGCTGTTTTTTTGGTACGCTTCATCATCCAAATATCGTTGCCACCGTAACCTCCCGGCATATCGGCAGAAAAGTATATGGTCATTGCTCTGGCATCAATCGCAGGGTGTCCGTAGCTAACATCATCACTTCCTTCGAAAGCAATTAATTTTCCTTCGGTAAAACCGGCTCCTCGCTTAGAAGCTTGATAAATTTTACATCCTAAAGACTTGTTTTTTTCTACCTTACAACGGGTAAAAAACATAACAGAACCTTTTATGTTAGTACAAGAAGCACCTTCGTCGTTAGGTGTGTTAAAGCCTTCTCCCGGTACAGGCATAGGCTCTCCCCAATTGCCTTTTCGGTCTTGGTTAGCTACAAATATGTCTGTAAAACCATAACCGGTAACTGCGTGTGGGTCTTCTCCTTTTGAACCTGAACGAGTAGAAGAAAAATAAACAATTCTATAATCTTTCTTTCCCCAGCAAGGGCTGAAATCCATATCTTTAGAGTTGAATAAAGGCATATTTTCAACTTCGTAGCGCGAAGGGTTTTCAATCCAATTGGCAGCTAATTCGCAAGATTTTATACCATTTTCTGCGCGTTGGTCGTCTCCGCTTACTTTTTTGTATTTTTTGAAAGTGGCTATAGCATCTTCAAACTTACCGTTTTTCTTTTGCATTTCTGCTAAATAGTAAATAGCGTTAGCTTCCGGATAATTGGAGCTAATGGCTTTTTTGAACCAACGTTCTGCTAATTTAGGCTCATTTTTCTTCATATAGGCATATGCCTGATGATATGAAATGTGTGATTTTCGGTCGGCAGAGCTTTTAGCGTAAGCTTTTTTGAATAAATTGATAGCTTTAGCATACTCGTTGTCTCCTAAAGCTTCCATAGCCATTTTCTCTTCTTTGTTTTGAGCTATGGCAGAGCTTACTATTAATAGTAAAATAAAAATGAAATTGAATCTTTTTGTCATCATAATGAATAATCTTTTTTATATAAAAAACGGACTCGTAAAAATAAATATTTTATTTTAATCAGACTTTGAAAGTTGTAAAAAGTTTTTAGAGGTACATTCAACTACCAAATGCAATTTTTTATACTACAAATTTAGCAAAAATATTTATAGGCTTTTGATATCCCAAATTTTTGCGAGGTCTTCTGT
>PDWI01008718.1_pt1 | contig 11870 bp, 11 predicted proteins | sample 1430891 | NCBI WGS metagenome assembly PDWI01 (sample SAMN01162508, study PRJNA174530) | Oral metagenome, whole genome shotgun sequencing project. | biome: Marine environment; feature: Marine mammal; material: Swab sample of the gingival sulcus; isolation source: swab sample of gingival sulcus...
CTTACCTTTTTTGGTAAATCTCACCACTTTCCTAGCAATAGCAATATCCATAAAAACCACCTTTTTTTGTTAGTTTGATTAATTATAACTATTTTATCTTTAACTAGAAGTTAAACTTTTTATATCTTAAAACTTAACTTGCAAACTTTTTTATTTTTTTAAGCTCAAGCCTACATTAAAGCCCTAAATATAATTTTTTTTTAATAAACTAAATGATAAAATACTTCACCCAACATCAAATTACAAGGCAATTTATGGAAATAGACTTAGTAAATGAAGGCTTAAAATTTATGATTTTAGGCATGGTAACTGTTTTTTTATTTTTAATTTTAATGGTTACTACTCTAAAAATTCAATCTTTTATACTTGGAATTATCTTTCCAAATCCTCAAACAGATAAAACAAATCTACAAACACGAACCGCAAATGACACACAATTAATCGCAGTCATTACTGCAGCAATCACAAAATTTAGAAACGAAAACAAAGGATAGAGATGGCTAAAAAATTTATAGATATAATGGATACAACTTTTAGAGACGGCTTTCAGTCGGTTTTTGGTGGAAGAGTCTTGATGGAAGATTTTTTGCCAGCTTTAAGCGCTGCAAAAGATGCAGGGATTACTCACTTTGAGTTTGGCGGTGGAGCTAGATTTCAAAGTCTGTTTTTCTATCTAAATGAAAATGCTTTTGATATGATGGATGAGTTTAGAAAAATTGTAGGTAAAGATGCAAACTTGCAAACTCTAAGTAGAGGCGTAAATACTGTTATGCTTGATACTGGAAGTCGTGAGTTAGTTGACCTGCACGCAAAAATGTTTGCAAAGCATGGCACAACTACCATAAGAAACTTTGATGCATTAAATGATGTTGAAAATTTAAAATATAGCGGAGAGAGGATTACACATCACGGCTTAAAACATGAAGTTGTAGTAACTTTGATGGATTTGCCACCTCACTGCAAAGGTGCACACGATGTGGCGTTTTATGAAAAAACCTTATGCGAGATACTAAAAAGCGAAATCCCTTACGATAGCGTTTGTTTTAAAGACGCAAGTGGCACAAGTAACCCGCAAAAGATTTATGAAACTATAAAAATGGCAAGAAAACTCTTACCAGAAAAAACCCACTTAAGACTTCATACCCATGAGACTGCTGGGGTTAGTGTGGCTTGTTATTTAGCAGCACTTGAGGCAGGAGTCGATGGCATAGACTTAGCAGCAAGTCCAGTGAGTGGCGGCACAAGTCAGCCTGATATTTTAACCATGCTCCATGCTGTCAAGGGGCAAAATTATGATTTAGGTGGACTTGAGCTTGAAAAAGTTTTAAAGTATGAAGAGGTTTTAAAAGATTGTTTAAAAGATTATTTCATGCCTCCAGAGGCTACTCAAGTTAGCCCACTTATCCCATTTTCTCCGATGCCAGGAGGTGCGCTTACTGCAAATACTCAAATGATGAGAGACAATAACATTTTAGATAAATTTCCAGAAGTGATTTTAGCAATGCGTGAAGTGGTAGAAAAAGGTGGATATGGCACAAGCGTAACCCCTGTTAGCCAGTTTTATTTTCAACAAGCATTTAACAATGTCATGTTTGGCAAATGGAAAAAAATCGCAGACGGATATGGCAAAATGGTGCTAGGATATTTTGGCAAAACTCCTGTAAAACCAAGCGAAGAGATAGTTGCTCTTGCCTCAAAACAACTGGGTCTTGAGCCAACTACTAAAAATGCTATTGATTTAGCAGACGCAGACAAGACTAAAAGTTTAGCATATACTAAAAAAATCCTTGAAGATGAAAAACTAGAAATAAATGACGAAAATATCTTTATAGTCGCCTCATGCAAAGAAAAAGGTGTATCATTTTTAAAAGGCGAGGCAAAAGTAAATGTCAGAAAAATAAGTAATGAAGCTAAAAAGCAAAACACTCAATCTTCACAAAAATCAAGCTCAAACAATGGTGCTTATACTGTAGTAGTAAATGGAGTTAGCTATAATGTCCAAGTAGCTGAAGGCGAAAATGTGGAGATAAAATCTGTAACTAAAGCAACTAATGAACCTAATATAAAATCAAGTAGTGGCGAACAAGTAAAAGCAACTTTGCCGGGAAGTGTTTTTAAAATCCTCGTTAAAAATGGTCAAGCCGTAAAAAAAGGTGAAGTTTTAGTTATACTTGAAGCTATGAAAATGGAGATTGAAATTGTCTCTCCAAGTGATGGAGTGGTTTCAAACATTCATGTAAATACAGGCGACAATGTAGAAAATGAACAGGTTTTGGTAACTTTATGATGAAAAAAATCTTACTAATTTTGTCATTTGTTTTATTTGCATCTTTAAATCTAAATGCCTCTGGAGCGCCAACTGCTCCAAGCATACAAAAAGAGTATAAAAGCAAGTCACTAAGTGAGCTTTTTGGCTCTTTTTATGAAACAACAGGGATAAATGCTTTTTTAAATCCAGACCCGAACTTAAAAAATTCTCACGGCAAACCATTAAGCCCTTTCATCCAAAGTTGGGGTAGAATTATCATGATACTTGTGGCATTTTTGCTTTTTTATCTTGCAATCGCCAAAGGATTTGAGCCACTTTTACTACTCCCTATAGGATTTGGAGGACTTTTAGCAAATATCCCAATAGCCGACATCGCAGGAGCAAATGGCTTTTTAGGCATTATTTATAATGCTGGAATCTCAAACGGACTTTTTCCTCTCATTATATTTATGGGAGTTGGCGCAATGACAGATTTTGGACCACTATTAGCAAATCCAAAAACAGCACTCTTAGGCGGAGCAGCACAATTTGGCATTTTCGCAACACTTGTTGGCGCATTGGCTCTTAGCCAATATACTACCAGTTTTAATTTTAGCCTAACTGATGCAGCAGCTATCGGGATAATCGGTGGCGCAGATGGTCCAACTGCTATATTTATAGCCTCCCGCCTTGCTCCTGATTTACTCGGAGCTATCGCAGTAGCAGCATATTCGTATATGGCGTTAGTACCTATAATTCAACCACCAATAATGAGAGCATTAACCACAAAAGAAGAGAGAAAAATCAAAATGATTCAACTAAGAGCTGTTTCAAAAATTGAAAAAATTCTATTTCCTATAACAATCCTTACACTTTGCATTTTGATTTTACCAGACGCTACGCCTCTAATAGGTGCTTTATGTTTTGGAAATTTAGTTAAAGAAAGTGGTGTGGTAGGAAGGTTAAGCGATACTATGCAAAATGCACTTATAAATATAATTACCATTTTTCTAGGACTTGCAGTAGGCTCAAAACTAGCAGCTGAAAAGTTTTTAGTGCCTCAAACTTTAGGTATTTTAGCTTTAGGCTTAATAGCATTTTCCATAGGAACTGCAGCTGGGATTTTAATGGCAAAAATAATGAATAAATTCAGTAAAGATAAGATTAATCCGCTTATTGGCTCAGCAGGAGTGAGTGCGGTTCCAATGGCGGCAAGAGTTTCAAATAAAGAGGGTATGAGAGAAGATCCAACAAATATGCTTTTAATGCATGCAATGGGTCCAAATGTGGCAGGAGTCATCGGCTCAGCGGTTGCAGCTGGTGTACTTTTATCGATTTTTAAATAACATTAGGGATAAAAAAATGTCAATCAAACAAACATTACAAGAGACAGGTTTAGAAGGTATTGGCGAGATTTTTCACAATCTTAGCTATGAAGAGTTGCACGAGCATGAAGTAAAAAATGGCGAGGGTGCAGTTTCAAACAATGGTACTTTTATGGTCGATACAGGAATTTTTACAGGCAGAAGTCCAAAAGATAAATATTTTGTATGCCAAGATGAGTCAAAAAAATATATCGCATGGGGCGATACCAACTTTGCAGTAAAAAAAGAGATTTTTGATGATTTGTTTAAAAAAGCAAAAAAGCAACTCTCAAATAAAAATCTTTATGTACAAGATGTATTTTGCGGTGCAAGTTTGGCAAGTAGAAAAAGTGTGAGATTTATAACAGAAATCGCTTGGCAATCACACTTCGTAAAAAATATGTTTATTCGCCCAAATTCTGAAGAGTTAAAAAATTTTAAGCCTGAGTTTACAGTATTTAATGCTTGCAAATGTGTAAATGAAGATTGGCAAAAGCAAGGACTTCATAGTGATGTTTTTGTGGTTTTTAACATAGAAGAAAATATCGCAATAATCGGTGGTACTTGGTATGGTGGAGAGATGAAAAAAGGCATTTTTTCAATGATGAATTATTGGCTACCGCTAGATGGAAAACTATCTATGCACTGCTCTGCAAATGTGGGAAAAGATGGTGATACAGCTCTGTTTTTTGGACTTAGTGGAACAGGAAAAACTACACTCTCAACCGACCCAAAAAGACGCCTTATCGGAGATGATGAACATGGCTGGGATGATGAGGGGGTTTTCAACTTTGAGGGCGGCTGCTATGCAAAATGTATAAACTTAAGTGCCGAAAATGAACCTGAAATCTATGGAGCTATAAAAAAAGATGCGCTTTTAGAAAATGTGGTGTACGACGAAGACGGTATAGTTGATTTTAATGATGGTGAAAAAACAGAAAATACAAGAGTAAGCTACCCAATTCATCACATCAAAAACCATGAACCTACCCTTCACGCAGGGCATCCAAAAAATATCATCTTCTTAACAGCTGACGCTTTTGGAGTGCTACCGCCAGTATCTAAGCTTACAAAAGAACAAGCAATGTACTATTTTTTAAGTGGCTACACAGCAAAAGTAGCTGGAACCGAAAGAGGCATAAAAGAGCCAGTTGCTACATTTTCTGCATGCTTTGGAGAGGCATTTTTACCACTTCACCCAACAGTTTACGCAAAACTTTTAGGCGAAAAAATCGATAAACATAATGTAGATGTATATCTAGTAAACACAGGCTGGACAGGCGGAGTTTATGGAAAAGGTGAAAGAATGAGCATAAAAGCTACAAGAGCGTGCATAAATGCTATCTTAGATGAAAGCATTAAAAATGAAGAGTTTGAAACCACACCACTTTTTAACCTCCAAATCCCTAAGCGCTTAAACGGAGTAGAAAGCAAACTCCTAAACCCAGCAAATGCATGGGAAGAGAAAAAAACCTATGACAAAATGGCAAAAAAACTAGCTAAGATGTTTAAAGAAAACTTTACAAAATACTCCCAAGAAAATGAGGAGTTTGATTATTCAATTGCAGGACCAAAAATATAATCTTATTGGAGAGGGTTTGACTAGAACCCTCTTTTTTTACCTAGTGAAGTTTAATTGCAAAAATGCAGATTATCACTAGCACCAATAAGACTTTTACAAACATAATAAGTCCTTTTAATAACACTCCCGCCCGCTCCACCACACCAAAAAAGTTGACAAAAAAAAAGGCAAGGTTTTAACGCCTTGCCTTTTTTGTGTTATACAAGTGGTTAGTCAATCCACTCAAGAACTTTTATGTTTGTTAATGCAATTCTACCGTTTTTTATAAAATTTGTCAATACAATGTACAAGTCCACCACATATGGCACTCTGGTTTATTTTAACAAAATAATACCTTTTAAATTGCAAAAATTACTTTACTTTTTTTTTATTATTTCTAAGTAAAACTATTTTTGCATTAGAAGTTGGGATATTTGGGCTTTTAGGATATTTATGGCTATTCGGTTTTTTCCGCCTCTTGGTACTATGATGTCTGCGTATTGTTTAGATGGTTCGATAAACTCTAAAAACATGGGTCTTACGGTAGTTTTATATTGTTCTATAACACTTTCCATTGACCTACCTCGCTCTTTTATATCTCTTTTTAATCTTCTTATAAAGCAAATATCAAGGGCAGTATCAACAAAAATACTCATATCAAGCTCTTTTCGTATTCTCTCATCAGTTAAAAGTAAAATTCCCTCTAAAATAATCAATGCTTTTGGCTCACAAGTACGAGTTTGGGATTTTCTTGTATGCTCTACATAGTCGTACTCTGGTACTTGTATAGCATTTCCTTGTTTTAACTCTTTTATGTGTTCAAGTAAAAGACTATGATCCATTGAGTTTGGATGGTCATAATTTGTCTTAACACGCTCTTTCATGCTAAGATGTGTTTGGTCTTTATAGTAAGAATCTTCTGCGATTATGCCTATATTTGTTATGTTTAACTCTTCTTTAAGCTCCTCAAATACCGTATGAGCTAGTAAACTTTTGCCAGAAGCCGACGCACCTGAAATTGCAACAATAATACATTTATTTTCTTTTTTCATCATAAATCTCAATTTTTAATTTTTCATAATTATATAATAAAATCGTAAAAAGGAGTTTAATTAAGCACTTTTAAGGTATAATTAAAATAAAAAAAGGTAATACAATGCAAAAACCATGGGCTGGGAGATTTTCTAAAAAAAGTGCGAAACTGCTTGATATTTTTAATGCGTCATTGGAATTTGATAGAAAACTTTACAAATATGATATACAAGGCTCAATCGCTCATGCAAGTATGTTGGCTAAGCAAAATATCATAACAGAAGATGAAAAAAACACTCTTATAGTTGGATTAAAGCAAGTTGAGAGTGAGATTGAAAATGGTGAGTTTGTTTTTGATATAAGTGATGAAGATATTCACATGGCGATTGAAAAAAGACTTACACAAATCGTTGGTTCTGTGGGCGGAAAGCTCCATACCGCAAGAAGCAGAAATGACCAAGTGGCACTTGATTTTAGACTTTATGTTTTAAACAGTAATGAACATCTAAAAAATCTTATCACTAAGCTTATGCAAACTTTACTAGAAATTGCCTCAAAACATACCACTACCCTACTTCCTGGCATGACCCATCTTCAACACGCTCAGCCTATAAATTTTGCTTTTCACTTACTAGCTTATACAAATATGCTTAAGCGAGATTTTGAGCGATTTGAAAACTCAACTAAAAGAAACAATGTCTTGCCTCTTGGTTGCGCGGCACTTGCAGGAACTCCTCACCCAATAGACCGTGAAGAAGTGGCAAAAATTTTAGGTTTTGACAGGGTTAGTGAAAACTGCCTCGATACAGTTAGCGATAGGGATTTTGCACTTGAAATTTTATTTAATATTTCACTTTTAATGATGCATATTTCTAGGCTTTGCGAGGAGCTTATATTATGGTCAAGTAGCGAGTTTGGATTTGTAACATTTAGCGATGAATACTCCACAGGAAGCTCCATCATGCCACAGAAAAAAAATCCTGACATTCCTGAGCTTATGCGTGGGAAAACAGGTAGAGTTTATGGAAATCTTATAGGGCTATTAACGGTCATGAAAGGCTTGCCTCTAGCTTACAACAAAGATACACAAGAAGATAAAGAAGGGGTTTTTGATAGCGTTGAGACGGCTGAAATTTGCCTTAAAATTTTAAATGAGGCACTAAAAAGTTTAAGTATAAATGAACCAAACATGCTTAAAGCATGTAAAATCGGTCACTTAAGTGCGACTGATTTAGCAGACTTTTTAGTGCGTGAATGTGATATACCATTTAGGGAGGCTCACTTTATCACTGGAAAAGTTGTTGCAAAGGCTGAAAGCTTAGGCGTTGATTTAAGCGAACTTGAGTATAAATATATAAAAGAAATTGATAATAGAATTAGTGAAGAAGTAATGAACTATTTACCACTTGAGATATCAATGAATGCAAGAAGCTCACTTGGAGGAACTGCGACAAAATCGACTTTAAAACAGATTGAAAATTTAAAAAAATGGTTAAATGAAAATGTTTAAAAATATTTTTAAAATAAAACACCCCTTTACATCGAAATTTCAAAAAATAAAATGGTTTTTAGAGTAATTAATACAGATAAAAGCTACACAGTAAGAGATGTAGCTTTTTCAAATGAGAGACTTTTAGTGTGTGATTTTAATAAAGCTGTAAATATTTTATTTGGTGCTAGGGATAAACTATATCCAAAATACGCAATCCTAAGACCATTTATCATTATAAGACCCATTTGTGACTATAAGCTATCTTATGTGGAAGAGAAAATTTTAACAGAACTTGGCATGAGTTCAGGCAGACAAACTATCATTTGTCAAATGAAAAATCCAAGTGATGAGGAGATTTTAAGTTTAGCAAAAGAACCTAACTTTAAACTAAGATAGTATCGCTTAATACCAAAATATGATATGTAAAATTATAATATTTGAATAAATTTAATACCCTATTTTAGCATATTTTAAAAGTGTGTAAAATAATATATGCCTTAATTTCATATATTATTTTTTCTTAATTTTATTATGGATTTTATCAAAATTTTTATAAAATGATTAAAAGGCAAGGTTAATTGCTGAATAAAAGGATAGAAATGGCAGATAAAATTTATAGAGTGGATATGAAAAATCTTACTTATAAAATCGAAGAGGTTCCAAGTGAATGGCTTGGACTTGGTGGAAGAGCATTGACTTCAACAATCGTAGCAAAAGAGGTTGACCCAGAGTGCCACGCACTTGGACCAAACAATAAAATGGTTTTTTGCCCGGGACTTCTTTCAGGTACTGCAGCGGCAAATTCTGGCAGAAATTCATTGGGAGCTAAAAGCCCACTGACTGGAGGCATAAAAGAGAGTAATGTTGGCGGAACAAGTGCTGGAATTATGGCAAAACTTGGCGTCAAAGCTTTGATTATCGAAAATATCCCTGAAGGTGAAGAGTTTTACCATTTACATATAACGAAAGAAAAAGTTGAGTTTCACCCCTGTCCTGAGCTAATTGGCAAAGATAACTATTTTGTGCTTGACACAATGCTTGAAAAGTATAGCAAAAAAGTAGCAGTTATGAGCATAGCAAGACCGGGTGAGATGAAAATGCTAACAGCAAATGTTTCAGTAAAAGACCCACAAGGAAAACTTAGAAGTCATGGTCGTGGCGGACTTGGTGCTGTAATGGGCTCTAAAAAGATAAAGTGTATAACAGTTGATGCCGAAAAGTATAAAGAGACCACTTTAGCTGATCCTGAAAAATTTAAAGAAGCAAATAAAATTTTTACAAAAGCACTAAAAGACAATCCTATAAGCGGTGAGGGCTTACCTGCTTTTGGTACAAATGTTTTAGTAAACATCATAAATGAAGCTGGAGGGCTTCCTACAAGAAACTTTAGAGAAGGAACATTTAAATTCGCCGAAAATATCTGCGGTGAGACTATGGCTGAAAACATAAAAGATAGAGGTGGAAAAACTACACATGGTTGCCATGCAGGTTGTGTCATACAATGCTCACAAGTCTATCATGATAAAGACGATAACTATCTAACATCTGGCTTTGAGTATGAAAGCATCTGGGCGATGGGAGCAAATCTTGGTATAAAAGATTTAGACTTAATTGCCAAAATGGACGCTTTAATGGATGATTTAGGACTTGATAGTATAGAGACAAGTGTCTGCTTAGGACTTGCAGTTGATGCTGGGATTTTAGAGTATGGAGATGGGGAAGAGGCTTACAGGCTTATAAAAGAAGAGCTTGCAAACGGTACTCCGCTTGGAAGAATTATCGGAAGTGGCACAGGAAATTTAGGCAGACTTTACGGACTTGTTCGCGTACCTGTTGTTAAAAATCAAGCAATACCTGCTTATGAACCAAGAGCCGTGAAAGGTCAAGGCGTAACTTATGTTACAACTCCTATGGGAGCAGACCATACTGCTGGTTATGCAGTTGCCACAAACATCTTAAATAGTGGTGGCTATGTTGATCCGCTTAAAAAAGATGGTCAAGTTGAGCTAGCAAGAAATCTTCAAATCGCATCAGCTGCAGTGGATAGTACAGGAATGTGTATTTTCGTAGCATTTCCAGCACTTGATGACCCAAAATGCTTACCAGCTCTAATCGATATGATAAATGCAAGATTTGGGTGCGAGCTAACAGGTGATGATGTGACACAACTTGGCAAAAATATCTTAAAAATAGAAAGAGAATTTAACCAAAAAGCAGGACTTGGTAGTGCTGATGATAGAATGCCTGAGTTCATGAAGTATGAGGCTTTACCGCCACACAATGTTACTTGGGACTTTACCAATGAAGAAATAGACGCATTTTGGAACTTTTAATGAACGTAACACTTAAACTTTTTGCCCAATACCGTGAAAATCTTTTTAAGGTAAAAGAGCTTGAGCTTAAAGACGGCACAACAGCAAAAGATGTCATGGATACCTATGGCATCTCAAATCACAAACTTCCTTTAGGAGTTTTGATGATAAACTCTAGGCACCAAGATGAAAGCACAGAGCTTAAAGACGGCGATGTTTTGGCTCTTTTTCCAAAAGTTGGAGGCGGTTGATGAATGCTATTGATGGCTTTGTTAGTTTAAATGAACATAAAAAAAGTGGTCTTAGCATAAGAGCATTTGAAAGAGAAATCTTTAAAGCTGGGTTTACTCCTTTAAGATTTAAACGAAATCAAAACACAATTGCTCAAAATGAGCAATTTAAACTTTTTAGCTCCCATGTAGCCATTGTTGGCTGCGGGGGGCTTGGGGGAAGTGTGAGCGAGAGTTTAGCTCGGATTGGAGTAGGCAAAATGACTCTCATTGATAGTGATAGATTTTGTGAACACAATCTAAATAGGCAAAATTTTTCATCTATTAAAAACTTAGACAAACCAAAAGTAAAAGTTTTAAAAAATGAACTTAGGTTCATTAATCCTGCTCTTAAAATAAAAAAGCATTTCAAGTCTTTAAATGAACCAAACATAAGCAAACTTTTAAAAAATGCTGATGTTGTTATTGATTGTGTTGATGATATAAAAACCAAAAAACTCCTCGCCTCTTGGTGCAAAAAAAATAGTAAAAAATTCATCCACGGAGCAATCGGCGGAAAAGTTTTGCAAATAACTGATTCGACAGATTTGAAAAATATCTACAAATCCAATGACAGCGGAGCAGAGAGCATTTGTGGTAACCTAGTAATGACAGCCCAAAACTGTGCGTCTTTGCAAGCTTTACTATGCGTAAATATGCTTTTAGATAAAAATTTCAGCTTTGAAGAGTTACTATTTTGTGATTTGAGTGATTTTGAGTTTGTAAGATTACCGATTTAATTTTAGATCAAAAAAGTTTAAAAGCCTAGTAAAAAACTAGACTTTTAAACATATATAATTACTTATAATCATCATAAGTTGCTAAGATTTTACCCTTTTTATCAACTATTTCCAGCTTATTTATATGTCCAACTATAGAACCTTCTATATCTTGCCAACGATAAGTAGGATCTGAAGTAGTAATCTTGGCTTTAGAAGAGACTATTGTAAAACTATATCTTGCAACTAAATCTCGATCAACATTTCCATATCTTTTTCTTTTTTTGATAAAATCTTTTGCTTTATCTTTTGGCATATCCAATTTTGCATGTTTAGGATTTATATTGTCAAAAGTCAATTTTGCCTTACAATTTTTTCCGCTGTGATTAACCCATGTGCTATCGGTCATAATATCCAATGGAAAATTTGATTTTTTAAAATCATAATTTTTAAATTGAAAGTTTAAATTTAAAACACTTTTTTTACCTATAATAGAAGAGTAATCTTTTTGCTTTTCTAGTAATTTTTTATATGCACTATCAATGGCATCACCTTTTTCAAATTCATCATTTTTAACTCTATGATATTTTGAATTTTGATAATTGTAAAGATACCACTCTCCTAAAAATTGCGGATCATCTAATGTTTTGATATAATCTCCAAGACCAGCTATGCAAATCTCATCAAATCTATTGGAATCTTGCATATTAAATTCATTTCCACCTTGTGCATTAAGCATAACACAACTTGCCAAAACTAACAATGATTTTTTTATCATTTTTTCTCCTACTAATAAATTTGTGTATAATTACATACAAAGAGATAAGTAAGATGATCACATTTTTTTTAGATCAATGATAAAACTTTTAATAA
>PDWI01008721.1_pt1 | contig 11869 bp, 7 predicted proteins | sample 1430891 | NCBI WGS metagenome assembly PDWI01 (sample SAMN01162508, study PRJNA174530) | Oral metagenome, whole genome shotgun sequencing project. | biome: Marine environment; feature: Marine mammal; material: Swab sample of the gingival sulcus; isolation source: swab sample of gingival sulcus...
AATTTGTGCTTAGAGAGTTCAATCCCGATAACGGCGAACTGACGAGATTTGTTCACGAGCCCGACGGAGATTCTATGGGCATAGAAGTATACGGGCTTTCCAGTTGGTATGCTAATTTGTTCCCTTATGAAAAGAATAGATATTTATCTTATAGATCCGGTTGGGTGGCAGATGCTCAAATAGGATATATCATAGATACTTTGGGAATAGCTGTCGATTCCGTAAATATGAATATACAACACGATAAAAAATATCAAAGAACAGATCCTTTTTGGCAAATATCTAAAGACACCTTTCTATCTACCTTTACCATGGCAAATGGAGAGGGCTATTATTTTTCCGAAGTAAGTTCTTATATTCTGGCAATTAATCACGATTTTACTAAAGTAGATACAATCAATATCACCGGTAGTCTGAAACCAAGTTATGATTTTTGGTATGAAATAAGCTATGCCGACGATAGCCTATTGGTGCTTTTTTATGAAAATGAACCCGAGCAATTCAAATGGACATACCATTACTATATCTATGACTATAAAGGTAATCTGTTAGATACTATCAACATAAAATCAGATCACAGCTATACTTTTGCTATAAAAAAAATAGCTGATGATGAATTTCTTTTTGTTGGGACTTCATTTGAAAGCGACGAAGGGTTTCAAACTTTAAAGTTCTATAAAAAGCAAATAGACGGCAAAAAAGAACTACAACGGGAAATAAGATTTAAAGATAAGCACAGAAGGATATATGTACAAGATATTCATATACTGGATGGTAAAGACATTTTGGTTATTGGTTTTTTTGGAGGTCTTTCTGAGGATGGCGATGGTGTTTGGGAAGCTAAATTCCCAATATTTATCCGTTTTAAAGGAGAGGATATATGGGATTATGTAAGCACTGACGAGAGTGTAAAAATAGATAAAGAGAAGATAAGCGTATATCCGAATCCGGCACACCATATGCTTACTGTCGATTTCCCAAAAGAATACACCGGCGAGATAGCGATCATAGACCAATTGGGTAGAAAACTGCGTGCTATATCAGCAAAAAATACACGCAAAGTAAATATAAATGTATCCAAATTATTGAGAGGCGTGTATTTCATCAATGCCCAAGATAAAAAGAGGGGCGTTGTGTATAAGAAGGAAAAGTTTGTGGTGAATTTTAATTGAAAATTGAAAATGATATGTAGGACAGATGCACTTTTGTCGGAAAATAAATAATAAATTTTTTATTAAAAAAAATGGATTTTAACACAGTATCTCGCTAATATTAATTGAAAATGACATATAGGTCTGATAGATAACAGTACCTTGTTTTAGGTGTTTTCTGTTAGGGGGATATGCAACAATTTGTAGTTAAAGTGGTATCACTAGAACTTAAGGTTGAAAAAAATGTTATCTTTAAAGGCTTGTAGAACTTATTTAAAAGGTATTTCGTTTTTTATGGTAGTTAGGTGTACAAGGGTGTGTGTGTTGTTTTGTGTTTTGTTATTTTCGAGAATAGCAACATCACAAGACCCTATATTTACTCAGTTTAGTATTATCCCTATACAAATCAATCCTGCTTTTGTAGGAAACTCCTATGCTCCAATCGTCAGTCTTAATACTCGTTTGCAGTGGCCCTCTTTTGGTAGTGCTTACAGGACTCTTGGATTTTCTGCCGATAGGTTTTTTGAATCTTACAATTTGGGTTTGGGCACTATGGTATCTCTCGATGATAGTGGTGACGGTATTTATAAACAATTTAAAGTAGACCTTATTGCATCATATCGGTTAAAGGTAAGAGAAGGACATTTTTTGAAAATGGGGCTTGGTTTCGGTCTGGGAAGAAATGTTTTGAATTGGGATAAGCTTATTTTCGGAGATCAGATAGATGATACCTATGGCTATCAGTTGCCGAATGGTAATAGAATCACAAGTAAAGAGGATGTCCCCGGCAATTTATCTGTCAATTATCCGGATTTATCAGCAGGTTTATTGTATTACTCAAAGCAGATATATTTTGGCGTTGGTGTAAAACACGCAAATTCTCCAGAGGTTTATTATGGAAGCAATGATGTGGTCAATAATGGCTTGCCGGTTAGGTATTCGGTTATTGTAGGAGGGGAGAAAGATTTGTCGGATTTCGTTTCAAATACCCGTGCTTTTTATTCGCCCGGCATCTTATATGTCAATCAAGCCGGACAGTCGCAGTTGACATTTCATAATTATCTCAATATTGGCTCAATTTTTGCCAACATTGGTTACAGATATGATATTGTTAATTCTGATGCCATTATTTTCGGCGTTGGTTTTAGTAAAGATCTTATAAAAATAGCATATAGTTTTGATTATACTATTTCTAAATTGGGGATTTCCTCAGGTGGGGCTCACGAACTCGGTATAATGTTGAATTTTGATAAATCCACGTTATTCGATGCTCCGTTTAGATATAGCGATTGTTTTAATATGTTTAGATAGTTGAAAAATATGGTGCATTTTATTTTGTTTTTTTATAATTTTACTACTTTTGGGCGATAAAACGTAATTGTTGGTTTTTGAGAGGGAAGGAAAAAGTTGATAATTTGTACAATATTTGTTTTATCAAGTTGTTATAGGTTGAGACGATTTTTTTATACTAGTGATTCAAAATAAATTTTTAAATGAAAGTTTTCAATAGTTTTTTCGGTTTGGTACTGATTTTAGTTTTGATTGGTACTTCTTGTAAGCAAGAGCAGAGGTCATCTGCTACAGGATGGAAATTGAACGATCCTGAATGGGGAGGAATTGAGAAATTAGATTATGAAGGGCAGATAACCGGTCCAAATTTGGTTTTGGTAGAAGGTGGTACCTTTGTTATGGGACTGACGCAAGAGGATGTTACTTATGAGTGGAACAATGTTCCTAGGAGGGTTACCGTTTCGTCTTTTTATATGGATGAAACTGAGGTCTCAAACTTTGACTATAGAGATTATACCAATTGGATAAGTAGGGTTTATAAGTCTTATCCTGAGGTATATCAAAATGCTTTGCCCGATACTTTGGTATGGAGGGAAGAATTGAGTTACAATGAGCCTTATGTTGAAACATACTTTAGATTTCCTTCTTTTGATGATTATCCTGTTGTTGGGGTTAGTTGGGTTCAAGCCAATGAGTACTCTAAGTGGAGATCCAATAGGGTCAACGAGATGCTATTGATAGAAAGAGGTGTGCTTAACCCTAATACTGTAGATCAAGTTGATTCCGATAACTTTGATACCAAAGCATATTTTAGTGGTCAATACGAGGGAAGTGTCAATAAAAACTTGCCAGACTTGACAACAGGAGGCGAGAGACGTGCAAGACCTAGTGATGGTATTACTTTACCTGATTACAGACTACCTTCAGAGGCTGAGTGGGAGTATGCAGCATTGGCATTGGTGGGAAAACAGGCGGCATCTAAAGATGAAATATATACTGATAGAAGATATTTCCCTTGGGATAATAACACAGGTAGATATAAGAGACATGATAAAAGACAAGGTCAATTTATGGCTAACTTTAGGAGAAGCAGTGGTGACTATATGGGTATGGCAGGTAGATTGAATGACAAGGCGGCATTTACAGCTCCTGTAAGATCTTATTATCCTAATGACTTTGGTCTTTATAATATGGCTGGAAATGTTAGTGAGTGGGTAAGTGATGTCTATCGTAAAACTACATTTTTGGATTTGAGTGATGCTGAAAATCACGAATTGAACCCATATAGGGGTAATAGATTTAAAGAATATGTTAGAGATGAGAATGGCGCATTGGTAGAGAAAGATAGCCTTGGACATTTGAAAGAAAGATATATTGAAGATGAGGAAGTGGCTACAAGAGACAATTATAGAAAGGGAGATGTTAGAAATTATGCTGATGACGATAGTGGTGATGTTACTTATGGTTATGGTAAGAGTTCATTGGTTAATGATGAGTCAAGAGTATATAAAGGTGGTTCTTGGGAAGATAGATTGTTTTGGTTGTCTCCCGGTCAAAGGCGATTTTTGAATGAGAATAAATCAACAGCTTCTATCGGATTTAGATGTGCGATGACTCGTATGGGAGGTCAGACAGGAAATGGAGATAATGATGGGAATTATTTTGGGAAACCGGCTAAGGTTAGGCGTAGTTATAAATAGATAGTTTATAATTTTTAATATATTTTAGACCTGAATTGTTTTGATTCAGGTCTTTTTAATTTTTATATATGGAGTATAGAGATATTTTAAAAGTAGTTCTCGATTCTGAAGGCGTTTCCATAGACACTCGAACTCTAAGGCAGGGACAGGTATACTTTGCGTTGAAAGGAGATAATTTTGATGGAAATAATTTTGTGCCTCAAGCGATAGATAAGGGGGCAAAGACAGTCGTTGCCTCAGATGAAAAATACAAAAGTATCGAAAATGTTATTGTGGTTGATGATACGTTGTTAACGCTTCAAAAAATAGCAAATCTCCATAGAAAAAATTACGATATAGACGTTGTGGCAATTACCGGTACAAATGGGAAAACCACAACAAAAGAATTTGTGACAAACCTCCTTTCTGCCAAATATAATATACTCAGCACAGTCGGTAATTTTAATAATCACATAGGACTTCCTATTACGCTGCTCAACTTGAACGAAAGATACGATATGGTGGTGGTAGAAATGGGAGCTAGTTCTAAAGGAGAAATTAAATTCTTGTGTGAAATAGCCGAGCCTACTCATGGACTAATTACTTCAATCGGTAAGGCTCATATATCGGGCTTTGGAAGTGTTGAAAACATAATTGATACAAAACTCGAATTATTTGATTACATATACGAAAATGACGGTGTATTTTTTCTAAATGAAAGTGTTGAGGCAATAGCACAAAAACTAAAAGGTAAGGACAGTGTTATTCGTTTTTCAAACGAGAACATGAAAGGAAATCTCATTAATAAATTGACACTTAAAAATTCTTATCCTTTCATAGATATAGAAGTTGGGACGGTAGATGACGAAGATATTGAGATAAGTACCATGATATACGGTGAATACAATTTTGTAAACATAACAAACGCCATTAAAATTGCAGATTATTTTAAGGTTGATATGTATAAGGCATTTGCCAAATTCAAAGTATTCAAATTGGATAATAATAGATCTCAAATTGTAGCTTGGAATGGTAATAAAGTTATTCTAGACGCTTATAATGCAAATCCTACTTCTGTTTTAGAGGCCTTGAAATCTTTTTGTAGCATTAAAACAGAGAAAAACAAAGTTGTGATTTTAGGGGACATGTTGGAGCTGGGAGAAGTAAGTCTGTTTGAGCATGCCAAAATAATAGAATATCTTATCGGTAGTGCCGGATTGTCTGCAATATATTTGATAGGGCAGGAGTATATGGGAGCTATATCTAAATCTAATATCACAGAAGAGAACATATATACATTTGCTAATTATGAAGAAGCAAAAGAAAAGCTATTATATCAAAGAGTCAACGACTCAGTAATACTAGCTAAAGGTTCAAGAGGAATCAAGGTGGAAAAAATATTCTTATAAGCTCAACTCATTGAATATTCTTGTAGATAATTCGTTGTTAATAGCTTTTGTGTAATCATCTTCGCTGCATGGGAGATAATAATCTTTCTTTTCGAGCTCATTCGGTATTCTAACCCACCATCTTCCTGATTTTATACTTTGATAGAAGTGCAGTGAAATATTGTATTCCGATAGCTCTACAATGTATTTTGTTAGAGAATTTGAGTTTGTTAAGTCATCATCAATCATATCGTCCAAACCTCCCAAATAGTACCATATGAGTTGGCTTACCAACATTGCTGCTTGATTGTTAAAATCAAATTTAGGATTATACCCCACGATGTTAAATATATTTTTGCAGGTATTCAAGCCTAAATATCTCATTATTTGACAAGCTTCTTCAGATGTTAGACCGCTGGGTGATGTGTTTTTTAGTCCGGGAACTTCGGAATACCTAATGCAATCCAGATTGAAAATTGAAGAGTCTACATTTCGTAGTAATGGCTCCAGTTCTATTTTGTTATTTCTTATTTGCCCCAATCTCATAGAGCTGTTAGCTAAACTACCTGTTAGTTTTGATTTGTGAACGAGGTGAGATTGGTAACCCACAAATTTAACCTTGTTTATTTTATTTTCTTTTAGTGTGTTTTGAATGTCTTTATCAAATAGAATATCTCCTGACTTTTCAAAAAAGGCAATATCGTTTTTGTGGTGATTGAGTGCCTTTAGCTGTGTAGCAAAATGTTCTTTAGAACCTCCTATCACTACTATGTTTACATCAATATCGATAAGTTCCTTCAATAGATTTGTTAAGAATTCTGGGCTGTTATTTCTAACATTACCCAAATCCGTTAAATGAATCCTTTCAAACGGATAAGATGTTTTATAAAATTCTTTTCTTATTGAGTCTGAGATGTTGTCATCAATCCCTACGATAATTGCTGAATTAGGTTTTCTTATTATTTTTTCCGGATATTTTTGAATATTATATCCTACGGAAAATTTATCATCAAAACTTTCATAAAAGATATCCGATTCTTTGAACCAATTTTTCATACACAATATTTACGAAATTAAATCCAACATTTTTACCTATACCATTTATTCTATGTATATGGGGTCAGAGCTAAATATAAGATTTTTAATTAAATTATTTTTTTGAAGTAATTCCGCAAAAGTAAAATAAATTTTGTGAAAATAAATATCAAATCAAGCATAATTTTAAATAATGTAAAACCGATACGATTAAAATGAGTAAAAGTGGGAAGTAAATATAATTGTCAATTGTTAATTGTTAATGGTTAATGCGCTCTAACGTGTGCAATAACGAATTAAAAATTACAAATTACGAATCATTTGCTTTGCGACCTTTGTGTCCTTTGTGTGTACCTTGTGCTCTTTGTGGTTAGAAAAAGTTGGAAGCCGGAAGCAGTTTTAATGGTTAATTGTCAATTAATGCGTCTGCTTTGTGTTCTTTGCGAAAAAGCCTTTGCGAACTTTGCGGTTAAACTAAGTAAGCGGGGTGTCAGTTAGAGAGAAATGCTTCTGACTTCAATCTCAAATTCTTAATTTTTAACTCTTAATTTTTAATTTAGAAAAGGGCTAAAGGCAAAAGGCTCGTACGTTTGCGAAAAAATATAAACAGATGAAAACATATTTGTAGGGATAGGGGGGAGTATTAGTTTATAAGGTAATTTTTAACATCTATTTGTAAAAATTGGTGTCTCATTGTATAGTTTTTATATTTGTTTTGAAAATTTAACATTAAAAAAATCAATGTATTTTGTTTTTTTTATCTAAAGAGTTATATCTTTGCGCTTGTAATTGTAATTTTTTACCTTAAATAACAAAAATTAAATTCTATGAAACTAAGGTTAACGTTTCTTTTTGTAATGTTTATTTTTTTGAGCTACAGTGCTTTTGCTCAAGAAAGTGTCGTGGAGGAACAAGTTGAAGATACCACTAATTATCATGGTTTTTATACGAATAATGGTATAGAAGATGATATGACTATTGACCCCGAACAAAATAAAAAATGGAGAAAAGGACTTTATCGTTTTCCCGCTAAACCTAAAAATGCCTGGGAATTGGGAATTAATGCAGGGCATTACTTTATTGATGGAGATGTGGATCAAAGATCGCTGCTTTCAGGTTTTGGAGTAGGGCTGCATTTGAGAAAAGCTATTTATTATTCTTTTTCTATAAGATTTGATCTTTTCTACGGTCAGACTTATGGTATGGACCCTCAGAGATGGCGTTCAGGCTTAGTAGAGCCTGTATTTAAGGATTATCGAGGAACTTCTGGATGGTACCCAAGTTATAAGACTGAATTCTTAGCTGCTAATGTAGTTGGAGTTTTGAATATTGGTAATATCCTTTTTCACAAAGAAAGAAATAAATGGAATTGGATTGTCTTTGCAGGAGTTGGTCTTAATTCAAACCAAACTATGCTTGATTTGAAGGATGAAAATGGAAATATATATGATTCAGATGTGATAGCTAACAAGAATAATGATATCAATACGAGACAAGGGCGTATAGATCAGAAGAATGATATTGCGGAGTATTATGATGGTATGTACGAAACTGCGGCTCATCCGAAGGATTATATTTTTAGAGTTTCCGACAAATATCATGTCCATGTAGATATGGTTTTCGGTATGGGATTATACAGGAAAATTAGTAAAAGGATTAATATCGGACTTGAGCATCAGGTAATGATAGCTGATAATGATTATTTGGATGGTATTAGATTTAGGACAAATCTTGATATGACTGTACAAAACGATATCAACCATTATACTAATCTTAGATTGGCGATAAATCTTGGTAATTTCAACAAAAGAACAGAGCCTTTGTATTGGTTGAATCCTTTGGATTTTGCTTACAACGATATTGCGCAGTTGAAGCAGCAGCCTGTGTTTGATCTTACGGATACGGATGGTGATGGTGTTATTGACGTTATAGATATGGAGCAAGATAGTCCTGCTGGTTGTCTTGTAGACACTAGAGGTGTTACTTTGGATAGTGATGGTGATGGTCTTGCTGATTGTAAAGATGAAGAGCCATATTCTCCACCGGGATATGAGATTGATGAGGTTGGAGTTGCAGTAATTCCTGATGAGAAGAGATGTTGTATAACTAAAGAAGAGGTACAGCGTATGTTGAATGATAATGTGAATAGTAGAGGAGGAGCTGTTGTAGCCGGTGGTGTAGCAGGCGGTGTCTCAGATTGGTTCTTACCTATGATTCATTTTGATCTTGATAAATATTATTTAAAGCCACAGTATCATGGACAGTTGAAGCACGTTGCTACTGTGATGAAGAAATATCCTAATATGTGTGTTACTGCTTATGGTGCAACTGATGTTAGGAACTCTAATGATTATAACAAGTTGTTGTCATACAATAGAGCTAAGGCTGCTATTGATTTCTTGGTAAGCCATTACGGAATAGATAGAAGTAGATTCAAGCTTATGTATGGAGGAGAAGAGGAACCTCTAGTTCCCGGTTTGCCGGATTCTCATAATATTTCTAAAGAGTCTGAAATGGGACACTACATGAACAGACGTGTAGAATTTAGAGTTTGTAAAGCTGATGATTATGATATGCCTAGACCTACAGGAGTTTTGAGCGCAGGTGAGAATACACCTAATTCTTCAAGACCGGGATCTAAGTATAGTGGTAATAAAAATTCAGGATTTTAATATTATAAATTATATAAAGTTCTATTATTAAGAGCTGTCTTTTTTAGGCAGCTCTTTTTTGTTGTATATACTACAATTAAACCTAAAGACGTTATAATATCAATTCTACTACAAAACACTATATATAATTGGATGAATTTCCTCTTCTACTGCGTTAAAAACACTTGTTATAGCTAAGGTTATGCCTGTGTTTTTTGCTTTGTATAAGCAAAAAATTCTAACCAAATCCAATATGTTATTTTATAGTAGAATTGGTATAATTATAGTAGAATTAGTATAACTTAAAAAAAATAAGATGCAAAAAATTGTGCTCTTTATATTGTTCTGTTTTTTTGTTGTCCTTGTTTCAGCACAGGATTCATTTGCAAAATATGAGATAGAGCTAAGTCGCTATAATGATTACTTTGTGAATGCTTCTAAAAAAGAGAATAGACTTTATGCTCATGATAAATTTAAAAATCTCTTTTTTAAAGCTTTAAATAAAGAAAAATCATTTGAGTATCCATTTGATTCTTTAGAGGGGGTTTCAAAGATTTTTCCTTCCGATTCTTCTTTTCGTATTTTTACTTGGCAGTTGATGGAATCCTACCAAAAAATTAAATACTATGGAGTTATACAGTTAAATACCGGTGAGGTTATTAATTTGAAAGAAGGTATCAATAATATTAATGATTTAGAGTATAGTTCTTTTTCTCCCGATTATTGGTTTGGACAAATATATTACAATTTAAAAGAATATGATGTTGATAAAAGAACACATTATCTATTGTTTGGATATAAGCAGCTAGATGCTTCCAACAAGGTGAAAACTGCAATTCCTTTAAAATTTTCAGATTCAGAAGTGGTATTTGGTGATGAAATTTTTGAAGATACTTTGAGGGCTGATTCCTATAAAACAATGATTGTTCATAAGACTGCTTTTGAGTCTGCTTCCAAATTGAATTATGATGAAAGTTTGAATATAATAATATATGATCATCTTATCAATGCTCTATTGCCTGATTCTAGGGGCAACAAGTCCAAATTAGTGAAAATTCCGGACGGCACATACCACGGGTACAAACTTGATGGGAACAAGTGGAAATTTATAAATAATGTTTTCGATGAAAGTTACGAAAAACCTCCTTCTGAAAAATCGATAATTGACGAACGCCGAAAAAACGGTTGGGAATAAATTAATATGTATAGGTTCCGTTTTGGTCTTCGATGATTAATTCATTGCACTCTGAATTTTCAACACGCCCTATTATTTTAGCCTCTATGTTGAAGCTTTTTGATATTTCTATAATATCGTTAACGTATTTTTCATCGATATAAATTTCTAATCGGTGTCCCATGTTGAATACTTCGTACATCTCTTTCCAGCTGGTTTTACTGCTTTCTTGAATTATTTTGAATAGCAATGGCGTTTCAAAAAGAGCGTCTTTTATTATTCTTTTATTTTCTACAAACTTCATTACTTTGGTTTGCCCACCACCTGTGCAATGAATGATGCCGTTTATGTTTTTTCTATATTTCATTAGTATTTCATTCAATACCGGTAAGTAAGTACGCGTAGGGGAGAGTACAAATTTTCCTAGAGTTATTTTTTGATTTTCAATATTGATTTTATCTGTTAATAATTTATTTCCACCGTATATGTATTCCTCTGATGTAAATTCATTATAGCTTTCGGGGTATTTTTTGTAATAGCTGTGATCGAATATATCGTGTCTTGCAGAGGTTAGACCATTACTTCCCATTCCGCTGTTATAATTATCCTCGTATTTTGCTTTTCCGAAAGACGATAATCCTATTATTACATTTTTATCTTGAATGTTATTGACTATTAAATCTTCTTTATTTATTCTTGCAAAAGCTGTAATTCCGACATCTACGGTTCTTACAATATCTCCGACATCAGCAGTCTCTCCACCGGCGAGATTGACTTTTACACCGAGTTCTGCCATTTTATCGATAAAATATTGATTCCCGTTAATCAATTCAGAAATCACTTCGTAAGGAATCAGATGCTTATTTCTGCCGATAGTTGAAGAAATAATAATATTGTCGGTACAGCCAACGCAAGCCATATCATCAAGGTTCATTACTATGGCATCTTGTACAATATCTTTCCATACACTTATATCACCTGTTTCTTTCCAGTAAATATAGGCTAAAGAGGTTTTCGTTCCGGCGGTATCTGCGTGCATTACGTTTACAAAATTTTTGTCTTCACCTAAGTAGTCAGGTAATATTTTGCAAAAAGCCGAAGGAAAAATTCCCTTATCAAGCTTAGAAATAGATTTGTGAATCTCTGATTTTGATGCAGAAACACCTCTTTGTTCGTATTTGTTAGACATAGTACAATTTGTATTGAATAATTCAAAACTCAAAAATAGCTCAATTTTTAGTTTTTGAATTATTTTATCTACATATTTTGTACTAATTATTGTCTGTGTTTTGATTATTTTCGGGTTAAATTGTCTGTGTTTTTTTTATCGGTTTGGCATAGTGATATTTTTTTATTAACTTTACCCGAGTTAACAAAATTATCCTTTTATTAGAAACCTTTGAATAACCCAAAATATGAGGCGAGTTTGAGGCTAGAGAAAATTTTAACCCACAGCAACCTTATGGTTGTGATGACTTAAAATTTTTGATAACGAAAAAAT
>PDWI01016212.1_pt1 | contig 11869 bp, 11 predicted proteins | sample 1430891 | NCBI WGS metagenome assembly PDWI01 (sample SAMN01162508, study PRJNA174530) | Oral metagenome, whole genome shotgun sequencing project. | biome: Marine environment; feature: Marine mammal; material: Swab sample of the gingival sulcus; isolation source: swab sample of gingival sulcus...
CGGAGGAAGTGAGATTCGAACTCACGGAGGGCGCAAACCCTCGCCGGTTTTCAAGACCGGTGCCTTCAACCGCTCGACCATTCCTCCGTTGAAAACGTGGTGAATAATATAGATATTAATAATACTCGTCAAGCATAAAAATAAAATTTTTGATCGTTTGCATTGTTTTTCATCAAATTATATTTAAAGCATCAAATTTAAAGCAAATAATTCTCATTTTTTAGATAGAAAAATATCACGAAAAATGGTAATTTATTACTTCTATCATCCTTATAACAAGATATAAAAATAAATGTCATCTATACTTTTAACAACTTTTGCTTATTTAGCGACTATTTTATGTATTATCTCAAAATTAACCACAGATGGGGGGAAACGAATTACCTTTCCTGTTATTTTAGGAGTAGCGTCATTTTCTGTTTTACTTCATTTTGTTACGCTTTCTAATCAACTCTCAAATATTACAGGAGCAGGTATTACCTTAATGAATATAATTTCATTTGCCTGTTTATTGATGAGCCTAATAGCAACACTTGCTTTAACAAAATGGGAAAATATTTGGTTGTCTCTTTTAGTTATTTATAGTTTAAGTTGTGTAAGTTTGATTTTATCTGGCATTTTAACAGGAAATACCGCTCAAATAGTCGCAAAAGATAGCATATTATTATTTCATATTTTTGTTGCGATGTTCTCTTATGCTTTATTCTTTATTGCTCTTTTATATGTATTTCAACTTCGATTTATTGATGCTAGATTAAAAAATAAAAAAAATCTTTTACTTAAAACAAATTTACCCCCATTAATCACTGTTGAAAAACATCTATTTACCCTTACATTATTAGCACAACTATTATTAACAATTACGTTAATTACTGGAGCTATCTATCTGCCGCACTCTTTTGTGAATGAGCAATTAAATAAAACACTTTTATCTTGTCTGGCGTGGTTTGTTTATGCTATTTTACTCTTTGGGCAATGGAAGTTATATTGGCGAGGAAAACGAGTGCTAATTTATTCTATTTCAGGTATGATCTTGCTCACTGCTGGTTATTTTGGTAGCCAGTTATAAATTTAGGTAAGCGGTATAATTTTTATCAAAATTTGCAAAATTTTTTGATTATGTTACCGCTTGAATATTAATTAATAGAGGATTTAAAACTTTGAATTCTATACCCTTGAGTACTTTATTCATTACTCTTGTACTTCTTCTTTTTCTCTCTGCCTTTTTTTCAAGTTCTGAAACTGCATTAATGTCATTAAATCGCTATAAAATGCGAAATCTTGTTGAAAAAGGACATCGAGGTGCAATTCTCACAGAAAAATTATTAGCAAAAACAGATATTTTATTAAGCTTAATTTTAATCTGTAATAACCTTGTCAATATTGTTGCCTCTGCACTTGCAACTATGATTGGTATGCGTCTTTCTGGTGACGCAGGGGTTGCAATTGCTACTGGATTATTAACTCTAGTTATGTTGGTTTTTGCAGAAATTTTACCCAAAACTATCGCTGCAATTTACCCTGAAAAAGTAGGATTTACTGCAAGTTATGCTCTAACACCACTTAAAAAATTACTCACTCCTCTTATTTTTTTAATGAACATTGTTATTAGTTCATTACTCAAATTAATGCGAATTAAACCTGACGAAAAAACTGGTTTAAACGCAGATGAATTACGAAGTGTCGTACTTGAAGCAGGAAAATTTATTCCAACAGAACACCAAGATATGTTGGTTTCTATTTTAGATTTAGAAAAATCAACTGTTGATGATGTAATGGTACCTCGTAATGATATTGATGGAATTGATATTGATGATGATTGGAAATCCATTATGCGTCAGCTCAAAGGTGCTGCTCACGGGCGTGTTGTGATCTATAAAGAAAGTATTGATAATAATGTACTTGGAATGTTACGAGTAAGAGAAGTCTTTCGTTTTATGCTAGATAAAAATGAATTTAGCAAAGAAATTATGCTTCGTTCATTGGATAATATTTATTTTATTCCTGAAGGTACATCTTTAACTTCTCAATTAATTAATTTTAAAGAAAATAAAGAACGTATTGGTTTAGTTGTTGATGAATATGGCGATATTAAAGGCTTAATTACTCTTGAAGATATTTTAGAGGAAATTATTGGCGAGTTTACAACATCAACGTCTCCAACGCTTGCTGAAGAAGTTAAAAAACAGGATGATGGTACGGTTATTATTGAAGGTTCTGCTAATTTACGAGATTTAAATAAACTCTTTAATTGGAAACTACCAGCAGATGAAATTCGTACTTTTAATGGCTTAATTATGGAGCATTTAGAAAAAATCCCTGATGAAGATACGCAATTTAATTTTTATAATTTAAAAGTAACTATATTGGAGGTTTCAGATAATATGGTGAAACAAACTCGAGTTGAAATGCTTTCTGAAAAATAAGGATTCATTATATGAAATTACTCATTGCATTGTGGATTGCGATAAAAGCCCATAAAGGGCAAATTGACAAAGCTGGTAAAGCATATATAACTCACCCAATTAATGTAATGTTTGGGGTTAAGGGATATAAAGCTAAAATTGTTGCATTACTACACGATGTTATTGAGGACAGCCATTATAAATTATCTTATTTAGAAAAATATTTTGATGACGAGATAATCACTGCCGTTGATCTTGTCACCAGAAAAGAAGGGCAAAATTATGGCGAATATATTTTAAAACTAAAAGAAAATAATATTGCCAAAGCAGTAAAATTAAGTGATTTAAGACATAATATGGATTTAAAGCGTATTAAAAATATCACTGAAAAAGATTTAGCTCGTCTAGAGAAATATAAAAAGGTAAAAGCATATTTAACAGGAGAGATAGATAAACTCAATTTAATATAAGTTTTACAATTTAATTATCAAGATAGGGTGTATAACATACACCCTATAAATTATAAAATATATTTGATCAACTTCACAAAAATAGAAAAAATAAATATTCAATAAATTAAATAAATACAATCTCTTGTATACTATTTATAGTAATAAATTTATTTAATGAATAGGGTTAATTTATGAAAAAAACAATTTTATCTACTATTTCTATTTTAATAAGCACTCTTTTTTTATCTTCTTGTGCTTCACAAGCAACCAATCCGATACCAATTAAAACAGAAATCCAAAGAGATCAACCAGCTAATGCTCTAGAGCAAGCTGTATTAGATCGCCATAATTACTATCGACAAATTGCAAGCGAAAATTCATTATTTTGGAATAAAAGTATTGCACAAAATGCGTATAAGTGGGCTAAAGAATTACAAAGCCAACAATGTAAAATGGAACATTCATCTAGTGCTATGCGTTCAAATATAGATAATATTCGCTACTTGGGAGAAAACCTTTATGCCGTATCTGCAAACTATCCAATAGAAATGAACCAAGAAATATTAAAAGAAGGGGTTGATGGTTGGTATAATGAAATAGCAAACTATCAATATGATCCCAATGGGGATTTTGAATCTTGCCCTACTCGTAATAATATAAGTCAAGGTCAAATAGGACATTTTACACAGCTTATGTGGGAAAATACCCAAGCATTAGGTTGTGCTGCAGTGCAATGTGATAATAACCAAAAACTACTTCTTGTTTGCCAATACGGCGAAGGTGGAAATTATATCGGACAGAAAGCCTTTAGTGAAAGTGTCCGACAAAATCTAGATAATGCCCCTATCAATAAAAAATTTGGTGGCTTACCAACTTGTAACTAATCTTATGGCATAAAGAACAAAATTAGTGATTATTTTTATTCTTTATGCCTATATCATTATAAAAAATTGAATAAGGAGAACTTAATGAGCTTTCAGTTAAAAATAAAAAATGGTCAAAATACCGAAGAATTGTTTGATATTGAACAAGGAAAAACATTAATCCTCACAGCACAGCACAGCACAGCACAGCACAGCACAGCACAGCACAGCACAGCACAATAGATTATGAGTTATTTGATACTCAATCAAGCCAAGCACCTCAAAAAATTATCACAAAAAAAGTAGATTCAGATTTATTCATCTATCTATTTGATAATTCTGTAGATGAAAATACCTTAGCTGAACCTAGTATTCAAATAAGAAATTATTATCAAAGTACAAATAATATAAAATCCCAATATCATTTAATTGGTTTAAATGAAAATGGACAACATATTGAATATACACCAATTTATTCTGAAGATTATTCTGATACACAAAATAACTTAACCTATCAAGTTCTCACAAAGGATACAAATAAAGACTCAACAAGTTTTTCACTATGGTGGGGAACTCTAGGGCTAATACCTCTTGGGCTTTTAGTGGCTAAAAATAGTAGCAATGACAATAATAATTCTAGTTCAACAGAAACAACACATAAGAATCAACCAGAAAAAGAAGTCAATATTCCTAAACCTGATTTATCTGCTAAAGATGTAAAGGAACAATTTCCTAGTTTATTAATGGCAAATTTTGCTAAAGCTGCTTATCTTGGTAAAGAAAGTCAAAAAGAGTTTGAAGCATTACAAAAAGATGACTTGCAGAAAAATAATGATCTTAAAGGTTGGCAATTTTTAAATCATCAGCATCTTAAAATGGATAAAAGCTATTTTGGTAATACGAACAATGAATATCACTTTGAAAATGGGGGAAAAGTATTCATTAATGGTAAGTGGAAAGATGTACATAGCCAAGATGGATTTGAGAATATTCACGGCTCAGCTGGTGCAATTGTTGCACAAAAAGGGAATACATTAGTATTATCTTTTAGAGGAACAGAAGAGTATAAAATTGAAACTCCAGAAAATAAAGATAAGGCTCTTGAGCAATTTATTTCATTAGAACGTTCCTTAATGAATTTAGGATTACAAAATAAATATGGAAAAAATCTAGCAGATCACTTCTCAGGAAAAAACAAAGTCACTAATATCGAATTTAAGGCTGTTGCTAATGAAATTTATGAATTATTGCATAATGATATATTAGGAAGATTTGGGCTTGCTGCTGCACACAATAAAAATGATAAAGAAGGTTTTTTTAGCCGTATTCTTAGTTCTAGATCTGAAACAGTTGAAGCATTATTAAAATCGGTGACCTTTTCGTATGATGATCTTCCTGATACAGATTCTGTTGGTTGGGTTGATCAAGCCTCGCACTATGAAAAATTTAAACCATTGTTAGATGCTGTGAAAGAATATGCTCAAGATAGCTCAAACGGTGTGCATAAAATCTTAGTCACAGGGCATAGTCTTGGAGCGAATATGGCATCTTGGTATCTTTCCGATCAGCAAGAATTAGGTGTGTTAGCAAACAAAGGTATTGATATTCAAGGTATTTTATTTGCAACTCCTGGTATTGTAGATATTCAGAATAAACAGCATAAAGCCATTACTGATAATATTATCCGTGTTGAAGCAGGGCGAGATATTGTGGCGGACTCAACAGATTTGGTAGCTAATTTTATGGAAAATATAGGTCAAAGTAATAGCTTAAAAAATCTATCGGTTACACAACTTGGTAAGCAATATAATGTTGTGATTGAAAGCAAAGATGCCTATAAATATGGAAAAAAATATGCAGAAAAATCAGTAGAAATATATCATAAAATGGAAAATTATCAGCATTTTGTAAAACAACTTGATGATGTTGGCTTTAATCAAGATTTAGCCTTTTTGAAAGCGGTTAGATATGAACCAATTTTTGCAAATAATATTGAACATTCATTCCGCCCTGTGTTATCTAATTTTTTAGATTGGGAAAAAAATAAATATAGTGGTGCAAGAATAGTAGGCGATTATGGTGCAGCAATTCGAGAAAATATTGTTGCAGAACGCTACTCTGAAAACGATATTATTATTGGTACAAATAATGATGATATTTTAGCAGGTGATGGCGATGGTTCAAAATTTCCAACCAATGATATTTTCTATTTAGGCAAAGGAAGTGATATTGTCTTTGGGGATTCATCAGGAATGGCGGAGAAAATATCTGATTCCACAGCCTCTAAATGGTCTGAACTTTTAATTTTTAAAAGTACCGATGATGACGGGGGTTTAGAAACTATTGTGTATAATTTCAAAGATACTATTTTAGCAAATACTGATTATAAAGATTTACCTACTGAATCTCGTGTTTCTGGCGATTTAATGCAAGATCGTGGTACAAAATGGCACAATGTAAATAAAGCTATTATCAATCTTGATAATAGCCCTGATACCCTATTTGATATTGAACAAATTCACTTTGTGGATAAAGCCTCTGATAAAATTAACTTATTAGCGGGTGCGAATGGCAATGATCGAATTAACGGCTTAGGTGGTAACGATTATCTATTTGGTGCGGCTGGCGATGATACCTTTATTGAAACAGCAAACAGCGGAGATGATCGTATTCACGGAGGAAAAGGCAACGATACTGTTATTTATGAAGATGTAAAATTAACCAACTTAGCTATTGAAGATTTTGGGCTAAAACTCTCATTTGATGATGGTTCAACGGATACTTTGTACAGTGTTGAAAATATCGTGCTTGGCGATAAAAAATATTCAACATCTCAACTAATCACAGATAAATTCTTTAATGAAAACAAGGATCAAGACTTGCTAGATTTTTATAAACCTATTTTTAATTATGCTGGATATGATGATGATTTTGGTGTTTTTGGCACAACTATTCATAATAAACAAGGACAAATTATTGCCTTAGATTATGAATTAAGAGAATACGATAATTGGCTTAATCCTAATGATCATTGGTATGTAAGAGTATCATTAGGTGATGATTTATTACCTGATTATTTCTACACAGAAACAGGATTAGGAACAGGGCATAGCGTACAAGTGCGTAATGCGTTTGATGAAACGCTCACTTATGATGATAGCCACGTTAAAGTTTATCTTGATGTAGAAGCATTTAATGATAGGGCTTGGCTAGATCCAAATGAAATTGCAAATGCTAATTCTGTTTATAAAAACTATGATGTTACATATAAAGATGTAATGTACCATCCCTGGGATTTAAGTGATATTGCGGGAGAAAATTTTGTTTATGGTAATGATCATTATAAACAATCTATAGAGCCACAATTACAAGGGTTGGTATCAGGACAAATGGAAATGGGCTTTTTATTCCAAGATACAGGATTACAAGCACTTGGGCATTTTGATCTCATCGGAAATGAAATTTTAGCTTAAAGAGCTAAAAAAATATTACTAATACAAGCCTTAGATTTAGATAAATAAAAAACGCATACAACAGTATGCGTTTTTAGTATAAGAAAAAATATATTTTAAATAAAAGCGTAATTTTTAGCTTTATAACCCTTTGGAACAGTTACTTTATCATCAAAAGTAACAAACTCCCACGCATTTTCATTTTCAAGTACCGCTCTTAATAATTGGTTATTTACACCGTGTCCTGATTTATATGCAGTAAATTCACCAATAATATTATAACCACACATAAATAAATCACCCACAGCATCTAGCATTTTATGACGTACAAGTTCATCAGGGAAGCGTAATCCATCTTTATTTAAAATTCGATATTCATCTAATACAATGGCATTATCTAAACTTCCACCTAATGCTAAACCTTGTGATTGAAGATATTCAATATCTTTCATAAAACCAAATGTTCTTGCACGGCTTAATTGTTCAATTCTGCCCATTTATCTTCATTTTCTACACGCACGGTTTCTTTTACGCGAATAAATTTTTTCAACGCATTTTGCTCTTCAATACCCGCATTTAATAATAGATAAATAAAAGGACTTGAACTTCCATCCATAATAGGAATTTCAGGAGCATCAATTTCGACAATAACATTATCCAAACCAACAGCAGACATCGCTGCATTCAAATGTTCCACAGTAGAAATTCTAACGCCATCATCATTAATTAAGCAAGTACACAATTGAGTATCACGAATAAGATTTGCATTTGCTAAAAAATAAACAGCTGGATTTAAATCTGTTCGTGCATAAATAATCCCTGTATTTTCAGCAGCAGGGCGTAAAGTAAGTGTCACTTTATTCCCGCTATGTAACCCAATTCCTGTTACTTTAATTGATTTTTTTAAAGTTCTTTGTTTAACCATTCTAGTTCCCTTATTTACCCCTTAAAAAATCTGGGACAAATATATTTTGCTCGTCAATAGAAGTTGGTCTTGGTTTTTTTATTTCAGTTGTACCGCCATAGTTTTCCATACCACTAAAGTTTCTCTCTACTGGCTCTGTTTGAACAGGCTGTACTCTCAGTGGTTGTTGTGGACGTTTTTGTTGCATTTGTAATTCGGTTTCTGAAGGACCAATTCCTGTTGCAACAAGTGTTACTCTAATTTTACCTTCCATTTCTGGATCGATTGTTGTTCCAAAAACAATATTCGCATCTTCAGAAGCAAATTCGTGGATAAAGTCCATTGCTTCATAAGCTTCATTTAATTCAATATCGTGTCCTGAAGTAAGGCTGACTAAAATACCTTTTGCTTCATTCCAATCTACATCTTCTAATAATGGACTTGCAACTGCATCTTGTGCTGCTTTTAATGCTCGACCACTGTCACTGTCACCTTCTCCAATTCCCGTTCCCATCATTGCACGACCTGTTTCTGACATCACTGTTTTAACATCATTAAAGTCCACATTAATTAAACCTGGAGAGGTAATCATATCGGTAATACCCAAAACAGCATTGCGTAAAACATCATTCGCTGCTTTAAATGCATCTAACATTTTTATATTTTTAGGGAGAACTTTAAGTAATTTATCATTAGGAATAACGATTAGAGCATCAACATACTTAGATAATTCAGCAATACCTTGCTCTGCGTAATTCATTTTTTTACGCCCTTCAAATCTAAATGGCTTGGTTACTACACCAACAGTTAATGCTGGAGACTCCATATTTTTTGCAATTTCAGAAATAACTGGAGATGCACCAGTACCAGTACCGCCCCCCATTCCTGTTGCAATAAATACCATATCTGCACCTGATACCATATTTCCTAGTGCATCACGATCTTCTTCAGCCGCTGCTCGTCCTACATTTGGATTTGCTCCTGCTCCTAATCCTTTTGTTAGTTTTGCACCAATTTGAATGGTTTGGCGAACTATTGATTTTCTTAATGCTTGAGCATCAGTATTTACATAAAAAAACTCGACGCCACCACATTCACCATCTTCATCAACTTGTTCTTTAACCATATGCTCAAGAGCGTTACCGCCTCCGCCACCTACGCCAATTACTTTAATTACTGCATCAGATGTCATCTCTTCATACACTGGCTCAAACATTATTTATTTCTCCCTGAAACTGTGGATAATAAACCAACAGCTCTTATAATTTAAAATTTTAATACTTTAATTTATAGATATTTTGTTATTCTATATATTATTTCACCTACAATTAGTTGAATATATTACCATAATAAAAACATAATTGTATATAAAGTGTTATTTATAATGGTTTACATTTATATATTTTTACTAAATTATTTTCTTAATTCTTCAATTATAGGGTTAAAAGTTTGTTTTTATTATATTCCCAAACTTCTTCGCTAAACTCCAAAAGCTATTACTATTATTCTTACTGGTCTGTTTTGGTGTATGGTTTTCTACTTCGCTATTATTTATATAGTTATATTGTAATAATCCCAAAACAGTTGCATATTGAGGTTTATTTACATAATCAGTTAATCCAGCAATATTCAGAGGGTAACCAACTCTAGCGGGCATATTAAAGATGTCTTTTGCACATTGTACTATATCTTCTGCTTGTGCACCTCCACCTGTAATAACAATACCTGCGGTTAAGTCTGATTTTATACCACTATCTTTTAATTCTTTTTTTAGTTTTAATAACTCATTTTTAATTACTTTAAACAAATCACCATAACATTTAGCAGTGACTTTTGACAAATCTTCCTTAGTAAAGTTCTGCGGTTTTCTTCCACCAAGTCCTACAACCTCAATTTTTTTATCTGCAAAAATAGTAGGAGGACAGATCGCACTTGCATATTTTATTTTTATATTTTCTGCATCCTGTGTTGATGTAACAAAACTTTCAGAGATATAGTTTGTAATATCATTTCCAGCATAAGGAATGACGGTACTATAACGTAAAGCACCACCTGTATGGACTAAAATATCCATAGTCCCGCCACCAATATCAATTAAGCATACCCCTAATTCCATTTCATCTTCGGTTAAAACAGAGTAGCTTGAAGCAATACCAGAAAAAACAACTTGGTTAATTGATAATTTATTATTTTCTACCGCTTTACGAATATTGCGTAACCAATCTTTATGGCAAGTAATTAAGTGTGCTTGAGCCTGCAACCTAACACCTTGTAAACCAAGTGGTTTTTTTGTTCTTTCTAAATGATCGACTCGATATTCTTGAGGAATAACGTGCAGCATTTCCGCACCTTCAGGTAATCTAACAGAACGAGCTGTATGAATAGCTTCTTCAATACATTCTGCTGTAACTTCACCTGTTTTTAGTGCGACACTACCACTCTCATTAATTGTTTTAATGTGCTGTCCTGTAATAGCAAGAGTAACGGCTTTTATTTCACAACTTGCGATTGATTCAGCCTGCTCAATAGCTCTTTTTATCGCTTTTGTTGCAGCATCTAAATCAATAATACTTCCTCGCAAAATACCCTTTGAAGGACAAATCCCTGTGCCTAAAACATTAATAACAGCGTCAGGAAGCATTTCACCTACAACGGTAACAATTTTTGACGATCCAATTTCTAAACCGACAATAATATTAGAATCTGTTTTTGACATATTTTTATTTACTCTAATTTATTTTCTAGTGACAAAACCGACAGCAGCACCGTATTTATAACGTAAATCAACATAAGATATTACTTTTCCATCGGGAATATTAATTTGTGGAAATATTTTCACAAATCGATCAATTTTAGGAATCCATTCTCCTCTACCTAAGAGCAGTATTATTCCATCTGATAGTGTAATTTTCCAAGAATCTCTTTTATCAACTGTAATAGATTTTAATTCTAAATGACGAACAATAAGATCTTGTTTTATTTTCCACCAAGCATCAAGTACTCGCTTTCCTTCAGAATTAGGTCCTGATAGGATTGGAAATCCAGCTTTATTAATACGATCAAAAGGTAAATTAAATACGATCCCTTCATCTGATAATAATTGATTATTATTCCATAGTGCAACTGGATGATGCTCAAAAAGAGTTATACTTAGTTTATCTGGCCATATTTTTCTTACAATTACTTTATTTACCCAAGGAATTGCTAATAATCTTTTTTCTACTTCTTTAATCTCTTGACCAAAATATCCTTTTAATGGAAAACCAGTTAATAACGCATCACGAATATCAGCATCATTTGTAAACTGTGGCTGATTTGTAATAGCAAAAGATTTTATTGGTGTTGAGTCAAAGCCTTCTAACCACTTTGTTTCACCATTGTATAGCCCATAACCAAGTATTATACATAAAATAATAATTAAAGGTTGAATAAAACCAAAAATAGACAATGAATAATGTGTAAAATTTGGATTTAATGCTAGTCCTTTTGGATTTTTGACTATTTTAGCAAAAACTTGATTATTTTTTTTAAAGCTCATTAAACACTTAACTCCAAAATACGTTCAACAAGTTGCTCAAAACTATATCCCACCTTCGCTGCGGCAAAGGGGAAATAGCTGTGAGTTGTCATACCCGGGCAAGTATTCGCCTCCATTAAGAAAAACTCGCCTTTGTCATTTTCCATTACATCAATGCGACTCCACGCACGACAGCCTAGCACTTTATGGGCTTTCATTACTAACTCTGCAATTTCTGCTTGGCGTTTATCATCTAACGCAGGGCAAATATATTGG
>PDWI01008722.1_pt1 | contig 11868 bp, 10 predicted proteins | sample 1430891 | NCBI WGS metagenome assembly PDWI01 (sample SAMN01162508, study PRJNA174530) | Oral metagenome, whole genome shotgun sequencing project. | biome: Marine environment; feature: Marine mammal; material: Swab sample of the gingival sulcus; isolation source: swab sample of gingival sulcus...
GGTACAACCCTCACCATCTTAAAAAAAGGAAATCAGTTTTTTCATTATGATGTTACTGAAGATGGAATTTTAATAAAAAAAGACAACGAAGGAATATATCGTTATGCAACATTAAATAAAAAAGGAGAAATTGTCATAACAAAACAAAAAGCACGAGATAAAAAATTGCGTAGTAAAGAAGAAAAAAAGTTAATAAAAACATTAAAAACAATATCTTCCCCTATTCCTTTTATCAACAAAGCACGACAACAACGCATAAAAGCATTGGATAAACCCATTCAGAGAACAAATTTTCCCAAGACAGGCTCTCCAAAATCGGTTGTCATATTGGTTAATTTTGCCAATTTAGATTTTGTAACAAAAGATGCTCAAAAAGAATTTTATCAACTATTGAACGAAAAAGGTTATCATAAAAATGGAGGTACTGGCTCAGCACGAGACTATTTTATTGACAATTCTATGGGGAAATTCTCTCCACAGTTTGATGTTTTAGGACCTTATACATTGCCCCATAATTATGAATATTATGGTAGAAACAAAAATGGATTTGATGGAAAAGCACCAGAAATGATTGTTGATGCGTGTAGAGAAGCCGATAAAGCAGGAGTTGATTTTACGCAGTATGATACAGATAATGACGGTCAAATAGATAATATTTTTGTCTATTATGCAGGACATAATGAGGCAGAAAACGGAGGCATTAATACCATTTGGCCACATCGTTGGTTTATTGTACCGCTTACTAATTATGGAGGCTCAGAAGATGATTTAATATTTGATGGTAAAAAAGTCTATGATTATGCCTGTACTTCTGAATTAAAAGGAAGTAGTGGAAGTAGAATGTGTGGAATAGGAACATTTGCCCACGAATTTGGACACGTTTTGGGATTAACAGATATGTATCCAACACTTGGACAAACACATTATACCTTAGATACTTGGGATATAATGAATTATGGACCTTATCTCAACGAAGGAAGAACGCCACCAGCTTATAACGCTTGGCAACGTTTTAGATTGGGTTTTATGACCCCAAAATTATTGGATAGTCCCAAAACGGTTTATTTGCAACCGATTAATTTGAGCAATGAAGCCTATCTAATCTCTTCTACCAATACCCATAATTTACTTGGTACTAACCCAACGCCCACTGAATTCTTTCTATTAGAAAACAGACAACTAATAGGCTGGGATCGTTATCTACCTGGACGTGGTTTGTTGATTTTTAGAGTTAATTTTAATACTACTACTTGGGAGAATAATGCACCAAATAATGACCCTAATGCTATGGGAGTTGATTTAATAGAAGCTGATGGGTTGGCTAATGATTATACGTTACACGGAGACCCTTTTCCGGGAACATCAAATGTTACAGAATATACACCTCAGTTACAATCAGGTACTTTTTTGCAAGACAAAAAAATAACCAATATTGCGGAAGAAGATAGAATTATATCTTTTGATTTTAAGGGTGGGAAAAAGACCCCAACTATTATTCCAATAGGTTTATTAGTTGATTTTCAAACAGCAAAAGACAATACAGAAACAAAGGAAATAGAGATATTGGGTAAAGATTTAACAAACGATGTAACAGTTGCATTAAATTTTGCCAATCAATATAAAATCAAATTAGAAAATGAATCAGAAGAACAATGGAGACAAAAAATAGTTCTTTCTCCTATCAGTTCATCAATCCCAAAAACAAAAATTCAAGTAAAATATCAGCCTAATGAATTAACTTGTAATGCTCCACATTCCGATAAATTGATTTTTTCTTCTGAAAATGCTGAAAAAAAAGAGATTTATTTTGAAGGAGTTACAAGGAGATTGAAAACAATTTATCCTCCTCAAAATTTAAGAACAACCAATATAGAGCCTGAAAAAATTATATTGGCTTGGGATAAAGTAGAGGAAGACGGTAAACAGGTGGCTGGATATTATTTGACGTTGATAGCCAAAAATTTTAACGGCAAAGACAGCATTCTTATCAAAGACCGATGGATTGTTGAACCAACAGATACGATTTCCAAACTATTTCCAGAGCAAGAATATAGAATAGAGGTACGAGCAAGTGATAAGAATAAAGAGTGTAGTTATAGAAATATCGTTAGCCTTGCTCAAACTATTCAAGTAAAAACATTAAAGTTTCCAATAGAAGATAAGGTTGTTTGTTCTATGGAAAATGGACATCTAAGAATATTTATTCCTAAAAATAAAGAAGGAGGAGCAAAACATTTGGTCAATATATTTAATGTTTTTGGACAAAAAGTATATTCAAAAACAATCAATCAAAATATATTAGACCTGTATAATTTACCTAAAAACAAGGTTTTCATTATACAAGCAGATAAATATCATAAAAAAATAATCACCCATTAGTGTTTCTATTGGCACGGTTATTGAAACTTAAATAACAAATTTTAAAATAAATCAAAATGACAAGAAAAGTATTATTATCAGTGTTGCTTGTTGTTGTTTCAATAGGAATGACAAAAGCACAAATTGGAATTGGTCTTGATGCTGGATATACCAGCTCTTCTGATCACGTTAAAAACAGTGAAGCATTAAATGGATTTTATATTGGTGCTTCCTATGATATGGGAATACAAGGTCCTGTTAGTCTTTATTATGGACTGCATTATGACTTTGGAAAATCAACGAAGAATGCAACAATCATAAAAACAACAATCACTACTCATAGTTTGGATATTCCTGTTAGAGTAAAATTGAACTATCCTATTGGTATGCTTAAAGTATCTGCTTTTTTAGGGCCTAATTTTAATATTGGATTAGCGTACGATCAAGTAGTTAAAAATAAATTATCGGGAACAGAACGAGAATATGCTATTTATGATAATGATGATTTTTCACGGTTTAATCTACAATTAGGTGGAGGAATAGCACTACAATATCTCAATTTTGGTTTAAAAACAAGTTATGATTTTGGGGTGATTAATATCCAAGATAAAGTGGACGATTCGAAAACAAACAGATTTAAGATAGGATTGTTTTATAATTTTTAGTAAAAAAGAACAGATAATAAATATAAATTAGTCAAACCAATGCGTTTGGCTAATTTATTTTAAATAATTCATTTAAATATTAAAAGTTTTAATGAGTTCAAAAACAATTTAATATCTTTGTAGCCTAATTTTAAGATTAAGAAAAAGAATGACAAAAATAAAATTAATAATTTTCTCTTTTAGCTTTTTTTTATTTGCTACTGTTGTAACTGCACAAGAAAAAAAAGTAGAATTTTCTATTGCTGGTGGATATTCGGGGCATACCTCAAAAGTGAAAAATGAGGCAAATCACAATCTTAATGGTTTTCACGTAGGAGGATTTTTCACGTATAATATCAATGAAACATTGGGAGTACAGACAGGTATATTGTACAATACAACATTTGGGGTTGTAGTACCACGAGACCAAATTTTTCTAAAAAAACAAGGAACTTGGCATCAAACTAAAACCCAATTCAATGCTTTGGATATTCCTTTAAAACTTGTTTATTCTCATATGTTAGCAGAGGATTTTTATATTCAGCTTTTAGCAGGACCTAATTTTAATTGGGCATTAAAAAAACAGGCAGAGAGAGAAGAATTTATAGACCATAAATTAAATACTAGTGTTAAAGAACAGAATATCTACGAGTTAGACGGATATTCTCGTTTAGATTTACAGTTTGGAGCTGGTTTGGGATTGCAATGGAAAGGGATTGGTTTGAGTTTTAAATATGATTGGGGATTGTTTAACAGAACAACTTTGCCAAATCACACTTACAAAGCCAATGATTTAAAAATAACATTATCCTACAAGTTCTAAAAACAAAAAGGGCATTGGTGTTGTTATAGAAATTGAAAATATAGAACTCATTGAATTTTAACTAATGAAAAGATGAAATGAGTTTATTGTTAAAAATAAAAAAAGAATAAAAAGATGGCACAAGTATTTACAGACAGTAATATTAAAGAAGTAATTGAATCGGGCAAACCCGTAGTTGTTGATTTTTGGGCAGAATGGTGCGGACCTTGTCGTATGGTTGGTCCTATTGTTGAAGAATTGGCAGAAGAGTATGCAGGAAAAGTAGAAATTGGCAAAATAGATGTAGATGAAAATCCAGAAACACCAGCTGAATATGGAATTAGAAATATTCCTACTATTTTATTTTTCAAAGATGGTAAAGTAGTAGATAAACAGGTTGGAGCAGGAAATAGAAGTATGATTGAAGAGAAAATCAAAGGACTACTTTGATAAAAGTCTTTTGCAAAATTTAATGTGAATATATAAAAGCATTCAGTATTGTTTTTCAGTACTGAATGTTTTTTTATAAAATAATTTTAATGAATTCAATGAGAAGAGGTCAAAGAATGTAATAACTCCAAAGCTTTATTTTCAGCTTTTGTCATATGTGTTTGAGCTTCATCTGTTTTATCGTCTTCTCCACAAAGGTGAAGAACACCGTGTATAATAACTCGGTGTAACTCTTCTTCAAAACGAACATTGAACTTTTCAGCATTAGATGCAACCGTATCAAGGCTAATCAACAAATCACCTGACACGATTTTTTCGGTAGAATAATCAAAAGTAATAATATCTGTGTAATAATCGTGATGTAGAAATCGCCTGTTCACTTCTATTATTTTCTCATCATTACAAAAAGTATAACTGATATTTCCCACTTTTAGGCGATAAGAATCTACTGTTCGTCTTATCCAGCGTTGAAGTATTTGAGTGTCTAGGTTAGGAACTTTGATGTTTTCAAAAGAAAATTGTATCATTTATTTTTAACCGTTAGTGAAAAAAGAAATAACCTAATAATATAGCAGCAACAATGCCTATCAAATCAGCTATTAAGCCGACAGTTACAGCATATCGTGTATTAGAAATTTTTACCGAACCAAAATAAACAGCTATAATATAAAAAGTAGTGTCTGTTGAGCCTTGTATAATGCACGATAATCTTCCTACAAAAGAATCAGCACCATATTGTTGCATTGTTTCTACCATCATTCCTCTTGCTCCGCTTCCGCTTAATGGTTTCATCAAAGCAGTAGGCAAAGCAGGAACAAAATCGGCATTAATTCCCAATATCTCTATCATATAACGTATGCCATCGGTAAGATAATCCATCGCTCCTGATGCTCTAAACATTGAAATTGCGACCAACATAGAAACCAAATAGGGAATAATTCCCACTGCTACTTTGAATCCCTCTTTTCCTCCTTCTATAAACGAATTGTAAACATTGACTTTTTTTCTCAGTGCCATTGTTACAAAAACGACAATAATGGTAAGGATAATAAAAGCAGCTGAAAAAGAGGAATAGGTTTCAATTTGTTGCTGTGTCATTTGGCTAAAACCCCAAATTAACATACCGATAAGAGCGATTAAACCACCAATAACACTCATTACAATACGATTGAAAAGATTAATTTTCTGAATAACAGCCACCGTAATTAATCCTCCTAACCAAGCACAAAGTGTTGCTATAATTATTGGTAAAAACACATCGGCAGGATTACTTGCACCTTGTTGAGCACGATACATCATTACCGTCATCGGCACAAAAACAAGTCCAGCGGTGTTCAATACAAGAAACATAATCATCGGATTAGAGGCTATGCTTTTTTTAGGATTTAGTTCTTGCATCTGTTTCATTGCTTGTAGTCCCATAGGAGTGGCTGCGTTGTCAAGCCCCAAAAAATTGGCAGACATATTCAAAAAAATACTACTCAACGCAGGATGCTCCTTGGGAATATCGGGGTAAATTTTGGTAAAAAAGGGGGCTATCCACTTTGAAAGTACCTTTAATGCTCCGCCATTTTCTGCCACTTTAAGCACTCCCATCCAGAAAGTTAAGATGCCAGTTAATCCAATAGATATTTGAAATCCTGTTTCAGCAGAGGTAAAAATGGATTTTAATATTTCGTTAAAAATTGTAACGTTTCCTGCAAATAAAAGTTGGAATATTGCTACCACAAATGCGACAAGAATAAACCCAATCCAGATATAATTTAACGCCATTTCTCTTTAATTTTAGAAAGCAAAAATAATTCTTTTTTTTGAGAAAAATATACGTTTTAAATAAATTTTGAGTTTATATAGATAATCAGTTTATTAAAATGTTAAAAGTTAAAGAGGGTGTCGAGAAAAAAATAATATTGAAGTAATCTAATAATCAATGTTTTGTTTTTTTTAGAGAAATGGAAAATATAGATAACTTCAAAAAATGAAGAGGATTTTCTATTTTAACAAGAATTTAATTTATTTTTGTAACACATTTATTTATAAAAATAACGTATTCAATATAATAATCAGTAAGTGAATTATGAGACAAAGTAAAGTAATATATTTATTATTAGGAGTTGCATTTGTTTTTGCATTTGTGCAATGTACACCTCGCAAATCAAATAAACCCAAAAGAGGTGCAACGAGTTCTACGGCAACAGGTTGGGTTTTTCAGAACGAACAATTTACAGGTAACAATGGATATGCCTCAGCTGGATTTTCTGCACAAGAAAATTATAAGCCTCAAATACCAACAGGAATGGTGCTAATAGAAGGAGGAACATTTATAATGGGGGAAAAAAGCAATATGGTTACTGCCGAATACAATAACTCAAGAAGACGTGTTTCTGTTGCTTCTTTTTATATGGATAAATATGAAGTGAGCAATCTTAATTGGAGAGAATATACGCATTGGATGGAGCTGGTATTTGGAAGAGTAGCACCTGAATTGGTTGAAAAAGTACAGCCCAAAATAAATAAAACAGATGACCCTTTGAGTTATAACGACCCTTATTTTGATAGATATTATACACATCCAGCATTCAATCATTATCCAGTAGTAGGGGTTACGTGGGAGCAAGCAATGGATTATTGTCAATGGAGAACAGATAGGTTAAATGAGTTGATGCTGGTAAAAGCGGGTGTACTTGCCGAACCTGATTTCTCTTATGTGCAACGTCAAACAGAGTTAGATTCAATTACTCATAATTTTGTTTTTAGTACAGAAAAATATCTTTTAGATAGAAGTTATCAGCCCAAACCGGGTTCAAAACCATTGAGAAATGCTTATGGTAAAGTAAGAAAAGCAACAATGGGAGATGGATTAATGTTCCCTAATTTTAGACTTCCTACTGAGGCAGAATGGGAATTTGCTGCTTATGGATTAAGAGCCAATAAAAATGGAGTTGTAGAACAGGGAAGAATGTATCCTTGGAATGGTGACCAAATTCGCAATTCAAAAAAAGGAAAACAACAAGGAAAAATGCAAGCCAATTATATGCGTGGAAGAGGTGATATGATGGGAACTGCTGGTGCATTAAACGATAAATATGCAACTACTGCTCCCGTAAACGCTTATCCTCCTAATGATTTTGGACTTTACAATATGGCTGGAAACGTCAATGAATGGGTGCTTGATGTATATCGTCCAACTTCTCATCAAAATATAACCGAGTATAATCCATTTAGAGGAAATAGTACATTTTTGTATGTAACAGAAGAGGGTGGAAAGTCTCATTTCAAGATTGATTCTCTTGGAAGAATTGCTACTGTGGTTAAAAACAATATTAGTAGTTATGAAGATGGACGCAATACCATAAAAACGGATTTTCAACTTTATACAGACCCAGAAGGGGAAAGAAATTTAAGAAACCGAAGACAGATTGACCCAACTGATGTTTTAGCCCCAAAATACACCGACAAAACAAGAGTTTATAAAGGTGGTTCGTGGAAAGACCGTGCTTATTGGCTCAATCCTGCAACAAGACGCTACTTGGAACAAGATAAATCAGCAAATGATATTGGTTTTAGATGTGTTATGACAATGCTTGGAAGTATTGATAATCAGGTACAATAAAGGATTATTTATAATAAAAAAATAGACTGTCTTCTCAGACGGTCTATTTTTTTATTATTGAACTCATTTATGAGTTCAATAATCATATTTGAAAATCACATTTAGCATTCTTAGTCGTTCAATTTCATAGGCATTAATAACATTAATGTTTTATCCTCTTCTGAATCTGGGTCAAATGGTTTGACAACTCCTGCACGAGAAGGATCTGCCAATTCTATATTAATTTCTTCGGTAGTTAAATTTCCTAACATTTCTATTAAAAAAGTAGATTTGAAGCCAATGCTAATTGGGTCTCCATCAAATAGACAAATCAAGCTCTCTTCTGCCGATATAGAAAAATCAATATCTTGTGCTGAAACGTTTACTGTATCTGAAACAATATCTAATTTTATCAAGTTACTTGCTTGATTAGAAAAAACAGAAACACGTTTTAAGGTGTTTAACAAACTTTGTCTATCTACTGTTAGTTTATAAGGGTTATTTTTGGGAATAACAGCAGAATAATTAGGATATTTGCCTTCCACTTGTCGGCAAATCATTACATAATTTTCAAGCTCAAAATAGATGTTTTTTGAATCAAATTTAATATTTACCTTACCCGATTCTTTTGGAAGAATGGATTTTAGCATTGTTGCTGTTTTTTTAGGTAAAATAAAATTTAATTTTTTCTCTTCTGTTGCCGACGATTCAAAATCAGTTGTTTTGTATTGAGCCAATTTATGAGCATCGGTAGCTACAAAAATCAAATTGTCATGTGAAATATCAAAATAAATACCATTCATCACAGGACGAAGTTCATCATCAGCGGTACAGAAAAAAGTTTTATTAATTCCTATTGTAATCTCTTCTGTATCAACTGAAAGTTGGTTTGTATCTTCTTCTAATTGAGGTATAGTAGGATACAAATCTCCATTCATACCAATAAATTTGTAAGTACCATTTTCAGATGAAATAACCATTCCAAGTGTTGAATTGTCAATATCAAATGTTAATGGTTGGTCAGGAAATTCACGCAGAGTTTCAATTAAAAGTTTACTTGCCAATGCTACTTTTCCCTCGCCCGACACTTCTTGAAGATTCATTGAAGTTATCATCGTTGTTTCTATATCAGAAGCAGTCATTGTCAATACATCTTCTTTTATTTCAAATAAGAAGTAATCTAATATTTGCATTGAATTTTTATTGCTAATTACTCGTCCAATTGCTTGTAAATGGCTTAATAATTCTGTGCTAGATACTGTAAATTTCATAATTATATTAATATGTAAATTAAATGAATATTATAACGAATTCATTTTAAAATAAAAATTTTGCTAAAAGATAACGCAATATGCAAAAATCTAACCATTTTTTAGAAATAAAAAAAAAGGAAATGAGTTCATTGCATAAATAATTAAGCAAATGTATATATTCTTTTTTATATCTTAAAATTTTTATTCATATTTTTTCAAAAAAAGAGATTGCTATCTCTGATTTTTTTACTACTTTTGAGACTTATTTTTTTAACATATAAGAATATTTTATGAAAACAGTTTCAGTTTTAGATAAAAAATTTAAGAAAACAATCTCAGAAAAGGAGATAGACAATGCTATTTCTGTTGTTGCTGAACAGATAAATCAAGAGCTTGACGGTCAAAATCCTCTATTTATTTGCATATTAAATGGTGCTTTTATGTTTGCCAGTGATTTAATGAAAAAAGTAACCATTCCTTCTGAAATAACGTTTGTGAAATTATCCTCTTATCAGGATATGGAATCAACAGGAAAAGTGAAACAAATTTTTGGACTGACCGAAAACGTGGCAGGAAGAAACGTTGTTGTCGTTGAGGATATTGTAGATACTGGCTACACAATGCAAGATATTCTTGCTTATTTAAAAGAAAAAAATGCAAAAACAGTAAAAGTTGCAACCTGTTTGCAAAAACCAGATGCCTTAAAAGTAGATGTAAAAGTTGATTATATCGCAATGAAAATTCCTAACGATTTTATAGTAGGATATGGATTGGATTATAATGGCTACGGACGTAATTTAAAAGATATATACACAGTTATCGAATAAAATATCAGACTATTTTTATGAAAAAACCATTTGTTTTATTAATAACAGGTGCACCAGGTTGTGGAAAAGGTACTCAAAGTGAACTTATTGTCAAAAAATATCAGTTGGAGCATTTATCTACTGGCGATTTATTAAGACAAGAAGTTGCAAATGCAACCGAACTCGGACAACTTATTGAAAGTTATATATCACAAGGAAAATTAGTGCCAGACGATTTAATAATTAATCTTTTATCAAATAAAATAGACGCATTGTCGTCAGTAGATTTAAACGGATTTATTTTAGACGGATTTCCACGAACATTACCACAAGCAGAAGAATTGGAAAAAATGATGAATCAGAGGGGAATGCCCACCGATATTTTGATTGACGTAAATGTAGAAGAGAAAGAACTGGTGCAAAGGTTATTGAAACGTGGTGAACAATCGGGAAGAACCGATGACAACATAGAAACAATAAAGAAGCGATTAAATGTGTATTATACTCAAACTCAACCCATAAATAGACACTACCAAAAAATATCTAAATATGTAAAAATAGATGGTATGGGGACTGTGGAAGATACTTTTGGTAAAATAAGAGAGAAAATAGAAAAAGTTGTAAGTCAAAAATAAAATGGCATTAGGTTCAAATTTTGTTGATTACGTAAAAATCATCTGTCGTTCTGGAAAAGGAGGAGCAGGTTCAGCACATCTACATAGAGAAAAATACATTCCCAAAGGAGGACCTGATGGCGGTGATGGTGGACGTGGTGGACATATTATTATAAGAGGTAATAAAAATCTTTGGACGCTAATACATCTAAAATACGCCAAACATATTTTTGCTCAAGATGGAACCAATGGTGGAAGTAGTCGGAGTTTCGGTAAAGAAGGCAAAGACCAAATTATAGAAGTGCCTGTTGGAACAGTAGTTCACGATGGAGAAACAGGCAAATTCCTTTTAGATATAAAAGAAGACGGACAAGAAGAAATATTGATAAAAGGTGGACGGGGTGGATTGGGAAATTGGCATTTTAAAAGTGCCACTAATCAAACGCCTCGCTATGCACAGCCTGGTGAACCTCGTATTGAGAAAACGATTATTTTACAACTCAAAGTTCTTGCAGATGTTGGATTGGTAGGATTTCCTAATGCTGGAAAATCAACGTTGCTCTCTGTCGTTTCAGCAGCAAAACCCGAAATTGCCAATTATCCTTTCACAACCTTAGTGCCTAATTTAGGCATTGTAAATCATCGTGAAAGAACCTCTTTTGTAATGGCAGATATTCCGGGAATTATAGCAGGAGCGTCTGAAGGCAAGGGACTTGGTATTCGCTTTTTACGTCATATTGAACGCAATGCAATTTTGCTTTTTATGATACCTTGCGATACAAAAGATATTCAAAAAGAGTATGAAATATTACTCAACGAATTGGAAAAATATAACCCGGAATTATTGAAAAAAAGAAGAGTGCTTGCCATTTCAAAATCCGATATGTTAGATGAAGAATTGATGCAAGAAATGAAAAAAGAGTTATCCATTGATATACAAACCATTTTTATCTCTTCTGTTACTGGATTGAAAATTCAAGAACTTAAAGACTTACTTTGGAGTGAGTTAAACAAAACACGACCCTATATCGACCAAGAAATGAAACATCAATCAATAGAAGTAAAAAGAAGACCGATGATTGAAGTGGAACAGGAGGAAGAAAGTTACGAAAATGCCAATTTTCTGTTGGAAGAAGATGAGGATATTGCCAAATTAAAAGGAATTGGTTGGGACGAGCAATAATTCTATAAAATATGCCTTTGAAATATAGAGCTTATTTTCAATATTTTTCCATAAAAACAAACATACGATACAATGCAAAAGATAGAAAATAAAAATCCATTATTAGCGTCATTTCATACGCCTTATGGAACGATTCCTTTTGAGGAAATAAAGATAGAACATTTTG
>PDWI01027290.1_pt1 | contig 11868 bp, 12 predicted proteins | sample 1430891 | NCBI WGS metagenome assembly PDWI01 (sample SAMN01162508, study PRJNA174530) | Oral metagenome, whole genome shotgun sequencing project. | biome: Marine environment; feature: Marine mammal; material: Swab sample of the gingival sulcus; isolation source: swab sample of gingival sulcus...
TATGCTTGGAACAAAAGCAACGCAATCGCAAGGTGATTGTCTATACCACTTACACGGGTAAACACGATACCATGACGCGGTTAAAAGGCTTGTTGCAAGCTAAGGGCTTAAAAGTCGCGGCTTTGCGCTCCAGTGTGAAAACTGATGAGCGCGAAGATTGGATAGCCAATAAGGTCGAGCAAGGCATAGATGTCTTAATCACCAACCCCGAACTGGTGAAAACAGGTTTGGATTTGTTTGCGTTTCCAACGCTATACTTTATGCAGACAGGTGTTAATACCTATACGCTAGAGCAAGCCGCGAGACGCAGTTGGCGATTGGGTCAAAAAGAAGATGTAGAGGTGTATTTTGCGTGTTTTGACAAAACCAGCCAGACGAAATGTTTGGCGTTAATGTCGAACAAAATCAAGGTAAGCCAATCGACATCAGGCGTGATGCCTGAAACTGGATTAGATGTCTTTGAAGAAGAAACTGACAACAGTATCTTATTTGAAATGGCAAAAGATTTGGTTAAGGCGAATGATAAAAAACAAGATAAGCTGAACTTTTAGTTTTTCTTTCTATATTGTTCCACCCCTTCGGGGGTGGTTTTTTTGATTTGCATTTAGCTATTACACTGAGGTGTTCAATATTATATGAGGGGGAATTGTACTCGACCTAACCAGTAAAATAATAAAATTAATAGCACTATATTTTTTATATCTAATTGATTTTTAACAATCTATAGTTCTTTGCGTTTTTGATTTTTCTGCTAAAATTCCGCGCCAGATACGCTAGTGGTTAGCGTATCTTTTTTTGAGGAAAATAAAATGAAAAATATAAAATATTTCAAACTACTAGCTTTGTCTTTTGCGTTGGCTTGTTCATCGCTTTACGCCGAAGATGTTTCGACATCCTCTGTGGTTAACGAAAGCAAAGAAACGCTCAAAGCGCCCGCAAACTGCGACCCGCTTTTAGAGGACTGTAGCGAGATAGTCAAAACCAAGCCCACTAAAGAAGAGGCGACCAAAGCCAAACCGGCCAAAAAAGCTAAGCCAACCAAAAAAGCTAAGCCAGCCAAAAAAGCTAAATCAGCCAAAAAAGCTAAGCCAGCCCAAAAAGCTAAGCCAGCCCAAAAAGCTAAATCAGCCAAAAAAGCTAAACCAGCCAAAAAAGCTAAACCAGCCAAAAAAGCTAAACCAGCCAAAAAAGCTAAACCAGCCAAAAAAGCTAAACCAGCCAAAAAAAAAAGCTAAACCGGCCAAAAAAGCTAAACCGGCCAAAAAAGCTAAACCGGCCAAAAAAGCTAAACCAGCCAAAAAAGCTAAACCAGCCAAAAAGGCTAAACCAGCTAAAACCGAAGCAGACGCATAAGTCCCAAACGGGAACTTAAGCCTTTTTGTAGGGGCGAACCTTGTGTTCGCCCCTACAATCGTTAAACCTTTTTTCCCATTCCGCCTTGGCTGTTGACCGAATATCCAACCCCCACCGACATCACAATAAAAATAATAGCGCTATATTTTTTATATCCTATTGATTTTGTTTAAATCATAATTCTTTGTGTTTTACGTTTTTCTGTTAAAATTCGCGCCAGATACGCTAGTGGTTAGCGTGTCTTTTTTTGAGGAAAAAATCATGAAAAATAAAAAACATTTCAACCTATTATTGCTAGTTTCATTGCTGGCTTGTTCACCACTTTATGCAGAGGATAAAACATCAACCGAAACCGTGGTAGCAACGGCCAGTGCCGAAGTCAGTGAAGCCGTTGCCGAGTCTGGCGGCGAAGCACTACCCGAATGCGACGCTGCCGCCGAAGATTGTGCCAGTGCCGAGTCAGGCGATGACACACTGCCCGAATGCGACGCTGCCACCGAAGATTGTGCCAGTGCCGAGTCAGGCGATGAAGCACTACCCGAGCTGCCCGAATGTGACGCTGCCAGCGAAGATTGTGCCAGTGCCGAGTCAGGCGACGAAGTACTGCCCGAATGCGACCCTGCCACCGAAGATTGTGCTAAAGCCGAGTCTGGCGATGAAGCCGTTGGTGAATGTGGTGCGGCACCCGAAGATTGTGCCAAAGCCGAAGACGGCGATGCATCTGCTGAGACTGAGGCAACTGAGGCCGCCAGTCAGCAATAAGCATAGCGGTTAATCCTAACCCAAAAGCCGGCATTTCAACGATTGAAATGCCGGCTTTTTTTCGTCCTTGTTTTACCTCTAACGCGCACTTATCGCGTCTCAACTTTTCCGTCCATTTTCCCTCAAATTTGACTGTCAAAACGCCCCGTTGCTTTCCTATGATTGTTGTAACAATTTTCTAGCAAAAATATTTTATAACTATTTGAAAGATAAGTAATTAAAAAAATAAAAAAAGATTGTCAAAACCTAAAAAACCTCTATAATTCGCTCACTTTTTTGGCCTGTAAAAAGGTCGAAAAAAGAACCCGCTTTGCCTGCCATATCAGTGCGTTGGCACGGCGGTTTTTACTAAAAAACAACAGGAGAAACACAATGAAAATTGCTATTTTATCTCGTAACAAAAAACTCTACTCAACTAAGCGCTTGATTGAGGCCGCCCAGCAACACGGACACGAGGTCGATGTCATCGACACCTTGCACTGTTATATGGACATCACGCGCAGTAAACCCACCGTGCGTTATCACGGCGAGGCGTTACCGCACTACGATGCCGTCATTCCGCGCATTGGCGCATCGGTGACGTTTTACGGTACGGCGGTGGTGCGTCAGTTTGAGATGATGAACACCTTTATCGTCAATGATTCGCAGGCGATTAGCCGTTCGCGCGATAAATTGCGCTCGCTACAAATTTTGGCGCGCGACGGCGTGGGCTTGCCGCGCACGGGTTATGCCCACAAAGCCGATAATATCAAAGACTTGATTAAAAACGTCGGCGGTGCGCCCGTAGTCATCAAACTGCTCGAAGGCACACAAGGCATCGGCGTGGTATTGGGGGAGACGCAAAAAGCCGCCGAGAGCATTATCGAGGCCTTTATGGGTTTGGACGCCAACATTTTGGTACAAGAATTTATTAAAGAAGCGGGCGGTGCCGATATTCGCTGTTTCGTGGTTGGCGACCAAGTCGTTGCCGCCATGAAACGCCAAGGCGCTGAGGGCGAGTTTCGCTCCAACTTGCACCGTGGCGGCTCGGCAAGCCTCATCGAATTGTCGGACGAAGAGCGCGAAACGGCTTTGGCGGCGGCTGATTCTATGGGGCTTGGCGTGTGTGGCGTGGACATTTTGCAATCTGCACACGGCCCTGTGGTTATGGAGGTCAACTCGTCCCCCGGTTTAGAGGGCATTGAAAAAGCCTCTGGCGTCGATGTCGCTGGCCTGATTATTCAATATATTGAAGACAATGTCGAAGCCCACAAAAGCAAACCTAAAAGCCGAGGTTAATTATGGGTAGCTCAAATAATCATTTGAATGATAAAGACCTACTCAACATCGCAGGGCACAGCGTTGCCCTCGGTGAAACCAAGCAAATTGAGATGCCACTGGTCAAGCTCTACACCGACACCGAAATGGCGATGCCGATTGTCGTCAAGCGTGCGCGCAAAGTGGGTCCGACTGTCTTTATCAGCGCTGCCGTGCACGGTGACGAGATTATCGGCATTGAAATTATTCGCCGCTTAATGACGAGAAAAAGTTTTCGCTTACAATGTGGCACGGTGATTTTTGTGCCGATTGTCAACGTTTATGGCGTACTGAATAAAAGCCGCTATATGCCCGATAGACGCGATTTAAACCGCTCTTTCCCCGGGTCGGCAAAAGGTTCGCTGACGGGGCAAATTGCCCACCGCTTTTTGACGGAAATTGTCGAAAAATGCGACTACGGCATCGACTTGCACACGGGGGCGATTCACCGCAGTAACTACCCGCAAATTCGTGCCAATGTATCAGACGCGGAGACCTTGGAACTCGCCAAAGCCTTTCGCGTGCCCGTCATTCTGAATTCCAACTTGCGTGATGGCTCGTTGCGCGAATGCGCCAATGATAGCCAGTGCAAAATCTTGCTGTACGAAGCGGGCGAAGCCCTGCGGTTTGACGAGTTCTGCATTCGTGCGGGCGAGCGCGGCGTGCTCAATGTCTTGCGGCATTTGGGACTATTGCGTGCTAAAAAAACTGCGAACAGAGTGACACAAGAACCCGTGATTGCTCAAAAAAGCCAGTGGCTACGCGCCTCCTCTAGCGGCTTGGTCAACAACAAGGTTCGCATGGGCGAAACCGTGGAAAAAGGCGATGTGTTGGCGGAAATCAACAACCCCTTTGGCGAAAAACTCGACGAAGTGGTCGCCAAACGCAAAGGCGTGGTGATTGGGCAACAAAATATTCCGCTCGTGCAAGAAGGCGATGCCATGTTCAATATCGCCCTGTTTGACGAGTTGGAGGAAGCCAACGACGTTATTGAGCAGTACGAAGAAATCGTTATGCCCGATGAAGAGTTGAATTAAACCGAAGAACGGCGGTTAGACTCGTAGGGTGGGTGTAGCGTAGCGAAACCCACCGTTCGCAGGTGTTTAAATTTTCTTTTAGATTTTAACCTGCTGTAGGTGGTGGGTTACGTCTCTCACCCTACGCGAGGTTTGTTTTTGATAGCAAAAAAAATATTAACTGCCGTTTTGAGGACACGCCCTAACATTAAATAAAAATTAACAGGAATAGTTTCATGAAAAAAATACTTATCGGCATCGAAGAGCGACTGACTCTGCCCGATTTGGGGCTTGAAGTCATCGCCCGTATCGACACGGGGGCAAAGACCTCGGCACTGCACGTCGAGCAGTTGGAGGTGCTACGCATCGACGGCAAACGCCACGCGAAATTTGCCCTGCACGCCGATGCGCCCCCTGAGGGCTACTTTTGCTTGCCACTGGTGTCGATGCGAAAAATTAAGTCATCAAACGGCGCGGTAGAATCGCGTCCCGTGGTGAAAACGCACCTAGTGATGAATACACACCGCTGGCTGATTGAGTTAACGCTCACCAACCGCGACAACATGCAGTATCCGATGCTGCTTGGGCGCGAGGCTATGGGGTCTCGCGTCTTGGTTGACCCGTCGGCGATGCATTTATTGGAATAGATATATCTATATAACTACTGAATAAAAGAGGAAATAATGTCAAATCATTTTTTTGAAAACACCACGCTAATTACCTACTCACCCACAGGTTTTGAACAAAAAACCTGTCGCGATATGAGCGAGTTGATGCTGCAAGCAACCGAAGCACAACAACAAGAAAAATTCTGGCTCAACACTTACGGCTTATCGTTTGAAAACGAGGCAAAGCAAATCATCAAACAAAATCAATGGGACGACTTTTTATTGCGACTGTTTGAACAGCATGAACATGCCAACAAAGTCCTAGAGTTAGATAATATGTTGTTTGTCGCCTTGAAAGTACTAAAACCCGATAGCAATGCATTTGATAGCGAGCAAATGTACTTTATTGTTGCCCCCAACGCCTTGTGGAGTATGCAGGAAAGTGTCGGCAGTTATTTTGAGTGGATACGCCAGCGCCAGCGTGACGGGCGTGGTTTAAGCCGCCGAAAAGGTATTGATTATTTGCTCTTTTCTCTGATTGAGTCCTTGGTCGATAACTACGAGGACACATTGGCGCGCTTATTAGAAGAAAACGCCTTACCAGCGAGTAGTGACATCAAGCCGACACCGGCATTCACCCTCAACATTGAGGCACAAAAGCGACGTTTGCTCAACTTTAAAAAAGCCACGCTCAGTTTACGCAACACCATTGTTAAGTTGGAAAAAGTCAAATCAATTAGCATTGAAAGCAAATACTTTGCCGAACTTAAAGAACAAGCCAATAACTTAGTGAGTGAAGTTGACTTTGAACTCGCTGAACTGGATAGCAGTTTGAACTTGATTTTTTCGATACAGGGACATCGCCTGAACGAAATTATGCGCGTGCTTACCGTGATTTCTGTGGTGTTTATTCCGCTGACTTTTTTAGCGGGTATTTACGGGATGAACTTTGAGTATATGCCCGAATTAAAGTGGCACAACGGCTATTTTGGCTTATTGGGCGTGATGTTTGCGCTAGGCGTGGGCATTATTGGCTACTTTAAGTTTAAAAAGTGGCTATAATCTAGGATTTATCATTCACCAACTACCAAGGAGACCAACATCATGTACCAAACCATTAAATGCCTAATTATCTATTTAATCTTACTGCCGTCCTTTGTCTTTGGGCAAGGCGCGGCGACCGACCACAAGCCCAGTTTTACTGAAAAAGTACAAAGCTTTGCCAGCACGCTAAGCGATGCTCAAAAGCAATTGGCAGACATTCAACAACCCGAGTTAGACAGCTTGTTACAAGCCGCCCCCGTGCGTGCCGAAACGATTGACGAACGCATTAAACAGCTAGACCACAACGCGGCAGACGACAAAACTTTTGCCGCCGCGCAACAATACGCCGAGCGTTTGCAACAGACCGACAATGCCCTTAAACAGCAACAAACCCACCTTGATGCTTTGGCATCGGTGGTCAAAACGCTGGGCGAGGACGCGCAAACGCTAGAACAACTACTCGGCAACCCCGTGAGCAAAGCGGAATTGTCACCAGAAGAACAGCAACGCCTACCGCAATTGTTAGCCAGTGCCAAGCAAGTCATTGCCGATTACCAGCAACAAAGTCAAACGCAGGGCAAGGATAGCGAACGCTTGCAACAGGCCATTGACAGCAACAGCCGTTGGTTAGATGCACTACGCGAACGCCGCACTTCTGACAAAAGTGAACAAGCCGAGTCCGCGCAGTCAAAGCTACTAGCCAAACAACAAGCATTGGAAAAACAAGCCGATAGTCTGCAAGCACAGCTGGATAATAACCGCAGTCAGTTGGATAACCAAGCATTGCTCCAAGCGCAAATCGACATACAGCAAGTCCAAAATGAAGCGTGGTTGACGGAAAAAGAGGTGGCATTAGCCGCCGTCATGCGCCAATCGCAACGCTTAGATAGCGTTAGCGATGCCCTGAGTTTGAGCGAGTTAGATGAAAAATTACAAGCGAGCAATCAACGTCTCGCCACGTTGGAGAGCGGCAATTTGACGCGTTGATTAAAAAGATAGAAGCATTGCAAAAAATTGTCGCCTATCAACATAATGACCAAGCCCGATTGCCCGCCAAAATCAGCAATATTTTATTGAAAAAAAACCAATCGGAATTGCTCACCCGACATGCGTGGCTGCGTGCCGACACTTGGCAACAGGCACAATCGGGCTTTTTAGAAAGCGCGCTACAAATCACTTACCAAGTCAAAATTAGCGCCCAATCGCTGTGGAAAAAAGTGCAAGAACGCCCCGTATTCTCAGCATTGTTTGCTTTGCTCAGTGCCTTGATAACGTGGGGGTTACTGGGTTTTGTCGCACGCTTGCAGCGCGAAAAAGTACAATCTAACGCCTATGACCGCTGGATTGTCGCGACATTGCTGAAAATCCTCGATACTTTGGGCAAATTGCGCTATTGGCTCATGGCAACGGTGTTTGTGATGCTGTTGTCGCTGGTCTTAAAACTCGCCAGCCCCAGCGATGATATTATTCATTTGCTCGCCAGTGGCTTTATTGCCTTGAGTATTGGGCAGGTATTGTTTATGCAGGAATTTCGCAACAAAGCTACGCCCAATTCGCTGATTTTATTTGGCTATATTAGTTTTGTTGGCTTAATGGTGACGATTGTTTTCTACGGCTTGGCACTGTTTAGCTTGGTCGATAACGGCGTGTTGTTGTTGAGCGAGAAGCTATTAATGCTCTTTGTTATGGCATTTTCTATGACGCTGTATCGCATCGCGAAATACCACGCACAACGCGAGCACACAAACGCTGACAAAAAATGGTATGACAATTACCGCAAAATCTTGTTGGCTATTCCGTTATTGACGGCGATTGCCGGCTTGGTCAATCTGTTGGGTTACGATAATTTGGCGTGGCTGACGCTGAAATATTTGGGGCTGTTCGTGCTGTTTTGGGTGGTGCTGATTATCGGCTTGACGACCCTGATTCACTTGCGTAAAAAAGCCAAACTGTGGAGCATCAAACGCTTTGCCCACGGTGTCTTTATTGCCCAAGACGTGGTGTCGCCCATTGCTTTTGTCCTGCAATTGCTGTGGCTGTATGCGGTGGCCAACCTCGTCTTTTATTTGGCGGATTGGAATCGCGACAGCTTTGTGATAACCAAAGTTCTCGGTCTGCTCGAAACACCGCTACTGACAATCGGAACAACGGCGGTGACCAGCAAAATGCTACTGCTTTCAGTCGTGGCATTGTACTTGGTTATCAAGGGCGCGCGGTGGCTAAAACGCCTCGCCTATCAATGGCTATTTGCCAAAGTCAGCGATTTGGGCGTTCGTAGCTCCCTGTCCATTTTTGCTCAATACCTGTTTTCTTTGTTGGGCGTGATTGTGACGCTCAATGTCTTGGGGATTGATTTGACTTCGCTGGCGGTGTTTGCTGGTGCGCTAGGTGTGGGGATTGGTTTGGGTTTGCAAGATATTGCCAAAAACTTTATTTCGGGCATTTTATTGCTGATTGAACGACCGCTACGCACGGGCGATTGGGTGTTGCTCGATGAAAAAGAGGGTTTTGTCAAGTCTATCGGCCTGCGCGCGATAACCATTCAGACATTTGACAATCAAGAAGTGATTATTCCTAACGGCAATGCCATTAACAACAGCTTCACCAACTTTACGCACAGCGATAGTATTACGCGAACCGTTGTTTATGTGGGGGCGAGTTATAGTTGTCCACCGAAAAAAGTGCTTTCAGTTCTTGAAGAGACGATTGAGCAGGTGAAAACCATACTCAAAGCGCCAGAGTATCGACTGATTTTGTGGGAATACGGCGATTCGAGCATCAATTACCGCATTCAATATTTTGTCGATACCGATAAACATCATATTATGGACGTGCAAACGCAATTACTTACTGCGATTTGGTACGCGTTTGAGGCCAATGACATTGAAATTCCGTTCCCTCAACAAGATGTACATTTTAAAGGCAGTTTGCCGATATGGCTAGAAAACACCACCGCGTTAAGCAGCACAGAAAAAACCGTTGCTAAGACGCTTGCGGACACTATTCACCCAATAACCCAATAACGAGGAGTCAATCAAATGACAAAACCCACGGAAGAATTTAACCCCAAAGATGAACGCGAAGAAGAACAAGTACAGGAACAAGCACTTCACAGCGACAGCGAAGCACAGGAAGAAAAAACCTCCACTCTCAGCGAGGTATTAGATGCCATTCACGAACACGATGACGAAGCCGTCAGCGAGGTGCTAGAAGAACTCAAACCTGCCGAGGTCGCCAGAACGCTAGAGTCGCTGCCGCCTAGCGAGCGTGAGCAACTGTGGGAAGCCATACCCGAAGACGAGCAAGGTGAAATTCTTGCTCACTTGGGTGGCGATGTGCTTGACGATTTGATTGAGGACATGAGTACCGAGGAGCTGTCGCACGCCGTTGAAGACCTCGATAGCGATGACTTGGTGGACTTGTTGCACGATATGCCCGAGGAAAAAGCCCTCAGCCTGCTGCAAAATTTCGACAGTGAACAGCGTGAAAAATTGTTGACCTTGTTGGAGTACGATGACGACACCGCAGGCGGTATGATGAATACCGACAGCTTGACGGTGCGCCCCGATACCTTAGTCAAAACGGTGGTGCGTTATTTGCGTATGCTAGAAAAAATCCCCGATGCCACCACCAAACTGTTTGTGGTTGATAGAAATGCCGTGCTGTTGGGCGAGGTGCATCTCTCGCGGCTGATTGTCGCCGATGACGAGCAAGCCATTGCCGACATGATGAAAACGGATTTCAAAACCATACCCGTAGAAACCGATAGTCACGTTGTCGCGCAAATTTTCCGCGAATACGACTTGGTCGCTGCCGCGGTGATTAACGAAAACGGACAACTCTTGGGGCGTATCACCGTTGATGACGTGTTGGATTTTATGCAAGACGAATCGGAAAAAATGCTACTCAACAGTGCGGGTTTGGACGAGGAAGCCGACACTCTTTCGGGGCGACCATTGAAAAAGTGGTGGCGTTGGCGGCACTCAGTCCATTGGTGGCAAGCATGGGGGGCATCGCTGGATCGCAGTCGTTGACGATTATTATCCGCGGTATTGCCTTGGGGCAAATTGAGGGCGCAAACGCCAAATTATTATTGGTGCGAGAACTGACCATTGGCTTGGTTAATGGGCTTGTCTGGGGACTTGTTACCGCGGTGATTTCACTGTTATGGTTTGGCCAACTCAATTTGGCGTTGATTGTTATTTCGGCGATTTTCACCAATTTGTGCTTTGCGGCTTTGTCGGGCGTGTTGATTCCTTTGTTATTGAAACGCCTCAATATTGACCCTGCCTTGGCGGGTTCGGTGATATTGACGACTGTGACTGATGTGGTCGGCTTTTTGGTGCTGTTGGGGTTGGCGACGATGTTTTTGTAGAAATTTAGTTAGCTATATTAGACAACGTGTCTTCAATGCAAACACATCACTACCAGTAGATGTTTGGTGAGCGAGAAACATATTCAATAACATTGAGGTATCTCCCAAACTTACTGGTTATTTATTGGTATGATGACAGGCATATCCCGAACTCGCCATTGCTTCAGTAACAACGCTGTCAATTTATCGGGCTTGGGGGCTAATCCAATTAATAACCCTTGGTGGGCTTTTTTAACTTTCTCTAAGTATTGGGTATTTTCTTCAATGAGCATCACAAAAACATGATGCTCAATAAGATAATTAGCACGGCTGTTAAGCCATTGCTGTGAGGTGTTGCTATCGTCGATAAAGGCGAGTTGGTTGACGGTTTGTTGCGCGTGGCTACTGCTCAATGCTAGCAATAAAACAATCAGATATTTTTTCATGGTGATGCCTGTTGGTTGTGTTTTTCTTTACTATTCGGGAACTTTGTTGGTCAAACAAATAGGCTGAGGAAATTTAATCGTGGTGATGTGTATGCCCGTTGTTCGCATGTCGCAGTTATATCTACGCCAAAACGTCCACACATAGCCACCTGTTTCATTGATAGTAATACCTGTGTTGGCGATGTTTTTGTGACAGGCTGAGACTTTTTGCCCTGGTGTGGTTTCACCGTTGATAGGAAACAGCTTGCCCCAACCGCCAAAGCCATTGTTGGAGGCATCGGGTTTATAACGAATGCGTGTGGACTGATTGTCTTCGACCATAATGTTAGCGGCGCGAGCACCGATAACAGCGGCGCGTTTGCTGTCCCACAAATGCCCTAGCACACCCTCGCGTGGATAGAGATTGCCCCACGTTTCAGTGATTGCTGGTAATTTAATGCTTTGATTTCCCAAACGCACCGTATCGCTCACTTTCGTGCCGATGGTGTCGCTACTGAGCGGATTTAGAATTTGCGTACTATAACGCACATCTGACACGGGATAACCCATACGCCACTCAAGTAATACGGCATAAACGGTGTGACATTGATTGGACAAAAAATGCGTTGCCCCATGCTACCGAACCCCGATACACGTTGACCAATGCCGCGCATAAACCCCGATAATGAGGCGTTACCTGCCACTGACTCCATATTCGCCATATTGCCGCCAAAGCGTCGCAACATGTCGGGTGTTGTGTTCACGGTTTTGCCGTTGTAAAAATCACTCAGCCAATTGCTAGCCGACTGTTTGCCTGTGCCACCCATGCCATTTTCTTGACGCAGAGAGTTGCCCAAAGCCGAGTTTTCTTCCTCCAAACAGCCATTGGTTTTACATGAATGCCAGTATTTGTTTTTTCCCCTGCCAACCCAGTAGCCTTTGGGCTTTAATCCGCCACGACCAAACATTTTGAGAATAACGGCGGCAGGATGCCCTAAACCTGTGGCTTC
>PDWI01008723.1_pt1 | contig 11865 bp, 11 predicted proteins | sample 1430891 | NCBI WGS metagenome assembly PDWI01 (sample SAMN01162508, study PRJNA174530) | Oral metagenome, whole genome shotgun sequencing project. | biome: Marine environment; feature: Marine mammal; material: Swab sample of the gingival sulcus; isolation source: swab sample of gingival sulcus...
TTTCTAAAATACCATTGCCTTCATCAGTAATAACGCAAACCGCCTTTACTCCATTATCATCTAAAACATACATTTTACCCTTATCAAGATATAAATCAACCATCGATTCTTGTTCATCAGCTAAAAGTAGTAATGACAAAAACTCTTTCCTATTACTTTTTATTTCTCTAATCATATTTTACCTAACAATTATTTTAGCCATATTTTCCTCTTTTATAAACCCCTTTATTTACTATACTTTTAAGCCTTACTACCTTATTTCCTTGAAAGCAACACCACACACTCCACATGCATAGTACCTGGAAACAAATCACATGGCGTAATTTCAACCGCTTCATAGCCATGCCCTTCTAAAATTTTGACATCTCGCATCAAAGTCGATGGTTTACACGACACATATATTATATCAGCCACAGCCAAATCTGCCAGTGTATCAAGCAATGTTTTATCCACGCCTTTACGTGGCGGGTCCAAAACTACAAGGTCTGGTCTACCATATTTCTCACACCATTTTTTAGTTACCACTTCAGCCTTGCCCGCTTCAAAATAAAAATCTGTTACTCCATTAATTTCCGCATTTTGTCTAGCATTTATAATTGCTGGTTTAACAATCTCAACGCCCATTATTTTATCAAAATAATCAGCCAAATAGATGCCGATAGTTCCTGCTCCGCAATACAAGTCCCACAAAACTTTTCCTTTTTTGCCTTGAGCCATGCTTTTAACCACTTCATATAATTTAACTGTGGCAAACTTATTTACCTGAAAAAAACTTTCCAGTTGCAGTCGATATTTTTTATAACCAATATAATCTTCGATATAGTCACTCCCATATAGCAAAGTAGTCTGTCGACCAATTATCGCATTACCGCGTTTATCATTGATATTTAAAGACAGACTAACAACTTTAATTCCATTTTGGCTTAATTTTTCAACTAAACTCGCTATTTCAAATTGAAATTCTTTCCTTGCCACCAGTCCAATCATATATCCATTTTCTAGATTTTCTCTGATAACAAGGTGTCTTAATACCCCCTTATCGCTTTGTTCATCATACGGTTTGATACCAATACTATTAAAAAATTCTTTAATAGTTTCGATAACTACTTTAAAACCAACTGGCATCAACGGATAATCGTCATACTCCTTGACTATATGTGCATTTCGCTTATATACACCAATCTTTAAATCGTACTGCTGACCTGATATTGGAAAAACACCCTTGTTTCTATACCGCTCAATTTCAGCTGCATGTACCAAAGCATTAACTACCGGACTGCTCTCAATCCTAGCTTTTTTCAAGTCATTTAAAACCTTATTTTCTTTAAGCTTAATTTCTTCGTCATATCGCAATGGATATAAACTCATGCCAATTTCATGATAGTCATAATCAGCTAAATTGTTTTTTCTTAATGGCGATTTCGTCACAAAATCTAACACTTTTGCCACAGCATAATTCTTTTTACTAAGAACAACTTCCGCATTAACAACATCACCAAGCACTGCACCATCTACAAAATAAACCATTTCATGCTGTTTAGCCACGCCTTGTCCATTGTCATTCATATCTATTATCTGTAAAATCATCTCTTTTTTACTATCCATTAATCTCTCCCAAAGTTGATAACAAAGTAACCCGCATAAGTTGATGTGGAAAGGTCATTCGTGAAAAACTAAGTAATTTATCACTTCTCGCCTTTACGCTATCCGCCAAACCATTTGAACTACCAATCACAAACACCAGTCTTGACATACCCGCAGTTTTTGCATCATAGTATATTTTTTTTATATCATTATTTTTGACAAATTTTCCCTCAATCGCTAACGAAACTACATAATCGTACTTATCAACTTTAGCCAAAATTAGCTCCGCCTCTTTTTGTAAAATCTTGGCAATTTCCTTACCACGCTTTTTGTTACAATCTTTTTCTTCTCTAATTTCTACTACTGAAACATCTAAATTGCTATTTAACTTTTTTAGTCTTTCCGCAATTAATTTTTGTAACGATTTTTCTTTGATATTCCCCACTGCTAATATTACTATTTTCATTTTTTTATCCTATAAAGTTTAGAAAGCATATTTCGATAAGTCAAATCCAAAACCACATCTCTATCAACTTCAATGTTTTTGGCATGTAAATTACAACGAAAAGTCTCATAAGCAAGATATGGTAAATTATTGTCTTTAGAAATATGCGACAAAAGTACATGGCTAACACGCCCAATATTCATAACATCTATCAAAAAATTAGCAGAATCCGAATTGGACAAGTGACCATACGGTGCAAGCACCCTTTTCTTTAAACTATACGGGTACGGTCCTGTTTTCAACATTTCCTCATCGTGATTAGCCTCAAGTATCATTATATCTGAATTGCTCACATGCTTTGCAATATCCATATTTACTTCACCTAAATCAGTAAGCACTGAAACCTTTGAACCTTTATATTCAAAACTATATGATACATTTTCAGCTGAATCATGGTGCACACCAATTGTATTAACCCCGATACCCTTGAAATCAAAATCCTTGCCAGTTTCAAAAAGTTTTATCTTGGACTCATCTAATTTGCCAAGCTTGGCTTTTCCCGCTTCAAAGGTATTTTTATTCATATACAAATCACAACCAAATTTCCTATGAAACGCACCCGCGCCACCCATGTGGTCCGAATGTTCATGTGTAATGAAAATAGCCGAAATTTCTTCCGGCCTTGCTCCAATTTGCTCTAATGCTTTGACTGTATATTTTAAAGTATTTCCAGCATCAACCAAAAAAGATGCTTTTTCTGTTCTTACAAAATTTGTATTACCACAACTTCCGCTTGAAAGCGAACAAAAATCAATCAATTACTCACTCCTTATTCCTAACGCATTTATACTGTATTTCTCACCCTTATCACCAACAAATACGTAAGACGGACTTGCCTCACCGGACTCTATATCATCATCCACTAGCTTGACTGACAGCTGATAGGCAATATATACTTTCTGAAACTTTATCGGCATATCAGCAGAATCAACTACTGACAATAAACCATACAAAACTTTTGAAAAAGGTATAATATCTTGCGTGACAGAACTTTCCGTCACTTCAACTACCTTAAAATTAACCTGCTCAACAAATCCGTCCTTTTCTTCAAAATAAATATAACCATCATTTATCACATAGTCGCCTAATTTTTCAACGTACTCACTTTTGATAACACCATCATTATCAGTATAATTTTTAACACACTCAAAAGATAATTTTTCGTTTAAACCATCTACCGAACTGATAAATTTAGACAAAATCTCATCTTTAGTAAGTAGCTTATTTTCATCTACATCATGTATACTAGTAACCTTGACCGAATTATCAGCATCAACTATCCAGGTATACTTACCCTCAAAAATATCATGCTTTTCTTCATCAGGAAGTCTCATATTTTCCAGCACAGTAAAATTAACTTTATAAGCTGAACTTAAATTTATCACTGGTAGTTCTTGATTTTTTAGCCCACTTAGCCCTCTAACATCAATACCATTATCCAGTAGTATTTCCTTGATTTTTATCAAACTTTCCGTCTGATTATCCTTTGGTCTGACATATTCAGATAAGTAAAACAAAGAAAACAAAAAGACATTTGCTATAATCAAGCCAAAAATCATATACGTTTTTATTTTAGGCCAATTCATTTAATTACCTCAACTAATTTATTACTATAATAATCAAAGACAAACTGAACATTACCAAAACAAAAAACAAAAGCTGGATAAAGTGCAAACTCATTTTTCTTATGATAATACTTGATATAAAAATCATCGAGCGACTGCATAGCTTCTCTTTCTAAATCATAACTTATCACATTATGACTTATATTGTTGATTTTCTTGTATTCATCAACCAGTCGTCTTCTAAATTCAAAACTATCTAGCATCTGTTTGACCTTTGGCTCTTTGGTTATTAACCCTGTATTCAACTCATCTGAAACAACGTATTTTTTATCAAAAAAATCTGGCGAATCTATTTCACATGCCACAACTTCTTCGCCTCTGACCAAAACTTCAATACCAGATTTGCCCTTAATTTCATAATAAGAACTCACAGGACTAATAAAGCTAAAGCGATACTCCATAAACTTATCTTTCCGTATTTTTTTCATACCTACAAGTTTGATATTACGATAAGACTTATCAAAATTTTGAACGAAATCAAGCGCCACTACTAGACTTTTGATAAAACTATTTTTATCTTGCAAAGTATTTGCCTTTTTATCATCAACTATCGTATAACTAACAACACCATCACGCGAAATTTTAAGCGTTTTTCGACCATAACCATACATAAAAATTATATCGCCTGTTGTTGATTTTAATTTTTTAACAAAACTCTTACTAGCACCAAATACCTTAGCTACCAGCGAATTAGTTAATCTATATTCTGGATTTATGTATTTATTCTTAACTATATAAACTGGAAATCTCTCAGTCACTACATAAGGTATAAATAATTTCTCAGTACCGCCGCTTTTCATATCATTGAAATTACAAACATTGTCTAAACTTTTATACTGAAAAGCTTTCACATCAACATCATACTTCCTTTGGGCAAGTATCGATGATGCGAGCTCAAAAATCTCAGCTGTCAAATTTGCTGGTGCATTAACCTCAAAATTTTTACCTTCCATATTTAAGATAATAGTTGGTTTTGGCTCCAAGACAACAGTAATATCGTTGAGAATTTTATCAACATTTTCTAATTTATCATGCTTAGAAGCATAAATATCAAAATACTCATTCAAAGTAAAAGCATCAAACAAATTTATTTTAACAAATTTATCTTTCTGATAATTTTCCACCTTTTGTAGCAAAGCATCTTCATTTTTCAACATATCAAACACAACGTCTTGCAACTCTTTTTCACGTCCTATTAATATTTTAAAATCTTTATATACAAAGTCCTTTGCAAAGCCATATTCAAAACTTTCAGCAGTCACAAAGCTACTATTATCCTTTGCAACATAATCATCTTTAAGTACAGATTTTTTATCGAAAACCACTTTGTCAAACATCATAAAAAGTATCGACATAACCAATGCAAATATCAGCACAGACTTGAAAAATTCAACTTTTCTCCTACTCATCTTTCACCTTATCCTGCATCATTGGAAACTTAACAAACATCTTGGTACCAACGCCAACTTCACTCTCACAGTAAACGATGCCATTATGTAATTCAACAATTTGCTTAACAATCGAAAGCCCAAGTCCGCTACCACCACGCGACCTTTCTCTCGCTTTATCAACCCTATAAAATCTAGTAAATAAACTTTTGATATACTTTTCTTCAATACCAATCCCTGTATCTTCAACTACTATAAGGACATTGTTATCTTCCTGCATAACATGAACAATAATTTTACCGCCCTCATTAGTGTACTTAATCGCATTGACAATAATATTTACCAAAACTTGTTCAATCCTGTCATAATCAAACTCAGCTTTAATATCTTCTTGGTACTTAATCTCAAGACTTATTTTTTTATTTTTAAGCTGAATATCCAGTTTCTTAACAACCAACTTACATAGCTCAACTAGAGAATATTTGTTCAAATTTAGGTTTACAATATCTGCATCATAATTTGAAAGTTCAAGTAAATCATAAACTAGTCGACCCATTCTATCCGCTTCAGAATTAATAACCTCTAAGAAACTCTTGATAGTGGTCTGGTCATCAATATCACTATCAATAAGCGTTTCTGAATAGCTTTTGATACTAGTAATAGGTGTTTTCAGCTCATGCGACACATTGGCAACAAACTCTTTTCGCATCTTTTCTAGCTTGTACTCTTTAGTTGTGTCCTGAATTACTAAGATAAACCCGGCAAAATCCTTAATCTCGTTATAAAAAACTTCGTATCTTGCAATAAAATGGTAATCCTTATCTTCGATATTTACTTTAAGGTCGGCATTTTTGACTATATTGTCAAAATACAGCGATTCTGGTAAATTTACCGCAATATCATCATAATTATCCGAATTTGCAATATTTAACTTTTTAAGTATTGTCTTTGCCATCGGGTTAATATGTATTATTTCCTTACTTTTGTTTACCGCAATTAAACCGTCTGCCATGTTATTTACAATGACTTCCAGCTTATTTTTTTCTTTAAAAAGAGCCTCTAAACTATAACTAAGTTCATCTGCCATATAGTTAAAAGTTTGCGAAAGTTCTCCTATTTCATCATCAGATTGGACAGAAATTCGCTCATCAAAATTACCACTAGCAAAACTGGTAGCTTTTCTAGTGATATTTTTTATCGGATTAACGATACCACTGGCTATAATGACCGCAAGTATAAAAGTAATAGAAAGCGATGCCACCAGCGACTCCAGTATCATTATAATAGATGCACGCGTTTTTGCTTCAACACCACTAATATCCCTTTTTATATAAAGCACGCACGCCACAAAGGAATTTTTATAGACTGGATAAGCCTTGTCAAAACTTTTGATACCTTGACCATAAACACCACTTTTAGGCTTACCACTTTCGGCACTAATAAGTAAATCCGTATTAAGAGTGTCATAGGCATAGATTGACTTTTTGTGGCTAGTTGTTGCAATAATTTTATTTTTACTAACCACAAAAATCTGCTCTTTGACACCTGCTGGACTGATACCATTGATAAGCTCATTAATACTAGTTTTCGAATGTTCAAAGTCTGTAAATTCTGACAACTTTGGTATAAAAAATTCACTTAGTGTATCTAGCTTTTCTTCTACAAAATTCAGTTCATACTTTCTAGTCAAACTTATTAACAAACTACCAAAAATAACCGTAGTCAAAAATACAAGTATCATAAAAATAAATATAAATCTAAACCTTATAGACCTGAAAAATCTACGACTTTTTGAAGTAATAACCTACACCTCGCTTTGTAATTACATATTTTGAATTAGACGGGTCATCTTCAAATTTTTCCCTAAGCCTTCTAATGGTTACATCAACCGTCCTAATATCACCATAATAATCATAACCCCAAACATCTTTTAACAATTGCTCACGAGTGAAAATTGTATTTTCCTTAGATGCCAAAAATTTAAGTAGCTCAAATTCTCTGAGAGTCAAATCAATGTTTTCGCCCCGTTTTCTAACTTCGTATTTTTCCTTATCGATCTCAATATCGCCAATTGTGATAATGTTCGACGGTGCAGATGTTTCCTCGCTAAAATCTTTGCGACGCATATTCGCCTTGACCCTTGCGATAAGTTCCCTCATACCAAAAGGTTTCGTCACATAGTCATCAGCACCAAGCTCCAAACCTAGCACCTTATCAACTTCTTCTTCCTTTGCTGTTAGCATGATTACAGGTACATTAGACTTTTCCCTAATTCTACGTAAAACTTGAAAACCGTCCATTTCTGGCAACATCACATCAAGTAGCACTAAATCAGGTTTATTCTCAATAGCTAAACTCAAACCTTTTTCACCATCATATGCAAAATCAACTTCAAAACCCTCTTTTTTAAGATTAAAAATCAAAATATCAGAAATTGGTTTTTCATCTTCGACCACTAATATTCTTTGCATAACTTCCTCCTTTTATATAGACATATATTAAATCATGTATTATCAAATTTAAACTGCAAATCACATTTCCAAAACTTATAAAACAGACATTCAATACCTAACACAAACAACGTAACCTGCAACAATAATCTAGTTATAAGTATATTCTACCATTTTTCACAGTAAAATCAATAAAATTTAAGTAATTATACATTTTTGTGACAATTTAACTTCGATATTATATAAATATTAAAGAGCTAATTGCCGACATATATTATATGTAAGTAAAACTACATATAGTGTAAAATTACCAAAACTAATCAAAACATTCTTGTGTAACACAACAAACTTTTTATTACAACTCAAAACTTAATTTTACAAAGTGAATATAACTGATATAATATAAAATTTGACAAATTTACAGAAAAGAAAATAGATGAAAATAAAAAATAAATTAGTGAAATAATAATAAAAATATTGTAGAATATGATTATCTATCGCTAAAAGAAATGGAGAAAACAAAATGAAAGATTTAGTACAAAAACAAAATTTTGAAGACATATTATCATCTATCAGACTAGCTCAAAAAGAAGTATATACCTACGCTAATGCAAGTTTAATAAATTTATATTATACAATTGGTGCTTATGTTTCAAACAAAGTAGAAAAAAGTAATTGGGGCAAAAGTGTAGTAGAACAATTAGCTGACTATATCAAGGTAAATGAACCTACAGTTAAAGGTTTCACCGCAAGTAATATCTGGCGTATGAAACAGTTTTATGAAACTTATAAAAACTCGCCACACTGTGGCGAGAATTTAAAAGACAGCTTTTTACAACTATCTTGGTCACATCACAGACGAATTATGACAATCAAAAGTGAAGAAGAAAGAAACTTTTATCTAAAATTATGTACTGAAAATAGATATAGTGTTAGAGAACTTGAAAAACTTATAAAAACAGGAACTTTTGAAAGAACTATGCTCGCTGATAAAAACATGTCTAAAGTTGTTAAAGAATTACCCCAAAATACAGAAAATGTTTTTAAGGATACTTACGTTTTTGACTTTTTAGATATTACAAACAACCACTGTGAAAAATCTTTACAAAAAGCTCTAATATCATCACTTAAAGATTTTATATTAGAATTAGGTTCTGGTTTTTCTTTCATAGGTGAAGAATATCGCATTTCTGTTGGTAATGATGACTTTTACATTGATTTACTATTCTTTCATCGAAAATTAGAATGTTTAGTCGCCTTTGAACTGAAAACAGACAAATTCAAACCTAGTTATATGGGACAACTAGAATTTTATTTAGAAGCTCTTGATAGAGACGTAAAATTAGAAAAAGAGAACCCTAGTATCGGAGTTCTAATTTGTAAAGAAAAAGATATTGACGTAGTAGAATACGCATTAAGTCGTTCACTTAGCCCTACTATAGTATCAGAATATGAAACAAAACTTATACCCAAAAAATTATTGAAAGATAAATTAAATGAATTATATTTAGCATTCGACGAAAAACAATTAGACAAATAAAAAAGTTAACATCAAAATGATAGTGCAAATGATAGAGAGGAAGTATAATATGAAAATAAATACCGAAATTTTAAATAAAGCAATAAATATCAAAAATTCTGTCGAAAAGCACAGTTCTACAAAAGAACCGATTGCTGTAAATGATACTATTGAAAATGAGAATAGTGATGTTAAACTTGCCATAAAAAAAATTACCGACAAAGGTTACAATTTGTCAAAAGAAGACATCAAAAACATCAAAAAATTCATCACAGAGGGAGAAGGCACAATCAAAGAAAAATTAGAAGTAATCGATATTGCTTTTGCCAAAGAAATACCCCTAACCGAAAAAATGCTAAACGGCATAATCGATACCGAAAACAAATCATTACTTGACTATATACAGCTAAATTTAACCGACATCATGGACATAGAAAGACCGAAACAAGATGAATTTAACTCGCAATACAACAAACAACAATTAGTCAACGAAATTGACAAGAAATTAAAAAGTATCTTTGATACAATTGACAAATTCGATAACAAGACTGAAAAGCTTGACCAAGTAAATGAAAAAAACGAAAGAGAAAACATTAAAGCTAAATCAAGTGTCATAACCAAAAATGAAATCACTGCTAAGGATAATGACAAAGTTATCTCTCAAACTCAACTTAAAGAAACATCTAGCAAAAATGAAACACTTAGCAAAACAGTTAGCGATGATTTTGAAGAACCTACTGAAATTAAAACAAACATCTCTAAACCAAACAGCAGTAATGATGACGAAGTAAATGACATCCTAGCCTTTGACAATTTAAAAGACGTTTTGCTAAATCAATTTGCAGAAAATAATGTACCACTTGGCTACATCGAAACTAAAATCACACCAAAATTAAAAGAATTAAAAGTTGAATTTGAAAATTTTAAAAAAGAAACAATCAAAGAAATTGAAAAAATAGCAGACCAAAAATTGCCACTAGAATCACGCAAAGAAATCATCAGCAAAGTCATTGACAAAGTTGACGCTAAAATTATGAAATCCAACATTGGTCTATACATCGACTTAAAAGGCGAAAAAAAACTTTTACAAATCTCATCAAACCTTGACAAAATTAAAAGTGAACTTTCAGCAGGCAAAATTCGAGATGCCGAAAAAATGCTTAAAACCGAACTTCAAAAACTAGAAAAAATAAAATTTGAACCAAGCATCAAGAAATCCTTTGCCTTAACAAACTTTGCTGATAAAGACATCAATACACTCGATAAAGTAAAATCGGTACTCGACTTTTCAATCGAAAATTTTACAAAAGCCGAAAAAACACCAGCCATGCTTGTGAATTACCTTAGAACACTGGGTATAAATCATGAAGTGGAGTGTTTTGAAAAATATAGTCAAAAGCAGACCAATGCAAAAGAGAATTTTATCAATACCAAAAACATCAAAAGTATCCTGTTAAACTTACAGGATAAAAATGCAAACACCGCTAAGACTATCGGTGCTGTTACTACACACCTTGACAAAACGCAGGCACGCAACAAAGTTGTCAATAGCAAAGATGCACAAACTATGGTGCTAGACATCCCAATCAAGCTATCTGGTAGAATTAAAAATGTCAAAGTGTTTATCAAATCACCTCAAAAAAACCTCAAACTAGATTGGAAAAATTTTGACCTTTACTTTGCACTACATACCGATAAACTTGGTAAAATCGGTATAAAAGTAACAGCAGTTAGCAAAAATATTAACGTAAAAATTGTAAACGACCGTATCAAAAATGACAACTTAAAAAATTTCAAAGACGTATTCAAAAATGATATTGAGTGTTATGGCTATAAACTCGCCAATCTAACAGTTCAAAAATTTGAAACCGAGCAAAATGAAGATAAAATCAACATTAATCATTTGCAAACAAACAGACAAAATCAAGACAAGGAAGGATTTAACTTTTTAATATGATAAAAAATAGCAAACAAGAAAGCAGGCTAAAAGTTGCCAAAGCAATGAAACAAAACTCAAAAGAAAAAGTCACCGATGATATTGACTTTTTGGCGGAAAGCCTTGATACCGACATCAGAGAAAATCTACCACCACAACTTCACGCAGTAGTTGGAGCAGTTTTGTCTGCAATCAAGGAGCTGTAAAATGAGTGATTTAAGAATTTCCAAATCAAGTTCCAAAAAAATAGCCAAAACCAAAAAAGTCGCAAAAAATGAAAGCCTAAGCACCAGCACATTTACCAATTTACTACATGAAAAAGACGAACAAAAACAAAAAGAAAACCTCGAAAAAATGATGAAAGAAATTTCTGAAAAAGGTAAAAAACTAATAGAAACTAGAAACGTTGAAACACTTGTAGTATATAAAAAAATGATAAAAGACTATATTGAAGAAGCAACAAAATACGCCTTTAAAATCATTGATAATAGAGGTTTTGGTCGAATAGGTCGTAGTAAAATTCTAAAAGTAGTCAGTGCTGTTGATGAAAAATTAATCGACATCACCGAAGAATTTTTAAAAGAAGAAAGGCAAAAAATAAATCTCCTAGGTAAAATAGGAGAATTAGAAGGACTACTGACGGATTTTTATATCTAATACTACTATCTTTAGCAAAACTCTATTGTAAATATTGTCTAAGTTTACTTAGTCAAATAAGTAAACTAAAGTAAACCATAGGAGGTATGTTAATATGCGAAAATTAATAACTCAACTTTCCCAATCGAAAAACCAGCCTAAAACGTTGAAATATCAACGAAACTTAACAATTAAATATAGCTCTTGACATAGAAAATGCAC
>PDWI01008724.1_pt1 | contig 11865 bp, 10 predicted proteins | sample 1430891 | NCBI WGS metagenome assembly PDWI01 (sample SAMN01162508, study PRJNA174530) | Oral metagenome, whole genome shotgun sequencing project. | biome: Marine environment; feature: Marine mammal; material: Swab sample of the gingival sulcus; isolation source: swab sample of gingival sulcus...
AAATTACTTTTATTATCTGAAATAAATACAATTATACTTAATCATTTTTACGGCAGCTAATCTGTTCACATTTGTAAACCGAATCTATTTTAATGGATGAAATATTAAAAGTTAGAGAAAGAATAAAAGACCTTATCGAAAAGGAGGGTATGGCTGTTTCTGACTTTGCTGAGTATGTAGACTTGAAAAAGACTACATTGTCACATACTCTAAATGGTCGTAATAAACCAAGTCTACAAATAGTTTTACAAATATTAAATAAGTTTACAAATGTAAATCCCGGATGGCTACTAAAAGGTGAAGGGGCTATGTATATAAATTCAAATGGACAACAAAGTTTATTTGAAACTGAAACTCAACCGGAAAATTTAGAACAAGATAATCCTATAACAGAAGAGCTACCTACTCCACAACCGCAGGCTGAAATGCAAGAAAAGCCCAAAGAAGTAAATACGAATATTACCCCTGAACCAATTTCTCAAACAGCAAATTCTCAGCCACAACAAAATCCGGTTATATTAGAAGCTGAGAAAATAATTGTCCTAAACAAAGATAATACTTTTACGGAGTATGTACGAAGAAGGTAGTTTTTAGTTTACTCTAAAATTACAAATTAACTTATTTGAAATACATACCCTTTTCAAGCCGCTAACAGTTTTATTTTCAACACTTTAAGTTTTTAAAGCGTATTTTTGTTATGATTTTCACAAAAACAACAGATATTACACCCTATTTAACTCGCTGAGAATTGCGTATAAATTATTTTTATTAATAGCAGGCTTGAAATAAAAATTTCAGAGGAATAAATATTTTTTAGATTTTTTAAAATAAAATATGTAGCTTTATGGTCGCAAATTACAATAAAAAACTACACGCCGTAAACAAAACTTTACATCATGCCATCTAATTTTTTAAACATAGAATCTTTTACTTCCGAGGAATTAAAAGATATGATTTTTTCAAATCCGGAGTATAAAAAAGCAATGAAGTTATTCGCCGCATATTTGGTAACTCAAAAATGGAGTGCCAGAAAAATATCTGATTTACTGGGAGTTAGCTTCAAGCAAATTACTGTTTGGGTTCACGCTATAAACGAGGAGGGCATCGAAGGCTTGGACGACAAACCTAAAACAGGCAGAAAAGCACAATTAACCGAGCAACAAAAAAGCGAACTGAAAAATATAATTTTAAACAAATTGCCCAAAGATTATAATATAAAAGGTGAGCGATGGAAGGGCGATACAGTTAGAGAGCTGATTTTGGCATTATATAAAATTGATTACAAACCGTCTCATATATACAATATTATAAACTCGTTGAAGTTAAAGTATATAAAAGGTAAGTGGCAAAGTTTAAATTTATAGACCTTAAAAAACAGATATGTACAAATATATATTACGACCGTTATTATTTTTACTTAAACCTGAAAAAGCTCATGGACTGATTTTCAGCGTTTTAAAGATTATGAACAAATTGCCTTTTTGCAAGTATTTTTTGAAATTGGCATATAGCCCGAAAAAAATGCCGATAAAATTATTTGGATTAGATTTTCCAAATCCGGTGGGGCTGGCGGCAGGTCTCGACAAAGAGGCTGAGGCTTTCGATATGTTTGGAGCTATTGGCTTCGGATTTGTTGAAATTGGCACACTGACTCCCAAAGGGCAACCCGGAAATCCTAAACCAAGATTGTTCCGAGTGATTGAAAATAAGGCACTTATAAACAGAATGGGCTTTAATAACAGCGGTGTTGATAGTGCTGTGAAACGTCTGCGAAAAAAGAAAACCAATGTGATTATAGGTGGCAATATTGGCAAAAATAAAATAACTGAAAACAGCAAGGCATATCAAGATTATATCTATTGTTTTAGTGCTTTGTATGATTATGTTGATTACTTTGCTGTTAATTTAAGTTCGCCTAACACGCCTAATTTGAGGGAGTTACAAGAGAAAGATGCTCTGGAAAAAATCTTATCGAATTTGATAACCATGAATAAAAGCATGCCCGTAGCAAAACCTATCTTGCTAAAAATAGCTCCGGATTTGACAAACGAGCAGTTAGATGACATTATTGAAATTGTAACTAAACTGAATATAGACGGAATAATTGCAACTAATACTACGATTACCAGAGATGGTATCTCATTGAGTAAGAGCGAGATAGAGGATATAGGAGCAGGCGGACTTAGTGGCAAACCACTAACAAAAAAATCAACTGAAATTATAAAGTATATTAGTGATAAAACCAATAAAAAAATTCCAATAATTGCCTCGGGAGGTGTTATGACGCCGAAAGATGCAGAGGAAAAATTAAATGCAGGTGCTTCATTAGTACAGGTTTACAGCGGTTTTATCTATGAAGGTCCCGGATTGATAAAAAAAATAGTCAATCATTTGCGAGCTAACAACTAATCAAGTGTGATTTTTAAAACCTTGGAAGTAGTCTCAGTAATCTTATAATCATCACTTAAACGACTGCCAATCAGGTATATAATATCATCATTGCTGTCGCACAATACTCGTGCTTCTTGTTTTTGGAAATATGAAAACTTGTTGTCAATGAAGTATTTGCTTAGCAATTTTTTGCCTCGCATACCGAGTGGTCGAAATTTATCGCCATTTTTCACTGAGCGATATATAAGTGGAAATTTAAGTTTCTCTAAATCTACAAATACAGTTTTTGAGTTACCTTTATTATATGAAACTTGCGACTTTGAAAGTACCTCCAAACTAAATGGTAATTTTCCCAACTCCTCACAATCAACTGATTTTAAGAGTATTACTTCCTGTTCTGATTGCGTTTTAAGCCGAAGTTCAAATTTTTTTCTGTCACGTAGCAAGGTGTATTTTTTAGAGTGAAACACCCTACCCGACTCTGCCTTAATTGATTGATAAACATCTTTTATGGTAGAAACCGAAAATCCATAAGGGTATAAAATTTCATACAAAATAGTTTTCGGTGTTTCGATTGCCGATAATTTTTGTATATCTATCAATAATTCTGCTTCGGCAGTCTTCTTGCAAACATCTTTTTTGATAGCCTCTACCGCATTATTATATATTATTTTAGCCTCTGAAAAATTCTCGAAATTCCGCACAGAAGTGTCTGTTAATGAAGGATTTAGCTCTCTTAAAACAGGTAATATTTTATGGCGAATTTTGTTGCGTATAAAACGTTCATCATTGTTTGATTGATCGGTGCAAAATTGAATGTTGTTAGTCTCGCAATAATTAAGCAACATTTGTTTTGAGGCAAACAGTAACGGTCTGGCTATTATGCCGTTAAGAGGTTGTATGCCGGCAATCCCCCTGATGCCCGTGCCAGCCGTGAAGTTTATCAGCAGGGTCTCAATATTATCATCGGCATGGTGGGCTGTGAGAATGCGACTGTAATTCTGCTCTTTTGCCAACTCACGAAATTTATCATAGCGTAACTCGCGAGCGGCTTCCTCTATCGAAAATTTATTTTGCTTGGCAAATTCAAGGGTATCAAATTTACAAATGTGGATTTTTAAATTATTTTTTTCAGCATATTGTTCACAAAATTGCTGGTCGTTGTCAGAGGCAGATGCTCGTAATTGGAAGTTTATGTGAACCAATGAAAAATCGTAACCTCCTCTTAATAAGAACTCTGCAAGGCATACCGAATCAGCCCCACCACTAAATGCCAACAAAAGTTTGTCGCCTTTGGTGAAAAGTTTTTTTTCATTTATATAGTCAATGAATTTTTGTGTTAATTCTTGCATCATAAATAATTTTAAAATCTACAATCATATAAAAACCTGCCACTTTACAAATGACAGGTTTTTTAAAAAGTTTTACTTAAAACAGCTTATTCTTTTTTGTATTTTTTAATGGTCTTTACTTTAATTTCGCCTTCTTCTACGTCTAACATTTCAACATTTAATTCCTTGTTGGTCAATCGCAAAATTTTATATTCTTCAGACACTGGAAGACCTCCCAATTGCTTAGTAATTTTTATCTTTTCTTTTTTAGATACAAATTCCCAATCAAAACTAGCAGAAAATTCTTGCCCCATAATAACAGGAGAAATGAATTTTCCTGAACCATCTTTGTCAAATTTAATTTTAGGTTCTTCAAGAATAGTCGAAGCTGAATAAGATTCGCCATTTACTTCATAAGAGTCTAATTTCCAGGTTCCTGCAAGGCGTGCCTTCTTGGTTCTTAAACTCAACCAAGGTCCATCTTCATACTTAGAACAAGAGCTGAAAGACAGCACAATTCCGATAATTGCTAATAAGCTTAATTTTAAATACTTCATGTGTTTTTTATTTTAGTTGTGCTACTCTGTTTAAAGGTTTTCGCTTCCCCTTATTTAAATTTTATTCAAACTATCAGTTTGCATTAGTAAAAGTATTTTATTTTTATGAGAAAAAAAAATAAATTTTTTTTCAATAATAAACCTTACCTTTGTAAGCTGATTTGTGTTTTCAACACCTTATAAATATAGTAAAAAAAACATTACATTTTTGACTGAAACTTAAGTTTTATATATATTTGCCTCAATTATACCCTAATATATTATGACAAATTACACAGAAGACACCATAAAAACCTTAGAATGGAAGGAACATATCCGAAAACGTCCGGGAATGTACATTGGAAAACTCGGCGACGGCACTTCGCCTGACGACGGAATTTATGTTCTTTTAAAGGAAGTTATAGACAATTCCATCGACGAGTATATGATGGGATTTGGGAAAAAATTGGAGATAAACAGAACCGACGGGCAAATTAGAGTAAGAGATTTTGGACGTGGCATCCCGCTCTCGAAGGTGTTGGATGTGGCATCGAAAATGAATACAGGTGCAAAATATGATTCCAAGGTATTTAAAAAATCTGTGGGACTAAATGGTGTTGGGATAAAGGCGGTAAATGCCTTGTCCTCGAAATTTGTAATACGCTCTTACAGAGAGGGTCAGATGAAAGAAGTGGAGTTTTCCGAAGGCAAATTGCAAAACGATTTGCCAATAGTGGAAAATACTGAACGCAATGGCACTGAAATAATATTTGAGCCTGATAATCAGCTATTTGTAAACTATGAGTTTATTGATGCCTATCTGGAAACGATGCTTAAAAATTATGCGTTTCTGAATGTAGGATTGACCATAAATTACAATGATAAAAAGTTCAAATCGGAAAATGGACTGCTCGATTTACTTGCCGAAAATATAAAGGAGGAAGAGCAAAGATACCCCATAGTATCAATCCGCAAGGAAGATGTGGAGGTGGCTTTTACCCATGGACGGCAGTATGGCGAGGATTACTATAGCTTTGTAAATGGGCAACATACGACTCAGGGAGGCACTCATTTAATGGCATTTCGCGAGGCTATTGTCAAGGGAATTAGGGATTTTTACAAGAAAGATTTTGACGTAACCGACATACGCAACGGCATAGTTGCGGCTGTGAGCGTGCGTATAGAAGACCCTGTTTTTGAATCGCAAACCAAGACCAAATTAGGCTCAAAACGAATGTCGCCGGAAGGCACTACGGTACGCCATTATATAGTTGATACCGTCTCAAAAGAGATTGAAATTTACTTGCATAAGAACCCCGAAACTGCAACCGAAATCAAGCAAAAAATTGACGAAGCTGAGAAGGAAAGGAAGGCAATTTCGGGTATAAAACAACTTGCAAAAAAACGTCAAAAGAAAGCAAGTTTACATAATAAAAAGCTGAGAGACTGTAGGTTACATTTCAACACCAAACAAAAAGATGCTGAAAAATCTATGATTTTTATCACCGAGGGAGACTCGGCGAGCGGGTCAATCACAAAGGCAAGAGATGTGAAAACTCAAGCGGTTTTTAGCTTGAAAGGTAAACCACTAAACACCTATTCTCACTCGAAAAAAGTGGTGTATGAAAATGAAGAATTTAGCCTGTTGCAAGCGGCTCTAAATATTGAAGACGGCATTGAAAAATTAAGGTACAAAAAGGTAATTATAGCCACCGATGCCGATGTAGACGGCATGCACATACGACTGTTGCTCATTACTTTTTTCTTAAAATTTTTCCCGAATGTAATAAAAAACAACCATTTATTTATTTTGCAAACGCCACTTTTTAGGGTTCGCAACAAAAAGGAAACGATTTATTGTTACTCGGAAAATGAACGCAATAAAGCGGCAAAAAAATTAGGCAAAACATCAGAAATAACTCGATTTAAAGGGCTTGGAGAAATATCACCTGATGAGTTTAAGTACTTCATTGGCAACGACATACGCCTTGACCCAGTGATACTAAACAAAGATGAATCGGTAAAGGAAATGCTGGATTTCTTTATGGGCAAAAACTCAAAAGAAAGACAAGATTTTATAATAGAAAATCTACGAAACGAAGAAGAGGTTTTATAAAAATGAAATTGAAATATATAAATTACACCTTTATATTAATTGTATTTTTTCTGCTTTCAGCATGCACAAAACAGGAAAAGCTGAAACAGCTAAATAAGTATTATTCAATAAGAAACAATAAAATTATATTTCAAGATATAAATCCTCGCAACAAAAATAAGGCAATAGAATTGCCCCAAGCATCTGTAAAAAACTTCAAAATTCTGCATGACACATCTATAAACTTACTCCATGATGACAGTTATTATGCCATAGATAAGATGCAAGTTTTTTATAAAAACTTAACTCTAAAAGGTGCTAATCCTAATGATTTTCAACTACTTAGAAATGATTTCTCGAAAGACAAGAAACAAGTATTTTTCAGAGCAAAATTACTTATTGGGGCTGATGCAAAATCATTTGAAGTGCTGACAAATTATTATGCGAAAGACAAAAATAAACTGTGGTTTACAAACAGACCCGTTAAAACTAAAATCGACCTAAAATCATTTAATTTTATAGACGGATACTTCTCAAAAGACAGCACAAATGTATATCTAAATAATGAAGACAGTCTACAAATATTTAATGCCAATCCTCAAATGTTTACAAAAGCACCAAAGAGGTATGACAAGTTTAACCAGCTGATATACAGCAACAAAGACAATATATTTATACTAAACACAGATGAAAATCCAAACCATAAAAACTACATAACAACACTAAAAAGCGATACAACAAACTTTAAAATATTATCAAAAAAATATTATATCGCCAACAACAAAGTGTATTACAAAAGTAAACAACTTAGAAATACATCTGTAAAAGAATTTAAGATAGCAATAACTGACAGCTCCGATGCCAAAGACAATAAAAACATATATTTTAACGGACAAATAGTTGCCAAAAGAAAAAAATAAAAGGAATATGAGCCAAGAACAAGCCAAACCCAATCACCCCAAAGAACACGAAACCGACAAAATAAAATACCTATCGGGCATGTATGAAAATTGGTTTTTAGACTATGCCTCATACGTAATTTTAGAAAGAGCCGTACCGCATGTTACCGACGGACTTAAACCCGTACAGCGACGTATCCTCCACTCAATGAAGCGAATGGATGACGGACGATACAACAAAGTGGCAAACATAATCGGACACACAATGCAGTTTCACCCTCATGGCGACGCTTCTATCGGCGACGCATTGGTGGGGCTTGGTCAAAAGGATTTGCTCATCGACACACAAGGCAACTGGGGTAATATATTCACCGGCGACAGTGCGGCTGCTCCAAGATATATCGAGGCAAGGCTCTCAAAATTTGCATTGGACGTGGTCTTCAATCCCAAAACCACCGTTTGGCGAGATTCTTACGACGGACGCAACAAAGAGCCTATCAACTTGCCCGTTAAATTTCCCCTACTCCTCGCACAAGGCATCGAGGGCATAGCCGTGGGGCTTGCCTCCAAAATCATGCCTCACAACTTCATAGAACTTATAGATGCCTCTATAAAACATCTTGAAAATAAGGAGTTTGTGTTATATCCCGACTTCGCCACAGGCGGAATGATTGACGTGGAAGAATACAACGACGGGCTAAGAGGAGGCAAAATAAAAGTGAGAGCCAAGATAGAAAAAACCGACAAAAGAACCCTCACTATCACCGAGCTACCTTTCGGAAAAACCACCGATTCGCTAATCGATTCAATACTATCAGCCAACGAAAAAGGCAAAATAAAAATCTCAAAAATCGAGGACAACACTTCCGACCAAGTCGAAATAGTAATAAAACTTGCAGGCGGAATATCGCCCGACAAAATGATTGACGCACTCTACGCAGTTACCGATTGCGAGGTCTCAATATCGCCAAATTCAGCTGTGATATACGAAAATCAACCTCGGTTTTTGGGCGTATCGGAAATACTAAAAATTTCCACCGAAAAAACCAAAAACCTCCTAAAAAGAGAACTCGAAATAAGATTAAACGAGCTAAACGAGGCATGGCACATGTCATCTTTGGAAAAAATATTCATCGAAAACAGGATTTACATCACAATAGAAGAGTGCGAAACTTGGGACGAAATAATCCAAACCATTGACAAAGGGCTTACCCCGTTTAAAAAATTTCTAAAAAAAGAGGTAACAACCGACGACATTGCAAAGCTCACCGAAATAAAAATAAAAAGGATTTCAAAATACGACGCATTCAAAGCCGACAGATACATCAAAGGCATTGAGGATGAGATGGAAATCATAAATAAAAACCTAAATGAGCTAACCCAATACACCATAAATTATTTCACAAAAATAAAAGAGAAGTACGGCAAAGGTAAAGAGCGAAAAACCGAAATAAGAAATTTTGAGGAAATATCGGTGCGAAAAGTGATTGTGAAAAACGAAAAACTATACCTCGACCGTGAAGACGGATTTGCCGGCACAAGCCTAAGAAAAGCTGAATACATATCGGAATGCTCTGATATTGACGACATTATAATTTTCAGAAAGGACGGCTCATACCTCATAACACAAGTGAGCGAAAAGTTCTACGTCGGCAAAGACATAATCCACATCGCAGTATGGAAAAGCAACGACATCCGCACAATTTACAACGCCATATATTTAGATGCGAAATCGGGCAATCACTACATGAAGCGATTTTTTGTGAAAAGCATCACTCGCGACAAAGAATACAACCTCACAAAAGGGAATCCAAACTCACAAGTGGTATGGTTTACCGCAAACTCAAACGGCGAGGCTGAAACTGTTAAAATAATACATCGCCCACGCAAACGATTGAAAAAGAAAATAATAGAAGTTGATTTTAGCGAACTTGCCATAAAAGGCAGACGCTCTATGGGCAACCTCGTAACCAAACACCCAATAAAGAAAATAGTTCTTAAAGAAGAAGGTATTTCAACTTTGGGAGGTAAAAAAATATGGTTTGATAACAGCGTAAACCGCTTAAACTCAGAGCAAAGAGGCACATTAATCGACGAGTTTAAAGGTGATGAAAAAATCATAGTTTTCTACAAAGACGGCACTTACGACACAACCTCTTACAATCTTGAAAACAGATACGAAGGCGAAGTAATACGCATTCAAAAATACGACCCCGAGGCTGTATGGTCGCTGGTTTATTTTGAGGGCGAACAAGATTATTACTATCTGAAACGCTTTAAAATAGAGGAAGTTACAGCACCAACCTCACTCATCGGCGAAGACAAAAAATCATACTTTGTAGCAATATCAGAAGCAGATAATGCCCAATTTGAAATCACTTTTGGAGGCAAAAACAAAGACCGCAACCCGGAAATAATCGAAGCCCAAGAATTTATAAGTTTGAAAAGTCAAAGAGCAAGGGGCAAAAGATTATCAACTTATGAGGTGGAAAAAATTGAGGAAGTACCTCAACCTCAGCCGGAAAGCCTTGATGATGACATAGAATTTGAAGTAACCCAAACCGATGAAGATGGCAATCAAATTCAATTATCGCTATAAACATAAATTGATTTTTCAATGAAAATAAGCCTTGTGGGAATGCCTGCATGTGGCAAATCAACTATTGCAAAAAAATGTGCTAATAGTCTGGTTTTTAAGCTTATAGACACAGACTTAATCATAGAAAAGACTCTAAAAATGAGCATTCCTGAAATTTTCTCACTAGAAGGCGAGGATTTTTTCAGAAAACAGGAGCATGAGGTGCTAAAAAAAGTGTTGTCATTAAATAAAAATGCCATAATAGCAACCGGCGGAGGTTTGCCATGCTTTTTCAACAATATGGATTTGATAAAACGCAATAGCACAAGTATTTACATAAAAACACCTGTTGAAATATTAGCTCATAGAGTTTTTACATCAAAGACCAAACGCCCCCTGACTGACAATCTGTCGGAAATTGAAATCATCAATAAAACTAAACAAATGCTTACCAATCGTGAGCCTTATTATCTAATGGCTGATTTTGTGTATGACAACTCAAACAATGATGTGGAAATATTTGTAAATGAATTAGTTAGCAAAATATAACGATACAAATATATCATTGTTGCTATATCAATTTACATTTGTAAATCATCTGCGACTTGTCAAAATCCAGCAACTTAACACGTTGTATTGTATTTGCCAATTCCGATTTATAGTTAAATTCCACTTTCAAATAATTATATGAAAAACCGTGTATTTTTCCCTTTATATTTGCTTGTTCAAATAAAACTTTCTGCTCGGTATTTGCAAATTTCTTATAAAATGCCTCATGCAAATCGTCTGATAATGAGTGCATAAGCTGACTTCGTTGTTTTATGACATTTGCATTTACCTTTTGTTTGCTTTTAGATGCCGGCGTTCCCATGCGGTCGGAATACGAAAAAACATGTAAAAACGAAGGTGCTAATTTCTTTAAAAAATCATAGCTTTCTTGAAAATGCCTGTCAGTTTCCTCGGGAAATCCCACAATCACATCTATGCCAATGAAGGCATTGGGGATATTTTTCTTGATGTAGTTAATGCGACTCGCAAACAAATCGGTGGTATATGCCCGCTTCATTTTGTGCAAAATTTCCGCACTTCCCGATTGCAAAGGTATATGAAAATGAGGCTGAAACACCTTTGACTTGCTGATTAAATCAATAATCTCGGGCTTCAACAAATTAGGTTCAACCGATGATATTCTAATGCGAGGCACAGCTGCTTGATTTTCAAGTGCATAAATCAAATCTGTAAAAGTCTCTTTTGTTGATTTACCAAAATCACCAATATTTACACCGGTGAGGATAATTTCCTTTTTGCCTGTACGTGCAATCTGCTCAGTATCAGCAAGTAACTCTGAAATTGATTTATTTCTGCTCTTGCCTCTCGCACGCGGAATAATGCAATAAGAGCAACGATAATTGCAACCATCTTGCACTTTCAAAAATGCCCTTGTCCTGTCATCACCCGACCACGCAGAGTCAAATTTCGATAATTCGTCGATTTCACAAGAGTAAACAGTAGGCTCTGAGATTGTTTTTTGCGAATTATAATACTTGAAAAAGTTGAATTTTTCACCCATTCCCAATACCATATCCACCTCCGGCATAGAGCTAAACGCCTGAGTTCCTGTCTGTACGCTACATCCCGTAACCACCACGAAAGCATTTGGATTTTTTTTTGCAATTTGCTTTACCGCCTTTCTGCTTTTTTTATCGGCAGACTGAGTAACGGTGCAAGTATTTATGAACACAATGTCTGCTTGTTCATTTTTTTGAGTTACCTCCCACCCTTTTTCTTTGAACTCTCTCAACAAGGATGAGCTTTCTGCAAAATTCAATTTACAGCCTAATGTATGAAAATGTACTTTTTTTGCCACATGATTTTATTTCGGACGCAAATTTAAGAATTTTATTTGAATTAAATTATTTTAATTTCAGTACGCCTGTTTTTCTGCTTATTTTCGGTGCTGTTATTCTCAAATAAAGGTTGCGAACTTCCATATCCCACGGCAGTCATCCGGTTTTTGCTAATGTTTTTAGAGAGC
>PDWI01008725.1_pt1 | contig 11864 bp, 10 predicted proteins | sample 1430891 | NCBI WGS metagenome assembly PDWI01 (sample SAMN01162508, study PRJNA174530) | Oral metagenome, whole genome shotgun sequencing project. | biome: Marine environment; feature: Marine mammal; material: Swab sample of the gingival sulcus; isolation source: swab sample of gingival sulcus...
CCTACTTCCTCGACCTGGAAAACAAAGGGCATAGACTTCTATAAAATCAGGCAATTTCTCTGCCCATTCTTTATATGTATGTGGACCTCCTCCTCCATGAGGGATACAAATCAAACGAATCTTTGCATTTTCTCTAGCTTCATAGCAACTTATCCAGGGAGTGGTAGTATTTGTTATAACGGGCATATTCTTTTCCTTAAAAATGATAAACTTTCATAAATAGTAAAATTTTGAAATAAATTTGACTCTAAAATAACAAAGCCAATAAGTTAAGACAGTAAACTTTTAATATTCAGAAACTTATATAACTCAACTTTTGCACATAAGAAATCACAAGTTTCTTATGTGCAAAAGCATTATTAAATCCAATAAATAGGCACTTTTAGCTATATATAATATATTTAGTACAAATACTATTATAATATAAAGAGCTTTTTTATGAGACTTTACAATTTTATCAAAACTGCTATGAATAGTGTATTAAAAAATCCAATAGTTTCGGTTTTAAGAGATAGAAGACCTAATTTCAAATAAATGAAGTCTTAAAACTTCTCTAATCTTTTTCATAGATATTTTCAAATCAAAAACTTCCTAAAAGAGTAAAAAGTGGTATTTTAACGGTAATTAAAAAAATAGAGAGTGTGTAAAATTATCTATAAAAAGTAGTAAATTTAAATTTACTACTTTTCTTTATCGTAGATTACCTAGCGTAACCTATAGCTCGTGTTTCTCGAATAACATTAACTTTAATTTCACCTGGATATTGTACTTTATCTTCAATCTCTTTTGCTATCTCATTTGCCATTAAAATTGATTCATCATCATTTACAAGCTTCGCATTTACAATTACGCGTAACTCTCTACCTGCATTAATTGCATAACCATTAAGTACACCACTTTTACTTGTGGCTATAGATTCTATCTCTTCTACTCTAGTTAAATAGCTTTCTAAAACTTCACGCCTAGCACCAGGTCGTGCAGCACTTAAAGCATCAGCAGCACAAACAGCAGCAGATTCAATACTAGATGGTTCTTCATGCCCATGATGGGCGTAAATAGCGTTGATCACCTCATCTGGTTCCCCTAATTTTCTACATAAATCAGCACCAATATCGACATGACTTCCTGGCATATCATGTGTTAATGCTTTACCAATATCATGCATCAAACCAGCCCGTCTTGCTAAAATAGTATCTCCACCTAATTGAGCTGCTATCAATCCTGCTAAATTTGCAACCTCTAAGGTATGGGCTAAAGCATTTTGTCCATAACTAGCACGATATCGTAATCGTCCAACAAGATGGATAAGCTCGTCATGCATATTTGTAATACCCAAAGATTCAACAGTTTCCTCACCCTCTTTAAATATATTATCATCAAATTCTTTTTTAATTGTATGATACACCTCTTCAATTCTTGTTGGATGTATTCGTCCATCTTTTAATAATACTTCTATTGTTTTAGTTGAAATTGCCCGTCTATATAAATTAAAACTGCTTATTGTTATGGTATTTGGTATATCACCTATAATAATATCAACACCCAAACAAAACTCTAGTGCTTTAATATTTCTTCCCTCTTTCCCTATAATCTTTCCTTTTGCTTCATCATCAGGTAAAGGTATATGATTGATAAGTCTTTCAGCAGCAAATTCCCCGGCATATCTACTCACTGCTATTGCTAATATATTATTAATCTCTTTTTTAGAATTTTCTTTCGCAAGTTTATATTCTTTTCTAAATAAAGATGCTATTTGGGCACGACTATCTTCTTTTACTTGTTCTAACATCAAATCTCTTGCTTCTTGCTTTGTTAATCCACTAGCATTTTCTAAAATTTTTTCTACTTTTTTAATTTTATCAGCATAAACTTTTTTTTGTGACTCCAAACCTTTTTGTAGTGCTTGTATTTCAGATTTTGTGTTTTCTATAGTTTTTTTATCTTTTTTATGTTTTAGTAATTCTTCATCAATAAACTCTTCTAACTCTTGCTGTTTATATTCTAATTCTCTTTTTAATTTTTTAAACTCTTTTTCATAATCCCTTCTTGCTTTATGTTTTGCATCTTTTAATATCTCTTGTGCTTCATGTTCTATTATTTTTGATGTAGCAATAGCTTTTTCTGTATAAATATCAAATTTTGCACTATGTAGTTTGTTCACTATTACGACACTTACTACAGATACAATTATTGATATAACAGAAATAAGTATTATCGTTTCTATTTCCATATTATAAACCTTTAACTTGTTATTATATAATCTGCTTGTATATCATGATCGCTTGTAATAATCTCTTGTGCTTTGCAAAGTTTTAATTGTGTAAAAATAGTTATGGGTTTTACTTTTAAGGTATCATAAAATCTATCATACATACCTGCACCAAAACCAATTCTTCTATATGTATTATCTACTCCTATAATCGGTACTATTATCATATCAAATTTAATATTATTATTTTTAAATGATGAAAAATTTGGTTCTTTAATACCAAACTTTTTTCGTTTTAATGGTAATCTAAACTTAACGGGAACAAATGACTTCCCTTTCATAAAAGGTACATAAACCTCAATATTTTTTCTTTTCCTTAGTTCTACAATAATTGGCATTACATCAACTTCAATATTAAGCGGAATGTAAAGTAGAATCTTCCTAGGTTTATATAAATTTATAATTTTTATAATTTTTGAACATATATTTCTATTTTTTTGAATCTTTGCAAAACGACTAAAAAATCGTAATTTCTCTAAAGCCAATTTTCTAAAATTTGCTTTATTTATCAATGACATATCTAAGCCTTTTTTGGATAAAATCCATTTTATATTTTATCAGAAGGAACTAAAAATGAAGATTAAAAAAATTGCAATATTAGGTTTTTTAGCACTATTACTTATTATAGGTTGTGGTGAAAAAGAAAAAATTGAAGATAGTATTGTACAGGAAACAAAAATTGCCAATGAAGCAAAGAAAGATACAACTCCCACCTTTAATCTAAAAACAACAACAGGAAAGACTATCTCCATAATTGCCAATAAAGAGGGATGGAAATTTAAAGGGCTTGAAGATAAAGTCGTTTTATTAAACTTTTTTGGAACATGGTGTCCACCATGTAAAGCTGAAATACCTCATTTAAACAATATTAAATCAAAATTAAAAAAAGATTTTGAAATTTTAGCTATTGATATTGGATCTAGAAGTGGTGGATTTAATACTCAAGAACATTTAAAAAGTTTTGTTAATAAATATAATATAACATACCCTATTGTTTCAGGACAAAGTGCAAAACAATTATTTTCAGTTGTAAGTGAACTTAATCCCTCTGGTTCTATTCCATTTATGGTTTTATTTAATAAAAAAGGTCAATATGTAAAATATTATATTGGCATGAAACCAGAAGAGATGTTGTTTAATGATATTAGTGCAACTATTAAGATGAAATAATGTTTAATATTTTCAAAAAAAAAACAGATACAAATGTATCTGAAACAATTATAAATCAAGATACAAAAGAGGAAGAAAAAAAAGGTTTTTTTTCAAAGGCTTTAGAAAAAACAGTTGGAAATCTTAAAGCAATAATCCCTGAGAAAAAAGAAAAAATTGAATTTGATGTTATTGAAGAGATTCTAATAGAAGCTGATATGGAATATGAAATTATTGAAAAAGCAATGGATGGGCTACCTGAATTTATTACACGAGCTCAGTTAAGGCATAGACTTGTTTCTTTATTTGAACATGCTCCTATTATAGATAAAAGCAATATACCAACACCGTATATAGAACTTATTATTGGAGTAAATGGTGCTGGAAAAACAACGACAATAGCAAAGTTAGCTAATAGATATAAGAAAAATGGTAAAAGTGTTTTATTAGGAGCTGGTGATACATTTAGAGCTGCTGCTATTGAACAACTTGCAACATGGGCAAATAAACTAGATGTTCCTATTATAAAAACAAAACATGGACATGATCCTAGTGCCGTTGCTTATGATACAATTAGTTCTGCTATATCTAAAAATATTGATCATGCTATTATTGATACAGCAGGAAGATTGCAAACACAAAAAAATCTTGCAAATGAATTGAAAAAAATTGTAAAAGTTTGTGCAAAAGCAAAAGATGGGGCTCCTCATCAAAAAATTATGATTTTAGATGGTACACAAGGAAACACCGCTATTGCTCAAGCAAAAGCATTTAATGAGATGATAGATATTGATGGTATTATTGTAACAAAACTTGATGGAACAGCAAAAGGGGGTGCATTGTTTTCTATATCAAATCAACTTGAACTACCAATTTTTTATATAGGAATTGGAGAAAAACAGGAAGATTTAATAGAATTTGACCCAGATCAATTTGTAGATAGTCTTTTAGATGAAATTTATAAATAAGTAAGTAAATTATGAGTAAAAAACAGGAAAAATGCAGAAACTGCAAAAGGTGGGTTGATACAAAAACTAGAAGGTGTCAATACTGCGGTATTTTAAATCCCACTGTAAAAATAAAAGATGTTATTATAACTATTCTTGCAATTTTATTCATTATGAGTTTATACACTTATTTTTTTGGGCAATAGAATTATCTATCGCCTGAAGTAATTTCATAATATCAACAGGTTTCATAATATAATCACTCATCCCTATATTTTTTAATTTTTCAACTTCCTTATTTTGACTACCAAATGCCGTAGTAACAATAATAGGTATTATAGAATTTACTTTTCTTATTTCTCGAATCATCGTAATACCGTCCATAATAGGCATTGACAAATCAGTAATGACTAAATCAAACTCTTCTTTATGAAATTTATCCAAACCATCTTGACCATTATCAGCAACTACTAATTTAGTTATAATAGATTCTAATGAACTGCTTGTTATATCTCTTAAAACAATCTCATCTTCGACATACAATACTCGCAATGTTTTAATTAGTTCAATATTCATATTTCCTCATCTTGAAATGAAAATAACTCGTATTTTACACAATATTTTCTTAATTTTAATAGTTTGTAACATTTAAATAATAAAGATTATATTTTTTTTTATAATACTTCATCAACATTTTTTGTAAAGTAGGTTGAATTGATGGGGTAAACCAAGCATTATTAGAAATCGCAATAATATATGGGGTATCTAAATCTTCATATATATCATCAGTAGTTGCCTCATAACAAATTGCACTTCTAAATTTAATACCCTGAATTATAAAAGTTGTAGGTTTTTTTGCTGTTTCATAATCTTTTGCACCATTGTAAAATAGATCATTGATTAAATTTCTTATTTTTTCTGGAAAAGGAACTGCCTCCCCAAAAGGAACCAATACCACCTTATGCGCAACTTTTACTTTTCCATTTTCATAAAAATATGTGCTATTATAATATAAACCATCTTTTTCATATAAAGATCCTGTAACAATAGAAATTTTATATGACAATTCTAATAATCTATTATTTATATCCTTTGTTCTATTTAATAATAAAGGAAAAGCAGTTTCAGGTAAAATAATAAGATCTTTTTTAGTATCAATTGCATTTTGGATAGCTAAAAAATTTTCCATCACAATTTTTTGTTTATTATCTCTCTCCCATTTTTCATTTTGCTTTATTTTTGTATTGTATTGTACTATTTCTAATTTTGGTTTAGTAACTATTGTAGAATTAGAAATATTATGTATATAAAGAGTTACTAAACTTACAAAAAACAATATAAAACTACCCCTCTTATATTTATCTTTATAATAGAGAAATAAAGATACAAAAAGAAGTATGAGTATAAATTCTATTTTAGAAATACCAAAATAACTATTTACAAAAAGTAACTCTAATTTAAACCAATTAAAACCAAAAGGATTTATATAGCTTAAAATCACTATATAAATAAATTTATATATAAAATTATTACTCAATCCTATAAGATAAAATAATACTCCATAAATACATCCAATAGCAACAATAATGATAGGAATAAGAAAAATTAAATCATAATAAACAAAACTATACCCTATCCACCAAAACCATAACACAGATATAAAAAAACCTGAAATAAATAATTCTTTTTTACTTAATAAAAACAAAGACGCAAGCGCCATAAGTGCAAAAATAGTATTTGCTATATAAAGATCATATCCAAAATAATTAGAATAGAGAAAAAAAGTGTAAAAAAGTACAGTTAGTAGTGATTTATAAGTAAACATAGTAGTATTTTAGCATAATTAATCATTTTATCATTAATTTTTATAGTTTTAAATATGAATTAAAGTTTCTTTCGATATCATTTATGTAAATTATAAATATAGGAGATATGAATATGAATAAGAGTGATTTAATTGCTACGGTTGCAGACAAAGCTGGTTTAACTAAGAAAGATGCGGGTGCTGCGATAGAAGCTACTTTAGAAACAATTACAGAAACACTTGCGGGTGGGGATAGCGTTGCGTTTATTGGATTTGGTACATTTAGTACTACAAAAAGAGCTGGTAGAGAAGGGATCAACCCATCAACTGGTGAAAAAATTCAAATTGCTGAATCTACTGTGGCTAAATTTAAAGTTGGTGCTAAATTAAAAGAAGCAGTAAAGACTGGTAAATAATATAACTATATTAAAAAGGTGCAGTAATAGTCTTCTATTCTGCCTTTTTTAGTTTTATACTTTTTATATTAAAGTTAAAGTGTTTGTTATCCTTCTCACCGCTACTATCAAGGTGAACTTTCTAAAGTAAAAATTCCTCTTTCTTATACTTATTTAAAGTGTTTTACAAGTTCATTCCATTGCTGTGGAAACAAATCAAATGGAGATAAATTAAGAAATTTATATTATTGTAATCTAATTTCTGTCATAGTTCAATGTAATTAAAGCAATTTAAATTTTTTTATGTTAATATTCGCTTTACAATTTTACTAAATAAAAGGCAATTAATGAAAAACTTAGTCATTGTGGAATCTCCAGCAAAAGCCAGAACAATATCAAAATTTCTAGGTTCTGATTATACAGTTATGGCATCTATGGGTCATGTAAGAGATCTACCCAAATCAAAACTGGGGTTTGATCCAGAAAATAACTTCAAACCCCAATATATGGTTTCACGAGACAAAAGTAAAGTGATTGCTGACTTAAAAAAACAAATTAAAAAAGATACTGTTATCTATCTAGCGGCCGATGAAGATAGGGAAGGAGAAGCTATAGCTTGGCATCTTATCCCTGCTCTAAAAATAGAAAAAAACCCACTAAAAAGAATTGTATTTCATGAGATTACAAAAAAGGCGATTTTAGAAGCCCTTGAGAATCCAAGAGATGTTGATCAAAATTTAGTTGATGCACAACAAGCAAGAAGAATTTTAGATAGAGCTGTTGGATATCAACTTTCCCCACTTATTTGGAAAAAAGTAAGATATGGTTTAAGTGCTGGTAGGGTTCAATCTGTTGCTGTAAGAATTATTGTAGATAGAGAAAGAGAAATTGAAGCTTTTATCCCTGTAGAATTTTGGAAAGTAAAAGCAGAATTTCACACACCAGAGCTAAAAGCAGAACTCGCTAAAATCGATGGAAAATTAGCAAAAGTAAATAATGAAGCAGAAGCGAAAGCTGTTGAATCTTCCTGTAATGAGGGGAACTATATCTTAGAAGATATTGAGGAAAAAGAGAGTAAAAGAACTCCTCCACCTCCATTTACAACATCGACTCTCCAACAAGAAGCAAGTAGAAAAGCTGGATTTGGTGTAAAACAAACAATGATAGTAGCTCAACAACTCTATGAGGGGAGTGTAAGCATTCCAGGTCACACAGGTGGTCTTATTACCTATATGAGAACAGATAGTGTACATCTTTCCACTTTTGCTACAAGTGCAGCAAAAGAGGTGATCATCAGTCAATATGGAGCATCGTATGCTTTATCAAAACCTAGATTTTACAAAAGTAAAGCCAAAGGAGCTCAAGAAGCCCATGAAGCAATTCGTCCTGTTAATCTTTCCCTTAAACCTAGTGATATAAAACCCTATTTAGATCATAGCCAATATCGACTCTATAGCCTGATTTGGAAAAGAACAATCGCTACTCAAATGGCACAAGCTATTGTAGCTAATACTACATATAAAATATCTGCTGGAAAAAATAAAGAGTATGAGTTCCAATCAAAAGGAACAAGAATAGTTTTTCCTGGATTTATGAAATCCTATACAGAAGGAAGTGATGATCCTGAAGCTGCTTTAGACAATACAGAAAAAATTCTTCCTACTATTAACAAAGGGACACAATTAGATTTGGAAAAATTAATTACTGAACAAAATTTTACCAAACCACCTGCAAGATATACAGAAGCTTCACTTGTAAAGAAAATGGAAGCTGAGGGTATTGGGCGACCATCTACTTATGCTCCAACCATTGCAACTATTCAAGCAAGAGAATATGTTATAAAAACTGAAGATAAAAAACTTAAACCTACTTTAATAGGTACCGTTGTAAATGATTTTTTAGTAGAACACTTTGAACATATTGTAAGTTTAGGATTTACAGCACATGTTGAAGAGGAGTTTGATAAAATTGCAGAAGGGCAAATGGCATGGCAAGATGTTATGAAAGAGTTTTATGAACCTTTTGTAAAAAATATTGATGATAAAACACAAAATGCTCCTCGTGCAAAATTTTCTGATATTAGAGAGCTAGGGGAACATCCCAAACTTCATAAACCTATTACAGCTAGAGTAGGACAATATGGACCTTATGTCCAATGTGGAACAAAAGAGGATGAAGAGAAACCAAAAATAGCATCTATTCCCAATACTCTAAGTGTAAATAATATCACTTTAGAGGAGGCCCTTGTACTGTTGCAACTTCCAAAAGTATTAGGACAAGATGAAAATGGAAATGATATTAAAGTAAATATTGGACGATTTGGTCCTTATTTACAAATAAAATCAGAATACTTCTCTTTAAAAGATGATGATCCTTACACAGTAGAGTTACCTCGTGCTTTAGAAGTAATAAAAGAACTAAAAGAGATAAAAGCAAAAGCTTTACTAAAAGATTTTCCAGATGAGGATACACAAATTTTAATAGGAAGATATGGTCCTTATATTAAATCGAAAAAGAAAAACTATAAATTACCAAAAGAGTTAGATGAGCAAGATATAAAAGCTTTAAGTTGGGATGAAGTCAAAGAGATTATTAAAAATCAACCGGTAAAAGGAAGACGCGGAACAGTAGCAAAAAAAACAGCAGCGAAAAAAACTACTCCCGCTAAAAAAACACCTGCTAAGAAAACTACAACCACCACAAAGACACCTACTAAAAAAACAGCAGCGAAAAAAACAACTACTACGAAAAGAACTACAACAAAAAAAGAGACTAAATAGTAATGATCTGGCTACACCAAAAATCATATTTAAAATATAAAGATATTCTGAACTAAAATAGGAAAAATAGTTGGAATATCTTATAGTTTTAGTGGTATAATTGACAATCATAAATTAAATTTATCGCTAAGTGTAAAAAATCCTCTGCTAAAATTCTGCTAAAAGAAGATAACTTTACGTAAACTGGAATTATAATTTTTAAAGGAAAAATATGTTAAAAAAATCTATGTTAGTGTTACCATTACTCTCAGCTTTAATATTTTTCACAGCTTGTAGTGAAAAGAAAAAAGAAGAAGTGAAAGTAAAAAAAGAAGTGAAAAAAATTGAAGTGAAAGTACATACTTTAAACAAACAAACTTATCCAATTTGGTTAGATTTCACAGGAAAAACTCAAGCTTTGGAAAATGTTTTTGTAACTTCAAGAATTTCAGGAGAACTTGAAAAGATATACTTTAAAGCAGGTCAAAAAGTAAAAAAAGGCGATGTTTTATTTAAAATAGATGATAGTGAATACAAAACTATCGTAGATCAAAAACAAGCCAGTGTAAATAAAGCTAAATCAAATTTAAATCTAGCCTTATCAAAACTAAAAAGATATGAACCACTAGTACAACAAGGTTTAGCTCCAAGAGAAAAATTAGATGAATTAAAAGCAAGTGTACAACAGTATAAATCTTTGCTAAACGCTGATAAATCAGCCCTTAAAGATGCCAAAATAAATGTAAACTATTCGCAAGTAAAAGCAAATATCAAAGGAACAATAGGAAAAGCTTTAGTTGATATTGGAAATATTGTAAATAAAAATGATAAACTGGCAAATATCGTTCAAACAAAAGAGTTATATGTAAATTTCAATCCAAGCAGTAATGCAGTATTTTTAATCAATCAGTACAAATCAGAAAAATATCCAAAAGTTAAAGTCTTACCTGAAAATATAGAAGATGAGAAATTAAGCTTAAAGGGAAGAATTGATTTTATAGATAATATGACAGATAAATCAACAGGTACAGTTTCAATGCGAGCAAAAATAGATAATTCAAAAGATTTATTATTTCCAGGAACCTTTGTAAAAATCAAACTATTTATTACAGATAAAGTTCCTATTCTAGCCCTTAATCCAAACAACATATACCAAAATCAATTAGGCTCTTATGTGCTAATTGTAAACAAAGAAAATAAAGTGCAAAAAGTACAAGTTGAAGTATCATATAGTAACAAAGACTTAGCTATTATAAAATCAGGATTAAAGCAAGGTGATAGAGTGATTGTTAGTGAAGTTAGTCAATTAAGAGATAATCAAGAAGTAATAGCAAAAGAAGTTGCTAATTCTATAACAATCAAATAGGATATAAAATGTTTTCAATATTTTTTATAAAACGCCCTATTTTTGCAAAGGTTATTTCACTTTTTATTATAATTGTAGGGCTAATTTCACTAAATATCTTACCAGTGGCACAATTTCCCGAAATTACTCCTCCAACTATTAGTGTAAGTTCTTCTTATACAGGTGGAAGTGCATCTTCTGTTGAAAGTGATGTTACAAAACCCCTTGAAGAAAAACTAAATGGTCTTGAAGGTGTAATTTATATGACTTCAGCATCATCAAGTGATGGAAGTTCAAACATCAATCTATATTTTAAATCAGGATATGACTTAAATGTTGCAGCCATTGATGTGCAAAATAGAGTAGCCCTTGCTGTTCCATCTTTACCTGAATCTGTTAAGCAAACAGGAGTTCAAACTAAGAAAAAATCAACTTCTATGGTTGAGATTTTAACACTTACTTCAACAAATCTGGCTCACGATAATCTATTTTTATCAAACTTTGCAAGTATTAATATAGTTGAAGAATTAAAAGCCATTGATGGTATTGGGGAAGTTCAAAACTTAGGAGAGAAAAAATACTCTATGAGAATTTGGATAAATCCAAATAAACTAGCAGATTTAAAACTAACAGTAAATGATGTTATATCAGCTATAAAAGCACAAAATCTTCAAGCAGCCTTAGGTAGTATTGGAGCATCACCAAATTCTTCCACAGGAAAATTCCAATATACCCTAACATCAAAAACAAGACTAAACAATGTAAAAGAATTTGAAAATATCATAGTAAAAGAACTTGATAATAAAAAAGTAAAATTAAGAGATGTAGCAAGGGTAGAATTAGGAGCTGAAGTTTATTCTTGGAATGCAAGTTTAAACAATAAACCAACAGCTTTACTTGGTATTTATCAACAACCAGGGGCAAATGCCATAGAAGTTGATAAAAAAATTCAAGAAAAATTAAAAACTTTAGAATCAAGATTGCCACAAGGTGTAAGCATACAAGCTACATATAACACTACAAAATTTGTACAAGTTTCCATAGAAGAAGTTATTATTACTTTATTTGAAGCCTTAGCTTTAGTTTTATTTGTAGTATTCTTTTTCTTACAATCATTTAGAACTACTATTATACCAGCTGTTGCCATACCTGTATCACTTATAGGTACTTTTGCACTTTTAATGGCTATGAATTTT
>PDWI01008726.1_pt1 | contig 11864 bp, 4 predicted proteins | sample 1430891 | NCBI WGS metagenome assembly PDWI01 (sample SAMN01162508, study PRJNA174530) | Oral metagenome, whole genome shotgun sequencing project. | biome: Marine environment; feature: Marine mammal; material: Swab sample of the gingival sulcus; isolation source: swab sample of gingival sulcus...
CACACATCATCACTGTCGAAAACGGAACCGTTGTCGGCGGATTGGGAACAGCCGTAACCGAATTTATGTCCGAGAACGGCTATACGCCGCAAATCAAACATCTCGGTATGCCCGACCGATTTATCGAACACGGAAGCATCCCCGAGCTTTATCGTCTTTGCGGCATTGATACAGAAAATATTTTCAACACGATACAAACCATTAAATTAAAGAAAAAAACAGAAAAGATACTGATTTGATATGAGAGTAGTCATTGCAGGAGCCGGAGAAGTAGGGACGCATCTGGCAAAAATATTATCAAAAGATAAACATGATATTATTCTGATAGATTCGGACGAAAACAAACTGGCTTTTGCTCGTTCGGGAATGGAGATATTGCCCCTCACAGGCAACCCCACATCTTTACAAGACCTCGAAGAAGCAAGTGCAAACAAAGCCGATCTCTTCGTAAGCGTAACACCCGAAGAAACGACAAATATCACCGCTTGTATGCTGGCAAGTAACATAGGAGCACACAAAACATTCGCACGTATCAACAACTACGAATATCTGTTGCCGAAAAATAAAGAATTGTTTCAAAAAATAGGCGTTGACTCAATGTTCTATCCCGAAATGCTGGCAGCCAAAGAAATCGTATCCGCCATTAAACGCCCTTGGACACGCCAGTATTGGGAGCTGTTTGGCGGTGGGCTGATTTTGCTCGCTGTTAAGGTACGCGACAATGCACCTATTATCAATCAAAAGCTGGAAGACCTGCTCGCAAACAATCAAAAGCTCTATCACATCGTAGCCATCCAGCGCCAGGGCGAAATGATGATTCCTCGAGGTACAGACCATATCCAATCCGAAGACCTTGTATTCATCACGACGACACGCGAATATGTGGAAGAAGTGAGAATGCAAACCGGAAAAGAAAATCCGGAGGTGAAAAATATCATCATCATGGGTGGAGGTCGTATTGCTATTCGAGCCTCCCAATACATGCCGGACAACATCCACATCAAAATCATCGAAACAGACCGCGATAAAAGTATGCAAATGCCCGAAAAAGTACCTAGCAATGTGCTTATAATCAACGGGGATGGACGTGACACAGACCTGCTTGTGCAAGAAGGTGTTCTGAACTCGCAAGCCTTTATCGCACTGACGGAAAATTCAAGTACGAATATTCTCGCTTGTCTTGCAGCCAAACGATTCGGCGTATACAAAACGATTGCACAAGTCGAAAACCTCGATTATATTCCCTTAGCGACAAAAATGGATATCGGCTCTGTAATTAACAAAAAGTTGATCTCCGCCAGTCATATTCACCAGTTCTTGCTCAATGCGGACGTGTCGAACGTAAAATCGCTTGCTTTTGCCAATACTGATGTGGCTGAATTAATCGCCAAACCCGGATCCCGCATCACAAAGAAAACAGTCAAAAACCTCCATTTGCCCAAAGATATGACACTCGGTGGAATGATTCGCAAAGGTATTCCAATGATGATCGAAGGCGATACGCAAATTCAGGCAAACGACCGTGTGATGGTCTTCTGTTTCGAATCGGCTATGCGTAAACTCAAAGATTATTTCAACTAAAAAAACAACTATGTTCCAATTGAACATTCGATATATCATTAAATTGCTGGGGATGATGAATATCCTCGAAAGCCTCTTTATGCTCATAGCTACCGGCGTGGCGTTCTACTATAACGGTGACGATAGTTATCCACTTCTTCTTTCAAGTGGCATAATGCTCGTCGCAGGTTGTGCCATGTACTTGCTTGGACGGAATGCAAGCGACTGTCTCTCCGGGTGCCGCGAAGGCTTGCTCATCGTGGCACTGATGTGGACCATGCTTTCGTTTTTCGGCATGATGCCGTACCTGATAAGCGGATACGTGGATAATATAACGGATGCCTTTTTCGAAACAATGTCCGGCTTCACCACCACCGGTGCAACGATCCTGACAGATATCGAAAAACTGCCAAAAGGGTTGTTGTTCTGGCGCAGCCTGACCCAATGGCAAGGGGGCATCGGAATCATCGTATTCACCGTCGCATTAATGCCAATCTTCGGAGGAACAGCATCACAACTGTTCAATGCCGAAACACCCGGCATTACACACGACCGTTTTCTCCCGCGCATCACCCAAGTGGCTAAACGCCTCTTCGGCATTTATATGGTCATAACCATCGGCGTCTTTTTATTGCTCTGGGTGGGTCCCATGAACCTATACGATGCAATCAACCATGCAATGACAACTGTCTCTACCGGAGGATATTCCACTAAAAACGCAAGTATTGCCCACTGGAACTCACCGTATCTCGAATACGCCATCAGCATAGGCATGTGTATTGCCGCAACGAACATCACGCTGATCTATTTATCTTTTCGCAAACGCTGGCACAAGTTGCTTCAAGATGATGAATTTCGTTGGTTCTATTCGATGCTTGGCATTACGACCATTATCGTAACCGTCTGGTTACTTATTCGAAATCAAGGAGTCGACTTTGAAGAAACATTCCGACAAGCATTATTTCAAACAGTATCTTTGATAACAACTACGGGATACCTTACTGCCAACTATAGCGCATGGGGACAGTTCTTTATTATCATTGCACTGACGGTCATGGTAATTGCAGGATGTGCCGGTTCGACCAGCGGCGGATTGAAAATGGGACGCTTCGTCATTCTAGTCAAAAACATGCTTAACGAATTTAAAAAACAAACACACCCGAATGCTATATTACCGGTACGGATGAGCGGGCAAATCATTCCTTCACAAGTCGTACAAAGAGTCTCGACATTTGCCTTCGTATACATAGGACTGATTATCTTCGGATGTGCGGTATTGCTCCTCGACAACCTCAATTTCGAAGAAGCACTCGGCGTGTCCGTCAGTGCCGTCAGCAATGTAGGACCGGCACTCGGCAATTATGCCGAAGGCAATGTCTCCACGCTATCCGTTCTTCCCAAATGGATCCTTTCATTTCTGATGATGGTAGGACGCTTGGAAATATTCACGGTTTTGACCCTCCTCCTGCCCGGCTTCTGGAAACGCTGACAAAGAAGACAACCGGAAAACAACCCACTTAATTCATGATAAAAAAATCCTACGGAAAAATATACGCTTTTGGTTTTTTTTTCGTTATATCTGAGTGTGGATAGCTAAACAGGGAAAAGAATGATCGAATATATTAAAGGTGAAATCATCGAATTGTCACCCGCACAAATAATCATGGAATGCGGAGGAATAGGCTATGTATTAAATATCTCTCTCACGACATACAGTGCATTCGACAAATGCCGTGAAGGAAAAATCTATGTACATGAAGTGATTCGTGAAGATGCGCATCTGCTCTTCGGCTTTGCAAGCCGTGAAGAACGCGAGTTGTTCCTCTTGCTCACATCCGTATCAGGCGTAGGACCAAACACGGCACGTATGATCCTTTCATCATTCAAGCCTTCCGACCTGATCCATACCATCGCATCGGGAGATGATGTAAGCCTGACAACCGTCAAAGGTATCGGAAGCAAAACGGCACAACGTATTGTCGTCGATCTGAAAAACAAAGTTAAATCGGCGGAAGGTATTGATGAGCGCAAAAGCCTACCGGATAATCATTCCGGTATTGCAGAAGAGGCCATGGCTGCATTGGTTATGCTCGGCTTTCAAAAAACAGCATCGCAGAAGGCCGTGAATACCTTATTAAAAAAAACACCGAACATGACCGTAGAACAACTAATCAAAACCGCACTTAAAATGCTTTAATGGAAAAAGGATTCAGACATACTATCCGATTGGTTTGCATTTGGTCAGGTATCGTTTTCTGCATCCTGAACGGGGAACTTACAAACACGGCGACGGCACAAACGACGCAAAAAGATACGCTTCCGAAAAACCGATACCCCATCGCCAAAACAGTCCCGCAGGAATATAAAGACCTGACCCGACAATCTCCGGCTGACCTGCGTAATCCGGAGAACCTGAAAACCATCATTGAATACGATTTACATACGGGCATGTACATTATCCGCACAAAAGTAGGCGATATGGAATTAGGCACGCCCATCACACTGACCCCCGAAGAATATCAGGATTACAGCATGCAGGAATCCATGCATGCCTATTATCGAAAAAAGAATGAAGAATCGTTCAGGCAAACGGCAAATGGTAGCTTTAACCTTACGGACATGCGGTTTAATATCGGTGCAGCCGACAAAATATTCGGACCGGGAGGCATTCGCGTCAAATCACAGGGAACAGCCGAACTTAAATTAGGATTAAAATCAAGCGGAACAAAAAATCCTTCTCTTCCCGAACGTTCGCGCAACCGAACATTTTTCAATTTTGAAAACAACGTGCAACTCAATATGCAGGCAACAGTCGGCACAAAAGTCAATTTTGGATTGAATTACAATACCCAATCATCATTCGATTTCGATGCTTCACGGCTCAACCTTGCCTACACTGGTGATGAAGATGAAATTATCAAAAATATTGAAGCAGGAAACGTCAGTCTCAACACGGGCAACTCACTGATCCGAGGCGGCGCAGCACTGTTCGGTATCAAAACAGAATTACAATTCGGGAAATTGCGCATCAACGCATTGCTGGCACAGCAAAATTCCGAATCGAGAACGGTATCCTCAAAAGGTGGTGCACAAACAACGGATTTTGAAATCAATATCGACGACTACGACGAAAACAAACACTTTTTCCTGAGTCACTACTTCCGCGACAACTATGACAAAGCAATGGCAAAATTGCCATACATCACATCAAACATAACCATTAAACGCATCGAAGTATGGGTTACCAATAGACGGAGCAACTACAATGAATCGCGTAATATCGTTGCTTTCTCCGACTTGGGAGAAAACAAACATATATTCAGCAATAAAGTACAACCTTCGGGAACGGTTAAAGTCCCCTATAACAATGCCAATACGCTTTACAAAGAATTAATCGATAGCTATAAAGACGCACGCGATATCAATAAAGTAGGACAAACACTCGATAACCTTCTCGAAGGCGGAACCGATTTTATAAAAATAGAGAGCGCACGCAAGCTGAATAATTCGGAATATACGCTGAACGAACAATTGGGATATATTTCGCTGCAATCGCAGTTGCAGGAAGGCGAATGCCTTGCCGTGGCATTCGAATTCATGTATGGCGGCATTCCCTACCAAGTCGGCGAACTCTCGACCGACAACACCGAAAACACGAATCAATGCTTGTATGTCAAATTATTGAAAGGTGTTGATATGTCGCCTAATATGCCTTTCTGGGATCTGATGATGAAAAATGTCTATTCCTTAAATGCTTATTCTATACAAAAAGATAAATTCAAACTGGATATCGTCTACCAAAGCGATACAGTCGGAACATATGTATACAGTATTCAGGAAGGTAACGTGGCAAACAAAACCTTGTTGGAAGTGATGAACCTCGACCGACTCGATGTCAATGACGATCCCTTTCCCAATGGATACTTCGATTTTGTAGAAGGATATACCGTCACCTCGTCTAACGGACGCATTTTCTTCCCTGTTGTCGAACCGTTCGGGGAACATCTGCGAAAAGCCATTGGCGATAGTATCATCGCTGACAAATATGTTTTTCAAGAACTATACAATTCAACAAAAACCGCAGCCCGACAAATTGCCGAAAAAAACAAGTTTAAACTGCGAGGCAAATACAGAGCCTCATCATCATCGGAGATCAATTTGGGAGCTACCAATGTAGCCCGCGGTTCAGTCGTTGTTACGGCAGGCGGTGCCACACTGACGGAAAATGTCGATTATACGGTCGATTATGCCTCAGGTATCGTTACGATTCTCAACGAAAGCATAATCGCCAGCAATAGTTCCATCAGTGTGTCTTTAGAGAATCAGTCCGTATACAACATGCAACGGAAAACAATGATGGGAGTTGATTTGAGCTACGAAGTATCGAAAAACCTTACCTTGGGTGCAACCATGATGCACCTCTCCGAAATGCCGCTGACAACAAAAACAACAATGGGAGACGAATCGATAAAAAACACATTATGGGGAGCCAATATTGCTTACAAAGGAGAAAGCCAATGGCTTACGAATATAGTAGACAAACTGCCGCTGCTGAACCTGACAAAACCGAGCCAAATATCTTTTAACGGCGAATTCGCCCACTTAATAGCCGGACATTATGAAAATGAGAATACGGGTAAATATTCTTATTTAGACGATTTTGAGTCGACACAAAGCGGCTTCGATCTCCTTAATCCGTATCCATGGGCGTTGGCAAGCACACCGTTTGACAATACGGCAAATGCATTGTTTCCCGAAGCATCGTTAATCAATAATATCGAATATGGAAAAAATCGAGCACTCTTTGCATGGTATTATATTGACGGACTCTTCACACGAAAAAACTCAAGGTTGAGACCGTCATACATGACGGATGATTATCTTTCGAATCATTATATCCGAGCTATCGACTATTCAGAGATCTATCCGAATAAAGAACTTACATACAACGAAAACAATACGCTTTACACACTCAATCTTGCTTACTATCCGAACGAGAGAGGCCCGTACAACCTTGATGCCGAAGGAATTAATCCGGACGGCACGCTTACAACACCTCAGAAACGATGGGGAGGGATGATGCGCAAACTCGACCAGACCGATTTCGAAACGGCTAACATCGAATACATTGAGTTTTGGCTGATGGATCCGTTTATTTATAACGAGGCAACAGCTACGGGAGGAGACCTTTACTTCAACCTTGGAGAACTCTCGGAAGATATTCTCAAAGACGAAAATAAATTCTTCGAAAACGGGCTGCCCATTAATGAAGATTCGACAGAGGTGAAAACAACTGTCTGGGGTAAAGTTCCTATCCGGCAGAGTACCGTATATGCATTCGACAACAGTGCCGGAGCACGAAAAAAACAAGATGTCGGACTCAACGGATTAAGCTCTGAAGAAGAAAAAACATTCCCCACATACCGAAACTATGTCGAGAAATTGAAAAGCAAAGTGTCTCCCGAAACATTACTCTCGTGGGAGAACGACCCGTTTTCTCCACTCAACGACCCGGCAGGAGACAATTATCATTATTTCAGAGGATCCGACTACGATCGTCAAGAAACCGACATCCTCTCACGATACAAGCATTATAACGGAACGGAAGGAAATTCGACGGCATCGGAAGATTCACCTGAAAAATATGACATCTCATCCAAAACAGTTCCCGATGTAGAAGACCTGAACAATGACAATACGCTGAACGACCGAAATGAAAAATACTATGAATATAAACTGTCAATTCGCCCGAAAGATATGGTCGTGGGGAGCAACTATATTGTCAACCAACGAAATGTCAAAGTGAAATTAGCGAACAACGACACGACAACGGTCACATGGTATCAGTTCAAAGTACCGGTCAAAGAATATGTACGCAAAATCGGTTCAATCCAAGATTTCAGAAGCATCCGTTTTATGCGTGTCTATATGACCGGATTTCAAGAAACGACAATCCTGCGTTTTGGCACATTCGAACTGATTCGTGGAGAATGGCGCACCTATCTGCAAGACTTGTCGAATCCGAGTGCGCCCCCTTCCATAAACGGAACTTTAGATATCACATCGGTCAATATCGAAGAAAACGGCGACCGCGAACCGGTTAATTATATCTTGCCTCCGAACGTAAGCCGAATGACCGACCCGAGCCAGCCCCAACTGCGCCAGCAAAATGAACAAGCGCTCTCGATGAAAATAACAAATTTGGCTTCGCAAGACGCACGAGCCATTTACAAAACAACAAACTACGACATGCGACGCTATAAACGAATGCAACTCTTTGTCCATGCCGAAAAATTCATCAATGATGTTACCAATCTGAGCGATGGTGAACTGTCTGTCTTTATACGCCTCGGTTCGGACTATAAAAGCAACTATTATGAATACGAAGTACCGTTGAAGCTTACACCCGCCGGACATTATAACAATAGCAGTGGAAACGACCGGCTAACCGTCTGGCCCGAAGAAAATATGATCGACTTTAACATGGAGGTACTGACAGATCTGAAAAAACGCCGTAATCGAGCTAAACGCGAAAACCAATCCGGCGTCAGTTTCGCAAACCTTTATTCAGAATATGATCCTAATAATAAACTAAACAAAATCAGTGTTATAGGAAACCCAAGCTTTTCCGAAGTGAAAACGATTATGATCGGTGTTCGAAACAATTCAAAAGATATCAAAAGCGGCGAGATTTGGATTAATGAACTGCGTATGACTGACTTTGATGAACAAGGCGGCTGGGCAGCCAACGGAACGCTGAACATCGCACTCTCCGACTTTGGCTCTTTCAATGCCAACGGACGCATCGAAACGGCAGGTTTTGGACGTATCGACCAATCTATCGGTGAGCGAAGCATAGACGATTATACACAATACGCTTTCTCTACCACGTTACAACTGGGTAAATTCTTTCCCGAAAAAGCACAAGTAAGTCTGCCCCTGTACTATGCTTACTCACGAGAAACGACATCGCCCCAATACAACCCGTTAGATCAAGATGTAAAACTAAAGAATACACTGGATGCCATCAAATCAAAAGCCGAAAAAGACTCCATCAAGAGTCTGACACAGCAACAAGTGACAACGAAAAGCATTGCATTCAACAATATACATGTAGGTATCAGAAGCAAAAATCCGATGCCTTATGATCCGGCAAACTTCTCGATGAGCTACGCTTACAACGAAAGTAAACGTACCGATCCGGAAACAGTCTACGAAACGACTAAAAATTATCAGGGAAACATCACCTATTCCTATACACCGTATGCCCAACCGTTTCAACCATTCAAAAACATCGAAAAAAACAATGGATATACGAGATACATCAAACAATTCTCAATCAATTATTTGCCATCGCATATTAGTTTGCAGACATCAATGTTGCGCAACTACTACGAAATACAACTACGCAATCTTGACCAGCTTGACAGAGGATTCAATAGCATACCTGTGTCGTTCAGCCAGCAGTTCTATTGGGATCGGTCGTTGAACATCCGGTGGAGTCCGCTCAACAACCTGAATGTCGATTTCAGTGCCGGCACCAATGCCCGAATCGAAGAACCGCATGTACAAGTTAACAAAAAGCTGAATCCTCGCGACTACGAATTTTGGAAAGACTCCGTGAAAAAAAGTATCGCCGACCTCGGCACACCATTGGCTTACGACCAGATGTTTAATCTGACATATACGTTCCCGTTTCAGTATATTCCTGTTTTAGACTGGATCGGCAGCAGTATATCTTATAATGCCAAATACAATTGGGAGCGCGGATCATTCATAGACAGAGATATTCAACTCGGCAACACCATCAGAAACCAACGGCAAATAAACGTGCAAAGTAGCATAAACCTGCAATCCCTCTATAACAAGAGCCGATTCTTGAAAAGAATTAATCAAAAGTACGGATCGGCAGCTGAAAACAACCGTCGCTCCAATAGCACAAGAAGCAAGCGAAAACAAAAACGGAAATTTGAAACAACGGTTAAACTTAGTCCTGACAGCGGAACGATTGTCACACACAGACTGATGAACAAAAAATTCAGCCGTATTACCGCGAGACGTACCGACGACAGCACATTGTACAAAATTAAATATAAGGCTATTGATTATGCGCGTATCCGTATCACCAACCGCGATTCAGTCGAGTTGCATCTTACCTTATATCCGGCACCTCCAAGAGAAGAAACACCTGCATACAAAGCTATTGAATATACAACACGTTTCCTGATGATGTTAAGACGAATCAATATTCAATACGGACTGAGCGACGGAATGCAGATATCCGGTTTCAAACCTACAATCGGTGATTGGACAGGTCAGGCAAATACAGCCTTCGGCAATGCGCCAGGATGGGGATTTGCTTTCGGCGACGTACGCGAAAGTTTTGTTCGAGAGGCTCTCAATAACCAATGGCTGATTATTGACGGAAACAGCAGCAACGCTGCTAAAATAAACAAAAGCAAAACATTAACGGCTACGGCAACGCTCGAACCGGCCGTCGGACTGAAGATAGACCTAAACGCAACACGTGTAGATTCGCGCGATACAGAAATCATGTTTATGTACGAAGGGATACCGACAACTTACGGGGGAACATTCAACATGACCACTGTTGCATTAGGCAATGCGTTCGCCAGCATTGGTAATGCCGCCAACGGATACGAATCGAAGAAATTCAGGCAGTTCCTGAATAACCGAAACACAATCGCCTCAAGACTGGAAAGACAGTATGCAAAAACGAACTACCCGAACTCGGGCTTTATAGCGAACAGCTCATTAGCCGAACAGCCCTATAATCCGGAAGTGGGAAGCGTCAAAGAAAACTCTGCCGACGTGCTGATTCCTGCGTTCCTTGCCGCTTATACAGGAAAAGATGCAAAAAATGTCGAGTTGACAGCTTTTCCGACATCGCTGGCAAGCCTGCTTCCTAACTGGAGAATATCATACGACGGACTAATTCAAATACCATTTATCAAAAAGCATTTCAAAAGCATGGTTCTCAATCATCAATACCGTTGCGTATATAGCGTAGGCGGTTACCAATCGCACCTGAAATGGGTCAGTGCAGGAAGTGATCGGATCGGTTATACACAAGATACGCAAACAAATAAACCCATACCTTCATCGGCTTACGAAATCACCTCGGTCAGCATTACCGAAAGCTTTAATCCTCTTTTGGGTATTGATGCCATGTTTTTAAATAATGTAACAGCCGGACTGAAATACCAAAAAACAAGAAACCTTAACCTGAACATATCATCATACCAAATAGTCGAAGCACATTCCGATGAATTTATGGTAAGTCTGGGTTATAAATATGCAGAGTTTAACAAGGTGCTTAAAATGAAGAAAAAAAGCGATTTCAGTAATGATCTGACTTTGCGCTTCGATTATGCGCGCCGAAAAACACAATCGCTCATTCGCAAAATAGAAAACGAATATACGCAAATGACAAGCGGTGCAATGACACAAAGCTTACAATTCTCTGCTGATTACGCATTCAGCAAATCTATAACCTTGCGCGCTTATTATGACTTGCAAATAAATAAACCGTTAATCTCCAGTGCATCTTACCCAACTTCAAACTCAGATTACGGTATTAGTATTCGACTGTCACTCACTCAATAAAAATCAGAGACACCGAAAGGATTGTCTTTTTTGTTATTTTTTTTTCGTAAACAAGATATAAATTCAAAAAAAATTGTTTACTTTGTACCATTAGAGGATAACGTATGGGAATAATACCCGTAAAAAATAGCGTAATGGAATTGAGAAAAGACACAGATGAAACAAGTAAATCGGAAATGACCCGGACAGCTGAGTCCATTTCTGACCCTTCGGCTGAAAACACAGTGGAAAAACCTGTTGTCATGGAAGAAAAAGAGAATGGCACATCGGAAAAACCAGCTGAATCAATCCACGATATCAGCGTGGATGAAGCATCCGTACAAAAAGAGCCGGAGATGAAAGAAATACCGACCACTCCTGATAATTATTGCGGTGAATTGCAGGAAGCTATCGAAGCAAGTGCTGTCGGCATGCTCGACAAGCAATCCATCTTAGACAAATTAAGAGAATTGGTTGAGCATTCGGAAGATGCGACACGTGAACAGATGGAAAAACTGAAACAAGCATACCACCGCGTGATCAAAGCTGAAAGAGAAGAGTTGAAAAGAGTCTTCATTGAAAACGGAGGCCAAGAAAACGAGTTTGAAATACCTGAAGACAATACCGCCTCGACATTCAAGGAACTGCTAAACCGGTTCAAAGAAAAAAGAATGGCTATGCAAGAGGAACAAGCTCGT
>PDWI01008727.1_pt1 | contig 11863 bp, 8 predicted proteins | sample 1430891 | NCBI WGS metagenome assembly PDWI01 (sample SAMN01162508, study PRJNA174530) | Oral metagenome, whole genome shotgun sequencing project. | biome: Marine environment; feature: Marine mammal; material: Swab sample of the gingival sulcus; isolation source: swab sample of gingival sulcus...
AATTTTCTCTGATTTACTTGATTTACTCATCTGTTTATTATATTTATATTGTTGTTATTTACTGAATATCTTGAGGTATTCTTCAAAGGCGTATAGGCGATTTGAGAGTTTGTAACCCTCCTATGTTCTAGTTTATGTAAATATATAGGAAAATCAGAATAAAAGCAATCCTTATTGTGATAATCGAGGAAAAATTAGAGCTGTTATTCTGTCTTTTTACGGAGGAGTTTGATTAGGTGGGGCATACCTTCGCAGGCGGTAGCTTCTATGATGTGAGTTTGGGTTGGGAGAGTGCCTTGCGGACGTTTGGGATCTATGAGGTAGACAGGTCTGCCATAGGGTAAGTAATTAATCAAACCTGCTGCTGGATAGACTTGCATTGAGGTGCCGATGATAAGGAGAATATCGGCTGTCTCAACAAGGCTTATCGCTTCTTCTATGGCTGGCACAGCCTCGCCAAACCAAACGATATGAGGACGTAGCTGGGCATTATCCTCTGCCAAGTCTCCAAAATTAAGGTCATCTTGCCAATCGTAAATGAGGTTTTCGTTGAGACAACTGCGAACTTTAAGCAATTCGCCGTGTAGGTGTAGCACCTCATTTGAACCAGCTCGCTCGTGTAGGTCGTCCACATTCTGCGTAATGATACTTACCTTGAAGTCCTCCTCAAGGTCTTTGAGACAGCGGTGTGCGAGGTTTGGTTGAACTTCAAAGAGTTGTCTCCGACGTTGGTTGTAGAAGTCTAAGACAAGTTCGGGGTCTTTTGCCCAACCCTCGGGAGAAGCTACTTCCATTACGTCGTGTCCTTCCCAAAGTCCGTCTGCATCACGAAAAGTCTTGATACCACTCTCTGCACTTATTCCTGCTCCAGTTAGAACAACTATATGTTTCATTGCTATTGTTATTTGATTTGTAATACTCTATTGTTGTGGTTTAGTACATCTTACTATGCCATTTCTCTGTGGGGAAAGCCTTGCCGTCTAAGACGACAAAAGAATAAGTCGGCCAGCCACATATTAAGATGTCGTCTGCAAAGATTGTTAGATGTCTTTATGAAAGATATAGGCAAGTCCAACTTATGGATAAAAATGGGAATATCACATAATTTGGAGTAAAACCAATCCTTGTATTTGCGAACAAAAACCATATCATAGGTTAAGCTTATGTGTTCAATATAAGGACCTTCGTGCCAAACAGATAAGATGAGATAACGCTCACTATCTACATCTTCTTGGAAATTAGGATCTTGTATCGCTTTTTTTATAAAATCTTTTATCTTTTCATTTGTAAATTCAAAGGTCTTAAAATCAATCGTATCTCTTTTTAGCATGTAAGAACCAATAGAGAAATCGTCATTGACACTTTTGTTTGTCTTTGCTTTTGTTTTGTAACTTAGTAAACAGTTTAGGCTCAATAGAAAGAATATAGCCCAGCTTAATCTTTTCTTCATATTTGTAGTCAGATTGTTTTTAGGGAGTTGTTGTCATATGTTTGTATAAAGCAAAGGTATATAATAAATGGGAAATTATATTCATTACTTCCGTTTCTGTGTGTTTTGCTTGATTTAAGTATTATACTTTGTGTTACGCCTATGGGGGGAGTAATAAAAACAGAGCGTGCCATTTTATCGGCACGCTCTGTTTGGTTATTTAGAATCTTTATTCTTTATTTCATTTGTGTTGTTAACGAATTTGTCTGTTCTACATTAGGATTGTTTTTTGTTGGCTTACAAAAGTAAATACTTGAAAAAAAATAAACTAACTAGAATAAAAATAGAGATGGAAAGTTTCCATTCTTTAGTAATCTTATCGTTAATGAGGATGTATCCAACTATTAATAGAATTGTTAGTATCCCTCCAAGAGCGATAACATATTCCATTTTCTCAAATATAGAAACATTTCCATTATTGCCAATGAAAATTGATAGAAGTCCAACTAAAAATGTCATTAGTGTTGAGAATAATCCTAAGTATTCTAAGTTCTTCTGCTCAATTTTCTTAATTTTCTCTTGAGCATTAATTAACTCAAGTTTTTCATCAATGTGTTTTACGTGATAATCTAATAGGGCTATTTGAGTTCTCAACTTAATATTAATTTCCTTTACTTTTTCAAAGTCAATAGGGCGACAAAATGATGATGGATAAAAAACTTTAAAATTATTAGTGTCAGTTTCTCCAAGTTCTATATTACTATCTATTCTACAGAAATTAAATCTCATCTGTATTAGATATGGCTGATTTGTGTATGACCACTCTAAGTTTTCTTTAAATTTATTATAACAATGATGTAGGAAATTTAAAGACTTCTTAAGCTCTTCTTTACTTAGTTTTGTATTTTCAGAAATTTCCTCCTCAATATAGTTTATTGTATATTGTGTTGCTTTCAAATAAGGATAATAATTGAATATAAATGTTTCAGATTGAACTTGTTCTATTTTCTTTAAATCGTCTTTCATGTGTTTAAAATCATATTCGTCTTTATTACACATAAAAGAAAACTTAGAGTTATGCATATAGTTTCTAAAGGAGCGATTTGCATAATCTTCTATATAGTTATCTTTATTATCTTTAAGATGATCCTCATAATGTCTTTCAGATAATTTAAGCAAGTTATTTATTTGCTCCTCGGATTTAGTTACTTTATTGTAGTATCTCATTAAAAGAGCATATTTCCACATATCTACATTTTCTTGTAGAGCTTCTTTTTGCCACTGTCTAATTGTTTCTTCTATTATAGAATTCGGGTTAAAAAATTTAAGATAAAGGTTTCTAAAATCTCGTATATTTTCTGTTTTGGGGCTAATTTTTATAGTATTAATAATTGAATTTATACTATAACTTATTTCTTTTTCAGAAGAAAGGTGAGAAAGTTTTTCTAATAATAATTGAACCTTTTCTATTGTGGGATTTATGACTGAGTTTAATCGTAAAAAGTTTTTATCAGATGAGATATCTTTCAAAGCTTCCTTGAAGGATAAAAGTTGTTCTATACTATCATTCTCATAGGACAGGTTATATTCATACCAACATATATCACAAATTAACTTTAATAAATCTACAAGCCTATTTCGAGCAACACGTCTTTTGTTATATTTAATTGCATTTATAGATTTTTTATTTGTTGTAGCATTAAACTTTTTGGAACAGATTGAAGAGTGGTATTTTATAAGAGTTATACTTTCTTGAATGTCTGCAAGAAGATCTGTGTAGTGTTGAATTAATTTTGCTTCTAAGGTTTGGTTATCCTTTATAGCTGGAATCTCTTCTTTGTAGGTTTGACTAAATAGTTTTTCTAATTTTTCTTTTTTTGTAATAAAGAAGTCTCCAGATAATACAAATTTGGAGAAGTTCTCACACATTAAGTATTGAAATTGGTCAATCTTATAAAGCCATTCAATCTTTGTTTCATCAGTAAGATCTTTTATAGAATTTAACCAATCTTCAGGGAAAGTTGAACGGAAAGTTTCAAATATGCGGTTGCTATATTCAGATTCCTTTTTCTCCATACTTTTAGCTAAACACTTTAATTTGACTCTTTAGTATTTTTTCAGTAGGCATCTTTTGACTTTTTCCTCCTAGTATTTCTGCTATAGACATCGCATTTTGCCAAACAGTCCATCTGTGAGTTATTTGAACAAGGTCAAATACGGGTATGGTTAGGTAGTTAGTGTCCTGTTCTTTCAGTTTTTCTATTGCTTGAATAACTATTCCTTTAGTCTCGTTATTTATATGAGAGGTCTCAATATCTCTAACCTTCTGTTCACTTATGATACAATCATTGCCGATGAACTTAATATGGTCAAATTCATCGTATAACATTGCGTCGTAAATATTTGTCTCAACAGGTCCATAGGGGAGAGCATAGAAACTGTTGAATATCTCTAATAAAGGGTGTTCATCTTTTGTTGCTGATATTGTGCATAAAAGAAATAGGATCTTTTGTAACCTGAGTTTAGATAAATTAGGTTCTTCAATTTGTTCAGCCTCTGCCCATTTGAAAAGTTGAGCTACAATATACTCAAATAAAATTAACTTTTTATCTTGTTTCATTATTATAAATGTTTTTGCTATTGAATGTTATACTACACCAATCTTAAAAATAGAAACAAAGCTTTAAATCTAACATTTGTTATAACAAATGTTGAATTACAACAACAAATATAGGGTAAATGTTTGATTACACAAAGTTTTGATTGGATTACTACTTGTATTGTCTTTATTAAGGATCTATATTTATTGTTAGTTTAAATAGTCTTTCATATTAAAAAGACTTTATCTGGTTTCTTAAATGTCGGGAAAATCATGATAAGAAGGCTCTGTATTTAAGTTTTAGGTCAAAAATTAGAATGGAAAGTGTCCCAAAACCTCCAACGTTTAATTCATAATTTTTCATTCTTAATTTGTCAAAATATCACTTTTCGGAACACTCGTAGACTGGTTTGTGTAACAAGCTATCTATTAGGGAGATATAAGCGGTCATTTTGAGGGTGAAAAATGACTGGGAAAACTCATTTGAGTTTTCCCAGTCATTTCTAAAAGTTTTCCGGAAAACTTTTTTGACTTTCCCCAATCACTTTCCAAACTTATCCAAATACCACAAATCGGAACAGGCACAGCCTGTCTTGTCCTGTACACATTCGCTGTCAGTCGCACTGACCGAGGGGCAAAATGCGAGAGCATTTTGGTATTCAAAGCTATTATGCAGGGATAAAAGGGGCTGTACTCCTCGGTCGTTGAGTTTATCGAAACGCACCGATTTGGCTTAGATTTTACTTTGATTTTGGCGTTTTGACAAGCTCCGACCGGTACTAATTGGAGGCAGATAAAGAGCTTATGCAAGAGTAAAAGGGGAGGGACTCTGCTGTCGGTCGCACGATATGGCTATAAAGCAACAAAGCTTGTGCCAATCGTGGCACAAGCTTTGTTATATTTGTTTCCCTCGGAAGGAGGGAAAGGGGTAGCTTAGCGGATTTGTAGCTTAACTACAATTCTGCCAGAGCGAACTAAGTACAAGCCTTTTGGCAAGTGGCTCACATTCAAACGAAGAGAACCTGCATAGTCAGCTTCAGCTGTAAGTACTGGCTTACCTGTCAAGTCTAAGATAATCACCTTAGCATTCATCTCTAAGCCTTCAAGGACAACGTATTCTGTTGCAGGGTTAGGATAAACAGCGAAGTTTACTCCTTCAATCATTTCAACAGGACTTGCCTTTCTGAATTTAACAACGACTTCGTTATTTTCATCAACAGTAAGCACTCTGCTTTCAGTAATATCCTTACCGCCAACAGTAAGCTTAGCAAGTTTGTAACCCTTTTCTGGAACAACTTTCACACGTACCTTAGTTCCAATTTTAAGTCTTTGACCTTCTTCAAGACCTAAGAAGATAATCTTACCACCAGTTACTTGAGGAGCTGTAAGCGTGTAAAGCTTTTCTGCCCATTTAACAACGATAGTATTGTTCTCACCAACTACGAATTTCTTCGTCGCAGTAATATCTAGGTCTCCAACCATAAGAGATTCAAGTTCGAAACCTTTCTTAGGAAGAACCTTGACTGTTACTTCAGTTCCAAACTCAACCTTCTCTCCAGCTTTGATGCCTTCAAGTTCAAGAACGCCCTCATCTGTCGCTTTTGGAAGGATTAGTTCGTAAGTCTTCTTAGTGAAGCTTGCAGTGATTTCATTGTTTTCGCCAACAACGAATGTCTTAGCTTCCTTAATATCTTGACCACCTGCTGTTAGTGTAGCAAGTTCGTAACCTGTTTCTGCTTCTACTTCAACAGTAACCGTTGTACCAAACTCAACCTTTTCTCCAGCTGTGATGTCCTTAAGCATAAGCTTACCACCAGTTACAGTAGGCACTGTAAGTGTGTAAGTTTTCTTTTGGAAAACAGCTTGAATAGTATTGTCCACCGTAACAGTAAACTTCTTGCTATCCTTAACGTCATTTCCACCAACGCTTAGAGATACAAGTTCGTAACCAAGACTTGGTGTAACGATTAGGCTTACTTCTTCGCCAAGCTTAACCTCGTCGCCGTCCTTGTGTCCATCAAGAGTAACCGAACCGCCTTGAGTGATAAGCGTATGAACAGTACCTGTTGTCTTCTTCTTGAAGACTGCAAGGATTGTATTGTCTTCGTCAATAAGGAAAGACTTTGTCTCAGAGATGTCTTCTCCACGAACAGTCAAAGACTCTAATTCGTAACCAGCATCTGGTGTAACGCTTAGCTTAACTTCGTAGTCTAAAGGAAGCTCTCCGATGAAAGCATTCGTAACGCTTACGCTACCACCATCGTACTTTTTGTTGAGGGTAATAGGATATTTCTTTTGCTTGAAGTGTACTTCTACACGAGTGTTTTCTTTACTTGCTGTGAATGTCTTCGCTTCAATATTAACGTAGCGGTTGTCGTAGATGTGGCTAAACTGCCAACCTTTCTTAGCTTGAACGTTAAGCGTGTACTCTTTGCCAGACTCTAATACCCAAGTCTTTTCGTTAGCTGTAACGATTGTTGGAGCATCTGTTACACCATCAATAGTAACATCACCCTTAGTTGCTTCGCATTGAATAGTAATAGATACTTTCTCTACAGGCTTAGGATCTTCTCCGATTTGCTTGAAGACAACAGCAGTCTTATAGTTATATCCTGCACTTGATAGCTGTGCCCAACCTTGACTTTCAATGTTGTCGTAGCTTGGGTAGATAAGATCATAAGAGTTGCGATCTGCAAACTTTAGAAGCTTCGTTGGTACAGTCTTGTAAGTTTGTGTAGCACCATCTTCAGGCTTAAGCAGTCTAAGTTGATACTTTTCACTCTTAGGCGTGTTGTTACCATCAAGCTCATAGCCATAGTATCCCATCTTTGAGAATAGGTAGATACCGCTCTTACTTACTAATTGGAAGTCATTTCTATCTGTTCCAACTAACTGCCAAAGCTGATTGTCATCATTGTCGTGTGCATTTTCAAGCTTGATACCTTGATTAACTCCTTTAGCAGTAAGAAGCTTAAAGGTGTCTGGTTGATCTACATTTACGAAATAGATCTTGTACCACTTCTTAGCATCAGCGTCGAAGCTTGCAACTACAGAAGGAGCGTTTGTGAAGCCTTCAGCATTCTTAACTTCTTCTTCAGGAGTAGCCTCCTCTTCTTTCTTGACGAAAGTAAGCGTAATACGAGTATTCTGTGAAATTGGATTAATTCCATTAACTGTCAATGAGAAACCAACCTTAGGATCAAAGTTTGACTCTTGGAATAGCTCTCCTTGACCAAGTACTTTTACTTGCTTTAGGATATAGCCCTCTTCTGGAATAGCTTGGACATAAACGACAGTACCTTCTTCAACTTCAGTACCTGTAATTTCGGTGTTTGTCGTAGCATTGAAAATCTTAAAGTCTCCACCTGCAGGTTCAGTGCCAAAAGATTTAAGAAGCATAAACTTCTGCTTCTCTACTTCTTTCTTAACGAAGGTTACAGTAAGTGTTGTATTCTTTGTTAGAGCTGGCAAACCATTGAAGGTTGTAGCAAAACCAGTCTTAGGGTCAAAGCTTGAAGCGTTCAAATAGTCAGTTGTGCCATCGCTGATTTGCTTCAAAACGAAACCTGTAGCAGGCTCTGCGATAATATCAACTTCAGTATTTTCTTCAATCTTCGTAAGGTCTGTGATCTCTTCAGAAGTACCACGCTTGTAAACCTTAAAGTCGCCACTACCATTTACTACTTTTGTTAGCTCAAATGTAGTCGCTGTAGAGCCTCCGCCACCATCTGGTGCTGGGTCAGAATCTGGTGCTGTTCCGCCAACGACTTTGAAGACAACAACAACGCCGTCATTTGAGTCGTGAGGGTCAATATAACCAGTATATTCAATAGCGTATGTTGGGGCAAAGTACTTCTCGGCATTAACAAACTTAATAACCTTTGTGGCAATACCTTTGTAACCTTGTAGGTCTTTATCTCCCGCTGGGAGTAACTTTAATTTAGCTTTTGCGTCATCAGCATTCTTTGAGCCTTCGATAGAGGGATTTCCCATCCAGTTTGCTCCTAAGTAAAGGGTATAACCAAATTTACTAACTAACTTAAAGTCATTTAGACCAGAGCCAACCAACTGGAATAGTTGCATCCCATTATCCCCGTCCATTTCATTTTCGGACTTAAAACCATTCCCAAAGTTGTCTGTGAGGAACTTCATTTCTCCCGGATATTTCCCATCAAGGAAACATACTTTGACCCAAACTTTAGAAGCTGCGTCAAACGAGGCTTTAACCTCCGGTTTGTTGGTAAATTGAGCAAAGGCATTTGTTACCATTGCTAAAAGCATTACCGTAAGTAGATAAATCTTTCTCATACTTTTATTGTCTTAATGTTAATAATAATTCATTCTTATTTATTGGAGCTTTTCGTATTAGATAAGTCATAATCTGCATTTATTTTAAGCACCATTACTACAAATATACGAAAAAAAGAAGCTAATTGTTCAATTTCCAATAAAATAAGTCTTTAAACATGCTTGTTTAAGAGGATTTTATTGAGTTTTATTACACATTTTTGAGCTGAATGTCTGAACCTTTGACTACGAGTACTTGGCTATTGCTGTAGGGAATGAGCGGAAGTTTATCTTGGTAATCGCTTAGAATTTGTTCTACAGCTTCCTTAAAAGGCTTGTTTGTATAGTGGGGGAGTGGGTAGGCTTCTATTAAGGCTAAGCCTTTGTGCGTACTTAGTTCGGGAGCTTTCTCTTTCCGATCCATCGCTTCCGAATAAGTAATGTCGGGAGCAACGAGTATTGCTCCTGCCGACGTGCCGATATAAACCTTACCTCTATCGACCTCCTCAATGATGACCTTGTCTGCTCCAGTCTTGTAGATCTCTTGCAAGAGATAAAAGGTATTACCTCCTGCTACGTAGATGTAATCGTTTCGCTTAATTGTGGCTTTGACTTCCTCTGCTGTGGCAGTGGATAGCTCCAATTCCTCTATAACCATACCAAGCTTGCGGAAGGCTTCTTTGTCTTCGTCAATGTAGCCTTTGTATCGCTCTACGAGGCTTGCTGTAGGGATAAATGTAACTGTCTTGTCTTTTGCAGATTCTCCTGTAAAAGGCTCTAAGAGCTGAAAAGTATCGGCAAAAGACGAGGCTAAAAATAGTTTCTTCATTATATTTTTGTTTGTAGTGATGTGTTATGCTCTAAGGGCTAAAACTCTCCAAGGTTTTCCAAGAGATGCTTGACCTTGATACCTTCGCAGAAGAATTTAATAGTTTCTTGGTCTATGTTCTTATCTCCTTTGTAGCTATCTAAGAACTTTTGTGCTTTATCTTTATGTCCTAAGATAGATAGTAGGTATGCTTTTTCTCCTATTGCCCATAGATTATATGGGTCTTCGGATAGAAGCTTATTATTTATGTCTAAAGATTTTCTAAAGAGCCTCTGCATCTCTTCTTGATTCCCTCTTTTGTATTCAAGGATAGCTTCGGAGAAATAGTTTGTCCCTTGCTCTTCTTCTGGGAGTAGGCTTTCGCATTTCTTGAAGCACTTGAGTGCGTTGTCGTAGTCTTTTAGTTTGATATAATAATCCGCTTTGATTGTATAGATATAGGGATATTTGGGGTTGGCTTCAATAGCTTGCTCGATAAGGATTAGAGCTTTTCGGAATGTGCTATCCCTCAATTTTGGCTTATTTATCTCTTGTGTAAAAACGCAGTTTGCCACGAGTCTGCTTGCCTCTCTACCAAGCTCAACGCATTTGGCTCCGTATTTTTCTTTCAGCTCTTCTGTGGTCATCTCTCTTGTTTGTTTCTTCTTCTTGTTTTCTGTACAAGAGCTAAGAAAGAGGCTGGCAACTAAGCTAATAGCTAAGCTTATTCTAAAAATTGTTTTCATTGTCTGCTTGTTGTTTTTTCTTAAGAATACTCATCTTTATAGCTAAAGATATTACTTTTTTTTCGATGTAGCGGATTCGGAGAGCATTTGCTCAAGGGCTTGCTGTAGTTCTGCTACTACTTTGGGGTGCTGTGTGCTACAATTTTCTTGTTCGCTGGGCGAAGCTTTTAGGTCGTAGAGCTGAGGAGCTTGCCCGTAACCTGTCTCAATAAGCGTTTGCCACGCACGAGGCGACCCCTTGCTATGCGGAATATATTTCCAACGCTCTGTACGAACGTCAATGCTTCTGTTGTTGGGCATTGTGAAAACGTAGGGGCGATTTTTCTTTGCCTTACCTGTGAAGCTTGCCCAATAGTCTTGGCTATCAGGGAATGCTCCCTTTGGTATCTTGATGCTCAGAAGCTTGGCAAATGAATTTGCCAAATCAACTTGGCTCATTAGGGCTTCGGATACTTCGCCTCTCTGCACCTTGCCTTGCCAATAGATGATAAAGGGAACACGTGTTCCGCCCTCATAACTGCTGTACTTACCTCCTCGGAAAGGTCCCGAAGGCTTGTGCGAGCCGTTTAGCTCTCGAGCTAAGTCTTTGTAGCCATCGTCTAAGACGGCTCCGTTATCGCTCGTAATAATTAATATGGTGTTGTCGTCCAAGCCGTTTTCTTTGAGGCAATTTGTTATCTGCTTGACGCTCCAGTCAAATTGTAGAATTGCTTCGCCTCTAAGCCCTAAAGGACTTTTGCCACGGAAACGTTTGTGTGGATAGCGAGGGACGTGTACGTCGTTGGTGCATAGGTACATAAAGAATGGTTCATCTTTGTTTTCCACGATGAAGTCCTTCGCTTTGGAGACGATGCTGTCGGCAATATTTTCATCTTGCCAAAGGGCTTTGCCTCCGCCTCGCATATAACCGATACGACTGATACTATCTACAATGCTTTGATTGTGTCCGTGTGAGGGCTGAAGCTTGAGCATTTCGGGATTGGCTTTCCCTGTGGGTTCGCCTTGGAAGTTCTTCCGATAGGATACCTCTATGGGGGCAGAGGCATCGTAGTTGGCTACTCGCCCATTTTTTATGAAGACACAAGGCACTCGGTCTGCCGTTGCTGCCATTAGGTAGTGGTAGTCAAAACCAAGATCTTTGGGGCTAAGGTCTAAAGAGCCATTCCAGTCCTGCTGAGCTTTTTTACTGCCTAAGCCAAGATGCCATTTGCCTATGGCAGAAGTGCGATAGCCTGCCTCCTTGAAAAGGTCGGCAATCGTGTATTGCTCTGGCTTGATAATCATTGAAGCATCTCCATTGGCAACGTTTGTCCCTGCCTTTCGCCACGGATATTCGCCCGTTAGTATTGAATAGCGAGAGGGGGTAGAGGTGGCAGCTGCCGTGTGCATATCTGTGAACATCAGCCCATTTTGAGCTAAGCTGTCAATCGTTGGCGTCTCTACTCTTTCAGCACCATAGCAAGACAGGTCGCCATAACCAAGGTCGTCAGCAAGGAGTAGGATAACATTCGGACGGCTCTCTTGGGCGTGAGCAGTCATAGTGGAGCAAAGTCCTAAAAGGCTTAATATCAAACGTTGCTTCATTGTTTCTATTTCTTTTGCAGTGGTTTACCTTATTAATATCTTGTGAAGTTTTTTATCGCAAGATACCTTTCCATAAAGGTAGTGGGAATTATCCAAAAAACAAACCTTTCATTTGTCAAAATACCACAAATCGGAACGCAGGCACAGCCTGTTCCTTAGCCTAAGTTCAACTATTGCATTTAATACTTGAATTCAGCTAATGCTTAACTCTTTATTCACTTTACCCCCTCCGCCTCGCAAGCTCGGCACCTCCCGCCAAGGGAGGAATTGCTTTTTCAGAGGATTAAAAGTTACAGGAGTTATATGAAAGAATTTACTTTTCCCCTCATATCTTTGTAAAAGGATAATAATTGATTTTTATCATTGGCTTGTTAAGAATTCTCCCCTAAGTACAAGAAGTTTGATACAGA
>PDWI01008728.1_pt1 | contig 11863 bp, 11 predicted proteins | sample 1430891 | NCBI WGS metagenome assembly PDWI01 (sample SAMN01162508, study PRJNA174530) | Oral metagenome, whole genome shotgun sequencing project. | biome: Marine environment; feature: Marine mammal; material: Swab sample of the gingival sulcus; isolation source: swab sample of gingival sulcus...
GTCAGCCGAACGCCACGTGCGCGTTAGCCACGTAGAGAGAACCCGAGAAAAGTTTGTTATGATTGGGGTTTTATTAGATGATGGTTGATTATTGATTGATTGGATCCCCTATCGGGGCTACGCGCCCATCAGGGATGACAGCAGGGGATGGCTGCGCGCCGATTCAAGAATGACATGGGAAGGGATGGTTTTTAATCTTAGTTTTACTTAATAATCGATAATTCTTTTTCCAAGCGTAGAATTAACTGATTGGCTTCATCTAGCTGTTGTTTGGTTTGTTCAATCAACTCAGCCGGCGCTTTAGTCAAATAATTCTGATTATCTAATCGAGCAGCCAACTTAGCAGACAAAGCTCGCTTTTTGATCAAACGCATCTCGATATTCTCTTGATGTTGATACAAAGTTTCTTCATCAACATCAAGCCACAACTCATGATTAGCCACCGGGATTTTCATTCCCCTAGCCTGCTTAATTTGACCTACTTGTTTTAAATGCGCCAAATGTTTAATCAAATCTTGATTCTGATTGACAACTTCATCTTCGATATACAACAAATTATAGTTCTTATTGCCTGGTAATTCAGCGTTGAGATATCTAACCTCATCAACTATCTTCATAATTTGTTCAAATTGCTCAACTTGGGCTGGATCAAACTTGAATACTTTAGTTTTAGGATATTGTTTATTAATAATCAATCCCGGACCCCATTTAGCCGATTGCCAAATAGTTTCAGTCACGAACGGTGCAAATGGATGAGCCATTTTCAAATAACTTTCTAACAAATAAACCAACAAATCTTGATTAAGATTAATTTTGGAGTTCTCGATGTACCAATCAGCAAAATCATGCCAAATCATATCATAAACCACATCAATCGCTTCGCTGAATTTATATTTACACATGTAATTGTTCAATTTGTCAAGTTGTTGATCTAATTGAGCCACAATCCAGTGATCAGCAGCTGATTTTAACTCCAATTTATCAACCGATTTTGGCTGATAATCCTCAGGCAATTGACCATAAATAAACCGAGAAACATTCCACAATTTATTACAAAAATTACGACCAGCGATCACCTTAGCCTTAGAGAAAGCTTGATTTTGACCAGCCGATCGATTAGAAGCAATACCGATTCGCAAAGCATCCGAACCATACTCAGCGATCACCTCCATTGGATTAACTACATTGCCTTTTGATTTGGACATTTTTTGTGATTTTTCATCTAACACCATACCGTGCATATAAACCTCTTTAAACGGCACTTTGTCAGTCATATAGAGTCCCAACATAATCATTCGAGATACCCAACGATCTAACAGATCAGCCCCTGTTTCCATCACATTAAGCGGATAGAAACGGCTCAAATCAGTTTTTTGCAAATAATCAGTAGTAATAAATGGCCATTGACCCGAAGAAAACCAAGTGTCAAAAGTGTCTTCTTCGCGCAAATAAGTTTTGCCGTTAATCTCAATAGTTGGTTGGTCAACTCGAGTATCAAAAATCCAATCTTCAGGGTCATCTTGGTTAACAAACGCCGGAATCGGAATCCCCCAGGCAATTTGACGTGACAAATTCCAATCATGCAAATTATCAAGGTATTGAATCACTAGTTTTTGCTTAGTTTCAGGGTAAAATTTGATTTGACCATCCAAAATAGCCTGTTTAGCTCGCTCGGCCAATGGTCGAATTTTCAGGAACCATTGATCTTTGACCATTGGCTCAATTGGCAAATCAGACTTGTAGTCAAAACCAACCACATGTTTGATATCTTCAACCTTAAGTAAATTTTGACTAGCTTTCAAACTAGCAACCGTCTTAGCTCTCGCCTCTTCAACGCTGAGTCCAACAAAAGCATCTGGGACATTCTGCATATTACCATCAAAACCAATCACTTGAATACTCTCTAGCTGATGTCTTTTGCCTATCTCAAAATCATTTGGATCATGAGCTGGAGTAATTTTAAGCGCTCCAGTACCAAAAGTTTTATCAACATAGTCATCAGCTACAATTGGAATTTCTCGATCAGCAATTGGTAACAAAGCATGCTCACCAATTAAATCTTTATAACGTTCATCTTCAGGATTGACCGCAATTGCTGTATCACCGAACATTGTTTCGGGTCGAGTAGTAGCAATCACAATCTCGCCAGTTCGATCAATCAACGGATATTTGATGTGATAAAGTTTACCATCAACTTCTTTGTAATTAACCTCAATATCAGCGTAAGAAGTCTGGAATTTGGTCGAATAATTGACAATTCGTTCACCTCGGTAAACCAACTTGTCGTCCCACAATTTTTTGAATGTCGCATAAACTTGATCAATCACCTTTTTATCAAGTGTAAACACTAGATCATCCCAACTGCAACTAGTGCCTAGAGCGCGCAATTGAAGTTCCATTTTACCCCGTTCTTGATGAACGAAATCCCAAACTCCTTGATACAATTGATCACGAGTAAAATCAGTTCTGGTTTTGCCCTGTTTATTGAGCTGTCGTTCATAAACCACCCAAGTTTCGAACCCAGCGTGGTCAGCTCCCGGAATATAAATCACATCTCGACCGTTCATCCGCTGATAACGAGCCATAATATCTTCCAAAGCAATTGTCAAAGCGTGTCCCACGTGTAAATTACCATTGGCGTTAGGCGGCGGCATTACGATTGAATATGGTTCGCCCTTCCCTGTTGGAGCAAATGCCTTAGCAGTCTCCCACATTGCATAGATAGTTGGTTCAAACTCATTTGGCTGATAAACTTTTTTTAATTCCATAAATCCTCTTACTGTTGTTATTCTTTAAAATAATTATACCACAGGCTAAGAGGTTTGAGCTAATTTTTGTTATAAGCCATATTATCAGAGTCAATATTGTATTTGTCACAAATTATTTTAAATTGATTCTTCAACTCCGAATTATCAAAATCAATTTTGGCAATCTGTCTTGATTTAGCATAAATAGCTAACTCCGCCAAAGCACGAGCTCGGAGCAAGCCAAAAGAGAATTTTTCATTGTCCGGGTCTTGATAATCTGGATTGTCAGCAAGTGCTATACCATCAACAATTTTATCCGAAAATCTTGGCACATTTGGGTTAAAAGATTGCTGATTCTGATCATGAATTTCGGCAATTAGCTCCATCACCCTGTCCATATTTGCTCCACCAAAATAAAGAACCATTTTGTCACTCCTAGAAGCAGACGAATTTTTTATTTTTTTTGGTATTTTACAGTAATAAGCGATGTCTTCATCTGATAATTTTTGGTTAATTTCTTTAAAAATTTTACTTATTTCATCTATTTTTGGATTTAGATAAAGCCTTTTTTTATCCTGATCAAAAGCTTCTTGGTTGCTCTTACTAATCTTTCTTGAACCGAACCAACCATCACCAGCATCTACATTAAAAATCCCCTGCTCATCCAAAAATTTAGCTATTTTTTCTAAATCAACCTGATATTTTATTTTTTGTTCTACACTAACTTCTGTTTGATAATTATTACGATTAAAGTTTTTATAAATAATCTCACCTAAAGCATATTTATTGCTAAAATACACTTCTGGTATGTCAGAATTGTTGATATAATCAGCAAAATCAGCCAAATCTCGCTCAGTATAATTATCAAATTCAACTTGATTATCTACAATTTCAGCCTCCCCTGCTCTAAGTTCTGGCTCCAAAATAGTTTTATTAAGCGACTCTTTATCATTGATTATCAGTTCTTCACCGCTAAATCTTATCGAAAAATGTTGACTTGACATTGTTTGATCTTGATTCGAATCAGCCCTACCAAATTCAACCTCCTGCCCTTCTTTTAAGTATTTTTTAGTACTATCAGACTCCAAAAACAAACCATTTTCATCAAATTTTAATACAAATTCAGTATTACCAGCTCTAATTTTTAGATTATTAATCTCAAACAAAGAAAAGTTATGGCTTGGATTCTCTTGATCCAAAACTATCTCAGGAACTGATAAAAGCTCCTTATTTTCAGTACTTGTTAGTTCTTTTTCCATGTTTTGTTTATTTTTATTAGTATATACTTTCATTATACCATATAATTAGTAATAAGTCAAGAGATGGCCGCTTATTATTTATGGTAAAATATTGATATGAAACAAACTTTAGTCAAAGCAACTCGAAAAATTTTGCCTCAAAAGGCGCTTGGCAAAATTGAGCAAACTTATCGCAAGAATCGTTTACGAATTTTGAGCAAAAAATATAATTATCCAGCTCAAAAAGTCAAAACTTTGGCCATTACTGGCACCAATGGCAAAACTACTAGCATCAGCATGCTAAACGCAATTATCAAAGCCAGCGGTGCAACTACTATTATGACCACCACTGCTGGCATGGAGGTGGCAGGGGAGGCGACTGACGCTGACACCTGTCAAACCGTTCCAAATACCGAAAGAATTCAACAATTATACAAAATGGCTCACGATCAAGATATCGATTATTTCTTATTAGAAGTAACCTCGCACGCTCTAGATCAATACAAAATCCCTAAACTGAACCTAAAAGCAGCCGGAATCACCAATTTAAGCCAAGAACATTTGGATTATCACGGCTCAATGGAGCAATATGCCGACCAAAAGCTAAAATTATTCACCGATTATGGGGCAGAAAATATTTTGTTGAATGCTGACGACCAATGGTTTGATTATTTTAAAGACAAAATAAACAACAATTACTACTCTTATGGCACCAAAAAAGACGCCGATTTTCAAATCACCAAAGTCAAGTTATTCAAGCAGGGGAGTAATATTACAGTCAAGTTCAAAGATGAAGTATTAGAGCTAAGCACTCCAATGGCTGGCAAATTCAACGCCTATAACGCTGTATTGGCCGCTAGCATGGCCAAGAGCATCGGTATTGATAATCAGGTGATAATTGACGGTTTGGCCGAATTTGAGGGCGTCAAGGGCCGTTTAGAGTGGATAGAAAACGATTTAGGTATCGACGTAATGGTTGATTATGCTCACACGCCCGACGGTATTGAAAAATTATTAGAATTTGCCAAATCAATCAGCAAAGGTAAAGTCCATGTTTTAATCGGTTCAGCCGGCAAACGAGATATCGAAAAACGACCATTTATGGGTAAAGCCGCAGTCAAATATGCCGATCGAGTTTTTGTTACTGATGAAGAACCAAGAGGAGAAGACCCAGCTAACATTCGCAATGATATTATGCGTGGCATTACTGATTTGGGCAAAGAGGATCAAGCAATCGACATCGCCGATCGTGGCGAAACGATTGAAGCGATGATTGAGGTCGCAAAACCAGGCGATATGGTTATCGTTTCTGGTCTAGGTCATCAAAATGAACGAGAATTAGATCACGACAATCACATCAAATGGAGTGATATCGAAGAAACAACCAAAATCTTGCGTAGAATCGAACAAGAACGAACCAAATAAAAAATACCTCCGCTAACGGAGGTATTTTTATTAATTATTATTTTTTGGTGGCGAAGTAATCAACTTCTTTAATAACATTAAGCAAAGCTTGAGCTCGTTTTTGTTCATCTTCAATCGCTCGAGCCGCTTCGTAGGTGGGATCTAATAAAGTTTGATCATCAGTTGAACGAATCAAAAGTAATTGAATCTCAAATTTTTCCTCATTTGATAGATTCAATTTATCAACTAATGGTCGCAAATCATTTAACGCTGATTTTTTTAGTTGTTCCAAATCAGAATTATTACCCCGAGCTGGCATTTCTGGCTCAATTTGAGCAACTGGTTCAACTGCTGGCACTTCAACCTCTGGTTGTTCAGCTTGCTCAGCCTGTTCTGGTTGCTCTTTTTCTTGGACTGCTTGTTCCATTTTCTCGGACAAGCCTTCTAATTGCTTGTTCAAATCAGCGAACTGAGGCGCTGGCTCAATCTCCGGCGTTTCTGATTCAGTAGTAGCTTCCGCTGGAACAATCATTTCATCGCTTGGTTGCTCTAATTGAGCTTCAGTTTCTTGCTGTTGAGTTGTAGCAGCTTGATCGTCAACTTGCTGATTAATATCATCCAAAACTCGCGCCAATTCTTGCTCTTCAGCTGAAATTTGAGCATCAGCCGGAGCAGTTTGGCCACCAACTGGAGCAAACTGATCATCAGCTTGAACAGCTTGATCATCGATTGGATTAGTTTGATTTACTGGATCGTTTTGATCGTTCATATTCCACCCTTTTAAAAATTATTTTATTTTTTTATGTTTTTACTGTATCATATAAGCATAAGGATTGCAAGAAAAATGTTAGATGATTATAATTTATTGGACCAGTTTAAAATACCACTCTGTTTTGGCTATTATCAACAGCTGTTCAATCGAATCTCGACCCGAGAGCTCAAGCCAAATAAACAACAAAAAAATAAGCTGCTACTACTAGCTAATCACAATTATTTACCTTTTGTGTTTTTTGACCAATTATTAAAACAGCAGGGGATTGATTCTGAGCTAATTGTCGGCGAATCCGACAAAACTGATTCAAAAACTCTAATTATTAGCAATTTTTCATCAAAAAATGCGACCAAAATCTCAGCCAAAGAAGACCAGCCAATTTTTTGCCAAGATTTGGAAGTTTTACTAAAACTAGCCAAACTGACCGACCAACATGGATTGACTGATAAATTGTTTAATCAACTAAGAACCAAGTTAAAACAAGCGACTAGCACCAAACAGTGGGGGATTAATAGCGTTTTAACCGATAATCTAGCCAAACAAATCGCCTTGTTCGCAGTTGGCAAGAATAATTTGTTCATTAGTTCAACCAAATTCTCAAGCTTGGGCTTGGCTTTCGCTAAATATTGGCAACTTAATGCCAAAAACGTTGCTTTTTATCAAACTGTCAATGATTTGGCGGCTTTTGGTGCACTTGGCTGGACCAAACAACCGGTTGATAAACAATTCGCTGTTTTTGATTTAATGTCAAAGTTGGACCACAAAGATGACCAACAACTATTTGTTGCAAAAAACCGCTTGTTATCTGGTCAAATGCCGGCTAGCAAAATTTATTTTCTCAAAGGCAAAACTAACTTTGATCAACTAGTTCATGGCCTAATTTTAGCCCAAATAGCCAGCTTCTATCTAGCCAGCTTGAACAAAGTTCGACCAGACAAAGATAGCTTACTAAGTCGTTTTTAATATATCATTCATGATATATTAACAAAATCAACTCGTGCACTATAGCCCACGAGTTAACAATTTTATCCAAAATTTTATATCATCTATGATATATTTATAATCTTCTAAGTGATTCTATTGGGTCTTTAGCGGCCGCTTTTAGAGCTGGCAAAATACCACTAATCAAGCCGACTATTATTGTCCAAGCCAAAACCTGACCCAATATTTTCCAGCTAAAGGCTACTGGCAAAAACAGCCAGTTACTGACAATTATTTTAACCATCAATGCCAAAATAAAGCCAAGCAAACCACCAATCACCGCCAACACTAATGATTCGAACAAAAAAGCTAACAAAATTTGTCGACTACGCGCTCCAACCGCTTTACGAACACCGATTTCATAAGTTCGTTCAGCCACATTGACTAGCATTATATTCATCAAGCCAATTCCACCGATAACTAGTGAAATTATTGCCATCACCAACATCAAATTAATCAATATTTTGTGTTCTAATGACAAATCATAATCTGTTTCAAGCAACGGATCAAATATTACAAAATCATCAGCCTGATGATGCTTATGAAGTGAACCTTCTAGTTTGGTTTTGAACTGTTCAAAATCAGTTTTTGATTTCAATTGAAAGTTTATTTGTCTGAAATTCAAACTATTAGTGAAAGTTTTTTGAGCCATTTTTAGATTAATTATAGCTGCTTTATTGAAATTAAAATGCGGATTGTGACTGCTTTTAATTACACCCAAAATAGTAAATGAATTCCCTTTGATTTTGATGATTTTACCGATTACTTGATCAGTATTGTACATTTCATCAGCCAGATCTTGACCAATTATAACTGCGTTTTCAATCAATTTTTCGTTCAAAAAGTCGCCAGTCGCCATTTTGATCGGCATCGTTTGGGGCAAATCAGTAGTTGAACCAATAATTAACCGATTGGAGTATTTTTTGCCATTCTCAATATCGGCTATTGCTGTAGTGATTGGTGTTACAATGGATGTTTCGGACATTTGCTTGACTTCTTTATAATCAGCAAAAGATAGACTATTATATTGACCCCAGAAGTCAGTGCCAACTTTGAACGCTTCGTTGACTGTTTTGGTTTTACTCTTAATAACCAAAGTTTGAGCTTGATAATCAACTTTTGGTTGCTTAATTATCGTCTTAAAGCCGTCAACCAAACCCAAAACCAAAGTAATACAAGCAGCGCCAATCATAATCCCCAAAATAGTCAGTAGATTACGAACTCGATTGGCTTTGAATCCTTCTAGTGCATTAACGACGTATTTGATCATTTATGTCCCTTTTTAGTCTTAGTTAGTTTCTTTTTAACCGCTTTCTTGGTCGACTTTTTAACCGTCTTTTTAGCTGTTTTGGTAGTTTTTTTGGTAGTTTTCTTGGTTATTTTAGATTTTGGCTTGCCGTATTTGACTTTTAGCTGGTGAAAATCATCATCAAGCGTAAAGTTGATTTTGACTTTCTTCGAAGCTTTAGTAGCTGGTTTCTCAGCCAGTTGATTGATCGTTTGCAATAAGAATAAATAGTTCAAATCATCAGTAGTCGAATCCAAATCTTTTGGTGTTGGTATCTTCTTAGTTGGAGTTTTGGTTTTGTCGATATTGGAATCAATTCGACCATCAACCATATTGATAACTCGATCAGCGTAAGAAATAAGGTTCGGATTGTGGGTGACCAAGATAATAGTTTGCCCTTGTTGGTGTATTTTGGCTAATTCTTCCATGATAATATGGCTTGATTTCGAATCAAGACTGCCAGTCGGCTCATCAGCCAAAATAATCGATGGCTTGTTAATCAAAGCTCGAGCGATAGCAATTCGCTGCACTTGACCACCTGACAATTGCCAAGGCATATAGTATTCGCGTTGATTTAATTTGAACTTTTTGAGCATTTCACTAGCTCGCTCCAGGCTTTTGATTCGACTAACGCCTGAATAAACTAACGGCAAAGCAACATTCTCAATCACATTCAAACGAGGAATGATATTAAAGTTTTGGAACACAAAACCGATTTTTTGATTACGTAATTTGGCTTTTTTGGTTCTCGACATCTTGGTGATATCCTGACCATCTAGTATATATTGCCCAGAATAGGTTTGATCAAGTAATCCTAAAGTGTTTAACAAAGTTGTCTTGCCACAGCCACTAGGACCCATAATCGCCACAAATTCGCCATATTTTATCTTCAAATTGACTTTGTTGACTGCAGCTACGTTGGCTTCGCCAAAACCAAAATCACGACTCAAGTTCTTGAGTTCAATTACATACTCAGTTTTGGGCGCTTTTTTAGTCATTTTTTATATTATCTTACGGATAGGATAAAAAATCAAGGATAAATATTATGGTTTGAGCAAAACAGCCAAACTAATCTTTTTTGCACCGGCTTTCATCAACTCTTTGGCACAAGCTTTTACACTAGCGCCAGTGGTAAAAATATCATCGACTAATAAGTAGTGCTGACTCGGGTCCAATTTACCAATAAAATTAAAAGCGTCTTGAACATTAGCTCGTCTTTCAGTAGCTGATAAATCTTTTTGAGCTTTTTGGGCTCGATTGGTTATTTGAGCAATAATTGGCCAATTAGTTTTGTCGGCTAGAACTTGAGCAATCGCCAAATTGTGGTCAAAACCTCGACTTTTGATGTGTTTTTGAGCAGTTGGTAGGGGAATGATGACATATTTTGGACCTTTGGGTATCAATTCTAATAAAAAATCTGCCAAAATCAGCGCCGTATCAATAATTGAGCCTAGTTTATATTGATAAATCAGCTTTTTGATAACTGGTTCTTGATTGTCATAACTATAGATAAAATCAAAATATTTTATATTTGACGATTCCATTTTTTGATGAGTTTTTAGTACTTTTAGTATGTAATTTTTACAACTACTACACAATATTTGACCCGTTTCTGGACAATTAAAACAGTAGTGAGGAGCGATAATATCAAGCAAACATTTTCTCATTGTAATTTTTACATTTTAACCATAACTTTTATTGATTATATCACAAAAAAAGGGTATAATATATTCAAACATTAAAAAGCTGGCTGAAATGCCACATATAACGACGGAGGTTATAGAATGGTACAAAACAATGATTTATTAATGAATGACCTAGAAAACGATGACGTTCTGGGTCAATTAGATGCCTTTGGCAACGAATGGGATGAAGGGGCAGTTGATGAAACTTCGTCCAACCCAGCATCAGTTCCTACCGAAGAGGCAATCTCAGACGAACCTGATGAAGATTTTCCAGGTCAATTAGCAGTTGACGTTTATGAAAAAGACGATCAACTAATTATCAAAGCTCGAACCGCTGGAGTCGACAAAAAAGATCTTAATGTAACTATTTCAGAAGGAATTCTAACCATTAGCGGTACACTTTCTGGTGGTGATGACATCGAAGGTACTGATTTTCATATCCAGGAATGTTATTGGGGTGAATTTGCTCGAACTTTAGCTTTGCCAGTGCCAGTTGACGAAGAGAAAGTCCAAGCCTCACTTAAGGAAGGTGTTTTGACCATTGTCTTCGAAAAACTAAAACAAGAATCTGGTCGAGTAATCGACATTCAATAAAAAACATTTTAAAAAATCCAGACATTTGTCTGGATTTTTTTATATAATAATAGATTGATTTTGATTCAAACTAGTTGTATCTTTATTCGTGATAAAACGATCAATTACATAATTAACTATTGCAAACGCCAAAATCGCTACAATCAAGCCAATAATCGAATACAAAATAGTATTTTTAGCTTCGCCAACTTTGCCAGAATCACCACCAGAAGTGACATATTTAAGACCACCAACAATAATCATCACAACTGCCAAAGTCCCTACAATATATAATAATAAGTTGATACCATTTTTAATAGTTGGATTATCTATTTTGTTATTTTTGATTTCATCTGGTGTAATTCCGTCTAAAGTTAAAGACGAAACACCTTCTGGAGCAACATCTTTTTTGTCTTCATCTGCCAAAACTGAGGTTGGAGTAATTAACCCAATTGCAATTAACATCAAACCAACTACTGATATCTTCAAAATTTGTTTAATTTTCATTTGATTCCTTTTCTTACTTTATCTAAATTTATTCTAGCACAATCTAGGTTTTTAGTAAATAAAAACCCCTGATAAGTCAGGGGTTATTATATTTGAATTTTTATACAGTAATAAACTGCGCCACTACGAAGTTGACTATCGCGAATGATAAAATCGCTACCACTAAACCAATAATTGAATACATAATCGTGTTCTTAGCTGCACCAACTTTAGCAGCATCACCACCGGAAGTGACATATTTAAGACCACCAACAATCATCATTACAACTGAGATTAGACCGACGATGTACATTAGCAAGTTAATGCTCTTTTTAACAATAGAATCTTCACTATCCAAATCAGCTGGCACACCATCTGGAGCAGCTTTCTTGTAATCATCAAGACCCAAAGCCATCACTGGTGAGCTAGCAAGACCAATAGTTCCGATTAAAGCTATAGTAACAGCAAAAACTTTTAATAATTGTTTCATCATTATAATTCCTTTTTTCTTTATTAATTATCTAAACTAATTTTAGCATAATTTATTTTTTTAGTAAATAATCTTGTAGAAATTAACGGATTACACAACGGACTGTAAACCCGTAGTTCTTATTGCCGTAGAACGACCCTGGGCGGACGCCGTTACTGCCGAAGTATAGGCTGTGAGCGCGGGTGCTGGAGTAGGCAGT
>PDWI01008729.1_pt1 | contig 11862 bp, 11 predicted proteins | sample 1430891 | NCBI WGS metagenome assembly PDWI01 (sample SAMN01162508, study PRJNA174530) | Oral metagenome, whole genome shotgun sequencing project. | biome: Marine environment; feature: Marine mammal; material: Swab sample of the gingival sulcus; isolation source: swab sample of gingival sulcus...
TTGACCAAAGAATTGATTGAGATATACAATTGCTTTTTTCAAAATAGCCTCCTAAAATTCTTTCATCGTCTTTGTCGACCAGCCAACAACTTGGTCGCCACAGAACATTGCGTTGTTTTCCATAATAATTGAGCCATCTGGTCTGACGGAAGGCCCTAAAAGTTCGTCATCAGCCCAGCCACCTGATAAACCATCTCTAGCAAGTGCCTCTAGTTCACCGAGAACCGTGCCAGCAGGAGGAAGGTCGATTAAGGCGGAAACATTACCGCAAGATACAATAGCATCTGATTTTTCGTTCATAGAAACGAGTGATGCGGATTTGCCATCGCGACCAGTACATTCGTTTGTTAAACCGATAGTTTTTACGCCAACTTTTTCAAGCTCTACGAGGCAGGCTGTAAAGTCAGCATCTGGATTACCGTAGCCTTCTTCAGCGACAATCGCTGCATCGACGCCAAGTGATTTTGCGATTTGTGCTACAAATAGTGCAGAACGCTGTTTTTGGTCTAAAGCTACATTTAAATTAGACATAATAACGCCGACAAAATTAATTGTTTTGCCGTGTTCTTTGTATAGTCTTTTAATCATTGGGAAATTTTGGAAGTCATAAGTAGACCATTTTGATGATGATGGCATAAAACTACCAGAAACCATAGCACCGTCTAAAATTTCATTTGGATTCATAAATGTCGGTACAAAGTGGTTCATATCCCAGCCGTATACTAAGGTATTATAACCCATTTCTTCCATTTGTGATTGTGGTTGGAGGACAAGGGCCACGCTAGGGAGATTGTTTTCTTCGCGTTTGGTTAAGCCTTTGAGCTCGTATTCTTCTGTATTATCTGGCGTAAGCGTTTTCACGCAAGAACCAATGTATTCTGCTAAGCGCATACCCGCCCAGCGAAGAGCATGGTTTTTCTTTTGTTGTTCTCTTTTTTCAAATTCTTCATCAGTGTCTGCCACGAGAACGATATTTTGAAGTTTTGAGTAGTAAGTATATTTTGCGCCTTCTCCGCCCATATCGATAACGGCATCTTGGAAACCACCCCAGTGTTTGCCGACTACTATGACTGAGCAGTCTTTTAATGCGTGAGTCGTGCCATTACCAGCGGTTACTAAGTCGCCAGTTGCACCAGGGAATAAGGCATTGCCATTTAATTTTACGCGTGGTTCTATTGCCTCTTTGACAGGGCATAATCTTACGTCATCGCCAGGTTTTACTAGATGTAAATCGGCTTCTGTAATATGTTCATCTTCTTTGACTACAGCTAACGCTTCTTCTTTATTAATTGTTAGCTTTCCTTGACTGAATTTAGTTTCAGTGCCAAACTCGATTTCTTTTACAATAAAATTACCAATTGTTAATTTCAAGTTTTGCCTCCTTTATAAGTAAACAGGTTCATTATTTGAACATGTTTATTTTATCAAACGTGTTTACTTTTGTCAATAGATTAACAAAAAAAGATAAATTTTTTTGCCGACTTAGCTATCTTAACGTGGGATTTGTAGTAAAAGTCGTAAGATTCCTACGTCGTTCCTCCTGCGATAAACTTTCCGTTGGAAGCTTCGCTTCCTTTGGTCAGTCGCGCTAGCGCGCTCAATGCCAAAATTATAAAAAATTAGTTTAAATACAAGCATTTAATTGATTTTTTATAATTTTGTCGCTCATCGCTGTTTAGTTCACGGAGAATGACACGACTTTTACTATTTAACTGAATAGTTATAAATGATAACAATGTAGTCTGTTTTTTTGTTTATTATTTGCTCTTAGATGACAAAGTTTGTTAAATATGGTATAATGTTTCCGATTTAAGATGTTTTGTAAACAGGATATATTGGAGATGTAATGAGAGAAAAATTAAAATTACAAAAACGGCATTACTTTATTGATGCTGCTGTTAAAATTTTAAAAAATGAAGGATTAGAGCGTTTTAATGCGCGTAAAGTAGCGGCTGAAACGGGTTATAACGTCGCTTCGATTTATACATATTTTAAAAATTTAGATCATTTAGAAAATGTCGCCTCTATTTATTTTACGAATGAGTATGCTCACGAGTTAAATGAGATCACAAAATATGTCAATACCCCGTTAGAATCTTATTTAGCGATGTGGGAATTGTTTGCTAAACATACGTTTTATTTGCCTAATTATTTTTATAATGTATTTTTTTCGGCTATTTCCCAAGATGAAGAAATAAATTTGTTTAGTGAATATTATGCTGCACATCCAGAGGAACTTCCTTATGGTGGAATGATAGCGGATATGCTTGAGATTAGTCGTACAAATGATCGTGAGCGCTATGTTTTAGAAAAATGTGTAGAAGCTAAGCAAATTAATGTGGAAATGGTCGATTATATTAGCGATATTCATATTTACCATTTTAAATGTATTGTAACCGATATTGTTAAAAGTCAGATTTATCAGCCATCACCACAATTATATCATGATTTTATGGTTAAATTTTGCTATTCTTTTTTACATTATGTTGATTCGGATGCACGTATACATGTGGAAAAGTTGTTGCGTTTTCATCAAGAAAATATGAATGAAACGTATTTACAATTATATAATATTAATTAACTGAATAGTTATACTATTTATTATACGAGGGAGAGTAGATATGCGAAATTATGCAAAGAACATTTCACTTTTAACAGATTTTTATGAATTGACTATGACTAATGGTTATGTCGTAGCGGGTATGGATGAACAAATCGGCTATTTTGATTATTATTTTAGAACGCTTCCCGATAATGCTGGTTTTGCTATTAGTTGTGGACTTGCAAGTTTGATTGATTACATAGAGAATTTGCAATTTAGTGATGATGATATTAATTTTTTGCGTTCTAAGGAAATTTTTAGCGAATTATTTTTAAGTAAATTAAAAAACTTTAAATTTAGAGGCGATATTTGGGCGATGCCAGAAGGAACACCTGTATTTCCCAATGAACCAGTGATTATTGTTAGGGGAACGATGCTTGAAGCGCAGCTTATTGAAACGGTACTTTTGCTCCTAATGAATCATCAAAGTTTAATTGCGACAAAGGCGAATCGTATTGTGACAGCGGCAGAGGGTAAAGCGGTACTTGAATTTGGTGCGCGTAGAGCCCAAGGTGTTGATGCATCTGTTTTAGGTGCCAGAGCGGCTTATGTTGTGGGCTGTGTTGGCACTTCTAACACGGTTGCTGATAAATATTTAGGAGTGCCTTCCGCGGGTACAATGGCGCATAGCTGGGTACAATTATTTGAAAGTGAATATTTAGCGTTTAAACAATATGCAGAGACTTATCCTGATAATACTGTGCTTTTAGTCGATACTTATGATGTTTTAGACTCGGGAATTCCTAATGCGATTAAAGTTTTTGATGAAATTTTAAAACCACTAGGCAAAAGACCGACGGGGATTAGACTCGATAGCGGGGATATCGCTTATTTGTCGAAAAAAGCGAGAGAAATGCTCGATGATGCAGGGTATAGTGATTGTAAAATTATGGCATCGAATTCTTTGGATGAACACTTAATTAAAGATTTGAATTATCAAGGAGCTAAAATTGATCTTTATGGCGTTGGTGAACGTCTAATCACTTCAAAAACATGGCCAGTTTTTGGTGGGGTATATAAGTTGGTTGGTACAGAAATTAATGGTGAATTTGTACCCAAAATAAAGTTATCAGAAAATGTTAGCAAAATAACAACGCCTGGTTTTAAACAAGTATGGCGCATTTTTGAAAAGGAAAGCAATTCACCGATTGCCGATGTCGTTAGTTTGCATGATGAAATTATTGATGAAAATAAGCCTTATGAATTATTTGATCCACTTCATACTTGGAAGAGAAAACAAATTACTGATTTTTATGCTAGACCAATGCTAGTTGAAATTTTCAAAGATGGCAAAAAAGTTTATCAAGAACCTAGTTTGGAAGATATCAGAAAATATTGTCGTTTGTCGATTGATAATTTATGGGAAGAGATAAAGCGTTTTAAAAATCCGCATTTATATTACGTCGATTTAAGTCAAGAATTATGGCAATTAAAACAAAATTTATTGGAAGAACATAAAGTGAGTGAGTAAATGAAATGTAAACTAGCTAAGGTATTGCTATTATGTTTTCTTCTGTTGTTATTGAGTTCCTGTCAAGGTGAAATGAGCAAATCAGAACGTTTAAGTAATGCTTTAGAAGCATACCTTTATGCTATGTCTAGCGGTGATGTTAGCGTCAATGAACCGATAATTAAAGATTTTAGCAATGAGGAAAAGTCAAAAATTGTCAATCAGCTTACCTTTGCTTTTATATTTGAGCGCGAAGATTATTTGATTAGCTATCTCGATAGACAGTGGGAAGAGTGGCGAAATGATGATGGCTTTATCGTTAATTATTTAAAAAACAGATTGGAGTTAGAAGAAAAGCGCTTGGCAAATCCTGAAAAAGTAGAGTTGGAACTGAAGCTTAATCAACAGTTAAACAGCTTAGAAGATTTTTATGATGCCGTTCAAACTAATTTAGTTAATCAAGGTCATTCATTAGCAGGGCTTTATTTAATTAAGGATAGTAAAAATTATAAATTCAATTATAATAAAGGTGTTTTAGTGCTTGATTCCGCGACAATTTTACTTATGGATATTCCACAAAATGAGAGCTTCTCTTGTATTTATAATAAGGGAAAATTATTTATTTCTAGTGCTAATTCTATTGATATGAAAAGGGATAATAAGGCATTAGTTGACATGCCAGAGCTCAATCAAAATAGTTTATTATCTTTAGTTGATGAAAAACTTGAATCGGCGGAGTTAATTTATACGGTTTCTAGACCTTTTATCGATGATGCAATGAAATTTCATTTTGATGGTGTTCAATTTATTGAAGAAAAAGAAACAAATGATAAGGGAAGTGTTGTTGAAAGTGAAAGTTTGAGTAATGAAATTAATGATATTACTCAACCAACAACAGAGAATATTGATTTTTCTGCTCAAGAATTGCTTGCTTATGTTCAATTAGTGAGCGGTGAAGTGAAACAAAATTTTATGCTTTATAGGTAATTAATTTGTGACAATTCAGTTAAGTATTAAAAGCCGTGTCATTCTTCGCGAACTAAACAGCGATGAGCGACAAAGTTTAAAAAAATTATTTTATGCTTGCATAAAAATAGATTTTTTTAAACTTTGGCATTGAGCGCGCTAGCGCGACGAGTGCAGTGCCGCTAGGCACGGAACGAGTTCATCGCTAATCAAAGCGATAATTCCAAAGGAAACGAAGTTTCCGACGGGAAGTGCATCATATAGCTAATTTTTTTGACAACGTGATAATCTTATGGCTTTTAATATTTAACCCACATTAAGATACCTACGTCACGATGTTCCTCTGTATGACAACGCGGGTTGACTGAATAGTTACACTAATTTTGATGTTATATTTTTTTGGATTTTGCCGATACTATCAGTAGTTACTACTAGCATTTTATAGTATTAGGAGGTATTATGCGCCTATATTTTATTCGTCATGGTGAAACTGATTATAATAAAGTCGGCAGAATACAGGGTAGACTTGATATTGATATGAATTTAATGGGTTTTAAACAGGCGCGTCTTTTGCATCATCGTTTGATAAAGACAGACTTTGACTATATTTTTAGTAGTCCTTTAAAACGTGCTGTCGATACGGCTTCAGAAATTATTAGAGATAGGGATATGGTTATCTATAAAATGTCAGAACTTACTGATACGGATTTTGGTAAGTGGCAAGGTCAACTTCGTTCTGCTTTATCAAAAAAGTTTAAGCTCTCAGCTGAAGATTCGAGTGAAATGCTTGCCATGCGTGGTGGTGAGGATTTTACCGATGTTTATAAAAGAATGCTTGATTTTATGGCAGAAATTTCTGATTTAAACGCTAAAAACATTTTGGTATCAACGCACGCTGTTATTATTTATGCAGCGCTTAAGATGGCATTATCTTACCCACCAGAACAACATTTATCGATATTGTTAGATAATTGTGGAATTACGGTTTTAGAAAGGGATAATAAAGGGAAGTGGCTTGTGCGGGCTGTTAATGATGTTTCGCACTTGGATAAATATTAAAACTTATGACAAAAAAAGAATTTTATAAAACATTTTTAAATATTGGCTTGCCGATTACGCTTAATCAATTACTTATGGCATCCTTACATTTTATCGATACTTTGATGATAGGCTCTGTTGGTGAGGCTGCGCTTTCAGCAGTTGGCGCTGCAGGGCGCATTTTTTTTATTGTAATTGTGAGTTTATTTGGTATTTATAGTGCGGGTGGAATTTTTACTTCGCAGTATTGGGGTGCAAAAAATACGAAGGCTTTACATCAAATGATGGGGATAATGATGATTTTTGGTTTAGCGTTTTCGTTGATAATGTTGACTTTAGTATTGCTTTTTCCAATTAATATCATGCGCTTATTTTCTAAAGATAGTTTGGTAATTGCTTATGGTGTGGAGTATTTACGTATTCTTGCGCCAACTTTTATTCTTAGTGCTATTACTTTTCTTTACGCTTATGTAAGCCGTTCTATCCATATGACAAAATATCCACTTTATATCAGTATCGTTTCCCTATCTACTAATACAATGCTTAATTATTTATTAATTGGAGGTAATTTTGGCTTTCCTCGCTTAGAGGTTAGGGGGGCTGCGATTGCAACATTTATTTCTAGGTTAGTGGAATTTATTTTATTTTTAGTATTGCTAGTGGTTTTGAAAAATCATCCTTTAAGGGCGAATTTAAAAGAATTGTTTAGTTTTAGTAAATCGCAAGTGGTGAAGTTTGTCAAGAAAGCAACCGCCGTTTTTTTTAATGAGGCTAGTTGGGTCGTTGGACAATCTGTATTTTTTATGGCTTATGGTCTACTTGGCACAAAGGCGCTTGCGAGTGTTCAAGTCTCTTTGACTTTTTCCGATATCTTTGTTTCTTTATTTACTGGTATTTCTACTGCCTGCAGTGTTATGATTGGTAATGCACTTGGACAAAATAATAAACAGTTAGCAAAAGATTTAGCGAAACGCTTTATTAGAATAGCGATAGTTACTGCTATCATTGTCAGTTTAATTCTATTTGCCTTAACTTTGGTTATTCCTTTCGCCTATCATAATTTGGATGCGGATACGATTTATTTAGCGCAAATGTGTCTTGTTGTTATCGCCTTATATCAAATCCCGAAAATGTATGGCTATATAGCAGTTATTGGTGTACTGCGTAGCGGTGGTGATACACTTTTCTGTATGTTATCGGATTTAATTGGCGTTTGGGGCATAGGAGTACCGATGGCATTTTTTGCCGCGGCGATTTTAAAATTACCAATTTATTTAGTTGTTGCCTTTGCTTTTAGTGAAGAAATCGCAAAAAATATAGTTTACGTATGGCGACTTCGCAGCGATAAATGGTTAAATAATTTAGTTGGTGAATAATAAAGTTGAATATTCTTTCTTCATAGTGTCATCGCGAGGAAGGCGTAGGAATCTTACGATTTTTAATAATCAAATAGTTGATAGTAATAGGGGAATATATGATGTTTAAGAGGAAGAAGATGTTTATTAAAATTATTTTGCTGATATTAGTGATATTTATTGTTATTGGCTTAGATATGCGAATGAAAATTGTTTATTACAATCTCGATGGTAATATGGATTTAAAAATTGCGCATATTAGTGACTTGCATGGTTGTTATTACGGAAAAAATATGCAGACTTTAGTTGATGCTATTAATAAGGAAAAACCTGATATTATTGTTTATTCAGGTGATATATTTGATGATGAAGTACCGTTTAAATATAGTAAAGTATTTGTTGAACAGACAAAAAATTATCCTTCTTATTACGTTAATGGCAATCACGAATATTGGTCTGAGAGGATGGATGAAATAGAGAAATTTTTAAATGATAATGATGTAGAAATTTTGAATGACAAAACGGTTATTTTTGAGAAAAATGGTAAAAAGGCTTATATCTCTGGTATAGAAGATCCTGATTCAGGTAAAAATTTAATAAAGCAGTTAAATAGTTTAACAGTTGAATCATCTGCTTATAATATTTTACTAGCACATAGACCAGAAAATATAAGGACGTATTTAGATTATCGTTTTAATTTGATTTGTGTTGGGCATGCACATGGAGGACAGTGGCGATTACCCTATTTGTTGAATGGGTTATTTGCGCCAAATCAAGGGGTATTTCCCAAATATGCAGGAGGACTTTATCAATTTAAGGATACCAATACGGATAAGGATACGGATTTTATTGTGAGTAGGGGGCTTGCACGTGAATCAACTATAGTGCCGCGTTTTTATAATAGACCAGAGCTTGTTATTATAAATGTGAAAGCGATAAAATAGAATTATTTACGGAATTGCTTAATAAATTGATTATTTTTAAATTATTATTTTTATAATCTATAAGTAAAAATAGCTTTTTGCCGATATTGTTAGTATGGAGTTTAAAGTGTTACCGTAATTGGAGTCACTATAAGTCGGGAGGCGAAAAAATGAGTGATATGATAAGAATGTCGGGTATGGTTTCGGGTATGGATACCGAAGCGACAGTTAAAGAATTAATGAAGTTTGAGAAAAATAAGGTTGATAAGGCAGAACAAGAAAAACAAGTTTTAGAGTGGCAAAAAGAGCAGTATCAAGAAATGGCAACGATGTTTGATAAGTTTCAAAAGGATTTCTTTGATATAGGAAATCCAAAAAATAATTTAGGGATGGCTGATGCCTTTAATGCTTTTGATGCTGTTTCTTCTAGTGATGCGATTAGCGTTGAGGCGTCGGGTAAATCGCATGTTGGTACACTTACCATTACGTCTATTAGCCAATTAGCCCAGAAAGATAAATACGTTTCGGGTGCGGCAGTAGCAGGTGCTGGCGCATTAAGGGCGTCGGCAAATTTTGATATTAATAATCTTGCTGCGGGAGATTCTTTTAAAATAAAAGTTAATGAGAAAGAAATTGACATTACTTTAAAGGGAAATTATCAGGATAATGATGACTTTATTAGTGATATCAATAGTCAACTTGCGAAATCAGTTCCAGCAACGCAGGTGGCAGCAGGAGAACTTAATGGCGCATTGGTCTTTAATAGCTCTGCGGGCAGTAAACTTACTATTAAATCTGGTGATAGCAATGATGCCCTAGCTAAACTTAATTTTACGGATGGTCAATCCGCTGGTAAGTATAAAGAAAAGACGATGAATGAGTTAGGAATTACAGATCTTGCTTTGAAAATAAATAATAAAGATGTGAGCATAGGTCAAAATGATACTGTTCAGCAAGTAATGGATAAAATTAATAATAGTGAAGCTGGCGTTACTATAACATACGATGATTTTAGCGGTAAATTTAGTTTAGAAGCTAATAAATCAGGTGCTGGTAATAAAATAGATTTTGCAGATAATAATGAAGTGCTTAAAAAAGCTTTTAATATTGATAAAAGCGCTAGTACAGTACATACTGAAGGACAAGATGCTGTCTTTAAGTATAAAACGAAGAGTGGCGAGGAGATGATGACTACTCGTTCCAACAATAAGTTTGAATTTGAAGGTAATAGAGTCACATTAAATCGCAAGACGGAAGCTAATGAAGTAGTAAATATTGATGTTAAGTCTAATACTAAGGACGCAAAAGATAAAATTGTAAAATTTGTTGACTCTTATAATAAAATTTTAGATCATCTTAAGAAGAAAACGACAGAAAAACGGTATAGGGATTTTGCCCCGCTTACTGCGGAGCAGAAAAAAGATTTAGAAGAAGAAGACGAAAAGAAATGGCAAGAGAAGGCTAAAAGTGGACTTTTGACGAACGATTTCCATTTGAAATCTATTGCTTCGAAAATGCGTCAAGCTCTTTATGAAAGTGTTGAAGGAGCGGGTATTACTTTAAAAGATATTGGTATTACAACTAGTAAAGACTGGAAAGAGGGCGGCAAGCTTTCTATTGATGAAAATAAACTCGATAAGGCATTAGCTGAAAAACCTGATGAAGTAGTTAAACTTTTTACTGCTAAGTCCGATAAAAAATATGGGGATAGTGCTAATGGTTTGGAACGTTATAGAGAGAGTGGCTTAGCGGATAGGTTAAACGATATTATTAATGATAATATTAAAACCACTGGTGATCATAAAGGTTATTTAATTCGTAAGGCTGGTAAATCGGGCAAGATTGATGTATCGAGTGACTTATATAAGAAAATTAAAGCATCTGATAAAAAAATTGCTAAGTTAATCGATATGATGTCGAGAAAAGAAGATAATTATTATCGTCAATTTGCAGCTATGGAGGCAGCAATGCAACGTTATCAAGCGCAGGCTGCGCAGATGATGGGTGGTATGTAAGAAAGGATAGCTTATGAGTAGATATCTTGACGCAATTAGAGATGCGATAGATTATACTAAAAAGACGAATGAGATTTTGGAATCAGAGTTGTCTTTTGACGATAAGCTTACCTATATTGAGAAAATTTTAGAGCGCCGAGAGAGAACATTAGAGGTATTAAAGCAAACGACTGCTGAAGAAACAGATGGTAGTCGTCGGCTTTTAAAAGTTTTAAAAAAATTGGATGATAAAAATGGTGAGTTAATGCAAAACTTACTAGATGATAAGTGGCAAGAGATTGAAGATGTACGCTTGCAAAAAATTGATATAGTGAAACAAGGAAAGATGCAAAAAACTTATATGACACCAATTAGTGAAGTTGGTTATTATATAAATAATATGAAATAGGAGGGCACAGATGGTATTTAGTGTAGATTCTGTAGCAGGGAAGCGATATACAGAGATTGCGCAAGCGACGCGCACTGTGCAGAAAACAGAAAAGAGAACAGCGGAAAAAATTAAAACCACTGAAAATGTAAAAGTTGTTAAAAATATTACAGATGAAAGCGTACAATTTCAGGATAATAAAAGTGATGAAGAAAATTCTGAACAAGTAATTATGGATAAGGCATTAGAGCAGGCAAATGCTGCTCTCGCTCGTAATAATCGTTATGTTGAGAGAGAAGTTCATGAAGTGACGCATGCAATTATGTATAGGGTTAAGGATAGTATTACTAATGAAGTGCTTTTTGAATTCCCGCCTAAAAAAATGCAGGATATGATAGCTAAAATGTGGGAAAATGCAGGACTTTTTGTCGATAAAGAGGGTTAATGTATTTTGCTGTCTTGCCGATATATAGTGTAGTGAACAAAAGGAGTTACTATGGCGTTGCAAAATCAGTATAATTATAAGAGACCAGTTGGTGTTAGAACTGTTAAGAAAAAACAAACAGTAGTTATGCCTCAGGTTAAAAAAACCCAACAAGAACTTTATTTAGAACAAAAAATAATGGCAGCAAAACCAGAAGAATTGACTTTGATGCTTTATGAAGGACTAATTAAATTTATTAAGTTAGCACAAATGTTTGTTAAAGAGAAGAATATTCCTAAAGTGCATGAGAATACGATGCGTGCTCAGGATATCGTTCTTGAATTAAGGTCGACTTTAAATATGGATTATGATGTTGCCAAGAATTTGGATAGCCTTTATGAATTTATTGAAAATAGATTAGTAGAGGGGAATATGTTAAAGCAGGAAAAACCTTATTCTGAAGCTTTAACGATTTCAGAGGAATTATATGATACATGGAAAGAAGCGATGACTTTAGTTTAGATTTTACGAGAAAGGATGACGAAGATGGATATAGCAGGATTAGCGGCAAATATGCAAAGCATGAAATTACAACAAGCTGTACAGCTTACTATGGCAAAAAAAGTAATGGATCAACAGCAGCAAACTGGAGATGCACTTACTCAAATGATGGCAGACGCTGCGAAGATTAGTGGACAAGGTCAATCAGTTGATATTAAAGG
>PDWI01008730.1_pt1 | contig 11858 bp, 9 predicted proteins | sample 1430891 | NCBI WGS metagenome assembly PDWI01 (sample SAMN01162508, study PRJNA174530) | Oral metagenome, whole genome shotgun sequencing project. | biome: Marine environment; feature: Marine mammal; material: Swab sample of the gingival sulcus; isolation source: swab sample of gingival sulcus...
AAGGGGGAGTTATACGCTCTTTAGAGTTTTGGCTAAAAGCTTAAATACATAAGCCTAAATCTGCCAAAAATTGAGAAACCGAATTGTGCAAAGCTCTACGTTGGAGGAAAAAACTTGGTCTCAATTAGGGGAAAACTATAATTTTTCTTTCTTTTTAATGTTTTTGTTTATCTTTGTAGCTGATATTAACTGATTTAACTAAAAGAATAAGATGAAGAAATCTTTATTATTAACTATTTTTACTGTTTTTCTTATTACTCCATTGCTGGGGCAGGAAAAAGCTCCAGAGAAGAAATGGTCTTACCAAGGCGTTGGCGGAATTAACTTATCTCAAACATCTTTAACTAATTGGGCTGCAGGGGGTGAAAATTCAATCGCTTGGAATGTTTACTTTAATGGTTCTATTAGCTTAAAGGATAAAGGTTGGAATTGGGATACAAGTTTGGTTACAGATTTTGGTCAAACTTATACACCTACGAACAAGTGGCAGAAGAGTGTTGATAAACTAAACTTGACAACTAAGCTTGGACATAAAATTATTGACAAACTAAATGTTACAATGCTTGGAGATCTTCTAACGCAGTTTGCTGAAGGCTATAAAAATGCTGAAGAACAACGTAATGGTAAACCTGCAATATCTACTCTTTTTGCACCTGCTTATATCACTATTGCAACGGGTTTAGATTATAAACCTTTTGATAATTTATCTGTGTTCTTTTCTCCAGTTGCTGGGAAGATTACGACAGTATTAGATAAGCGTTTGTCTGATCTTGGAGCTTTTGGTGTGAAGAAAGGAGAGAAGGTTTTTGCTGAGTTAGGTGCTTCGTTTGTTACAAACTATAAGTTTGAAATCATGAAGAATATGAATTTGATGACAAAGCTTTCATTATTTACAGCATACACTCATGATTTTGGTAATATCGATGTGAACTGGGATGTTATGTTATCTGCCAAGATTAATAAGTACATTTCTGCGACTATTAGTACGAACCTTATTTATGACGATGATATTCTTATTGCTGATAAGGATGGATACATGGCTCCTCGAGTACAATTTAGAGAAATCTTTGGTCTAGGACTAGCCTATAATTTCTAGGTTTTTTCTAGCTCCTAGCTTTAAAGAACTAGCACGCCCCACTTCATTTGAAGTGGGGCGTGCTTCGTTTTTGTAAAATAAGGCTGAAAGTTAATAGCTTTATCTCATTGATTTTTTTTGCTCTTCTAGGTTTGTTTAATTCCTATTAAACAAGTTGTTCAATTCTTTTTTTTGATAAATCTATGAAAAGTATGGAGATAGTATTTATTTTATTCTGAATATTTCATAATTTTACTTCATCATTGAAACAGACTCTGAAGGATATTTATGAATATGAGGCTGATGACTATGTCTTATTCTTCCGTACTTCGTATTTATATAACAATCAATTAAAAAAACGTATCGTTATGATGAACAAGAAAAAACAGAACAGCTCTAAGTGGAGCTACCTATTCGTACTTCCTATTGCAGTGATTATGCTGTGGAGTGGGAATTCATGCTCTGTACGAACAATGTCAAAAGAGGCTAGAACTTTGACGAATTTGACTTCTCTTTCAGGAAAGAAGGATCTTCAGCATGAGTTAAAACATGCGAAAATAGCAGAGTCGCTAGCTGGCAGCCAAAGCATGAAGACGAAATATCTTCATGATAAGTCTATCTTCAAAGAGGAACATGTCGATGCTTCATCTCAGAAGAAACAAGACTTCTTAGGTTCAGATCGCTTTGATGTTGAGCCTAAGGGGGCAATTATGGGACGTGATTGTCCTCGTGATTTTGCTGAACGTCATAGACCTCATCGCTTATCATCAGTCCTGTCTAATGGAGAAGTTATTGTTAAGAAGCCTGATACACAACCGAGTTTCCCCGAAGGAAATAAAAAGATGATGGAGTATATCTCGAAGGTGATTCAGTATCCTAAAGATCCTTTTGATAAGCACGTGGAAGGAATTGTCAAGGTTAGCTTTGTGGTCTGTGCCGATGGTACGATTGCAGACGTTCATGTGATGAATAAGTCCGTACGTAATCATGATCTTCATCGTGAAGCTATGCGTGTTGTTTGGGCAATGCCAAAGTGGATTCCCGCAACAATTGACAATAAAGCTTGTGCTGTGCGTTGTGTTATACCTGTTGTTTTTAAGCTTTTTGCCTAAACCCTTATTGTTGTTTAAGTCAAAAGCTTTGTAGCTTATCCTGAGCTTTACTTTCTTGTTGGGAAGACTTTTTTATTTCGTTGGGAAGAAATAAAAAAGTCTTCCCAACGTTTTTGAGAAACGTTCCTAACAAATTAATTAAAACTAAGCTTCTTTTTTGGGGAACTCTAAGTAGAGGGTAATTTATCCTAGTTGATACTTAATTTTATCTCTTCAAAGATGTTTAAGAAACAATTCATAAGACGTTGTTAATCTAAGGGTTATATTAAATAAATTTAATATTTGATTTTGTTTGTTTATTTGAAATAATTTTCTAATTTTGAAGCGAAATAGATTAAGTTCTTATTTTATAAACTATAAAGATTTTAATAAATAAATGAAAAAGATTACTTTTTTGTACCAAGTTGTCCTATTAAGTAGTTTTTTATTGCTTAATAGTTCATGCTCTTCAAGTATTGAAGAGCCAATTTCTGAGTCAAGAGGATTAAAAGAAGCTTTAAGGTCAGCAGATCCTCCAAAATTTACAAGCAATAGCTCGCATTCTGAGAGATCATTATTTAGATCATCCTCAAAAATAGATCCTATAGCTTTGGAATATGTTGATAATGCAAAGACTATCATTTATGCTACAAATTCTTTAGATGAATCAGAAGCTATAAAAATGGACTCCTACAAGGATCTAGATTTAGAGGAAGAGCTAGAAGCTAATCCAATGAGCTTAAGATTGCAAACTTTGGAGATTATAGATGCCCAAACAAAGAGGAAAATTAACTTTTACGAATTGCCTTTGGAACAACGAGAGATTTTTTTAGAAAAATATTTAGAGCAAGAGGCTGTTTGGATTAGTGAAAGAGTCAATAGTGATCCATATATTAAAGCTAACTTTACTGATCAAAATAATGCTATCAGAGATATTATTAATAAGAATAACCTAACTTTACTCAAAGCAGGAGATATATCCTCTTTATCTGTAGAACGAAATAATAGAAGTTCGTCATCTTTGAAGATAAAGAAGGTTAACTCTAAACTCTTTTTTAGGAAGCTTCAAGAAGGTGTTTGTCAATATAAAAAAGCTAAACAGACTGAAAAAAGCTTATATAGTCAAGATAGGTCTTCTAATTTTAATACTCATAATTGTTGTCCTCATACTAATAGACGATCGAATACTAATCCAAATTCTAATACTTCATCTTCAAGTATTCTTATGGATAGTTCTACTTGTGGACTAACGATTAACACGAAACCAGTACAATGTTATTCTTGTATGTGTATGTGTACATGTCATTATACTTGTGGAACTCCCATAATTATCCCCAATCCTTCTAATCCTCCGATTGATAAAGATGATGATTTTGAAACATATTCAGTCTTAGAAGGTCATGAACATAACGGAAAGTCTTCAAATTCCATAGGATCAGGAACAGGTTCTTCTTGGGTAAAACCGAGTTCTGTGATGAAAAAGTGGAAAGAATATGCTAAAAAAGGGTATATTGTTCTTAGAACACCCTTACATAATAAGCCTTCTGAATCTGTAGAATATGGAGGAGAAGGAGGAGATTATGGTCATGCTGGGGTTATTTATAAGACCTTTAACTATGATTATAGCTATCTTAAAGAACATCCAGAGCAATTGGATGATGTTCATAAAGAGTTATTTACTATTGGAGCTTATAAAGATACAGGGGTATTAGAACATCCATTACATGAATGGTATAGGAAGCATTATATTTTAAAGGTCCAAAAAGTTGTTAGGAAGTGGCACTGGAACTGGTTTAAAAGTCACATTGATATTGTTCATGACTATTATCCTGATTCCAAGATTTTAGCAGAAACTGCAAAACTGTATCTTAAAGCAAAATATTTTAACTCACTTCAACATTTATTCTCAAAGTGGCATTGGAATGATCCTAAGAGTTTTAATTGTGCTTCATTAGTTTGGTGGTGTGTAAAGAAAGCCTATGGTATAGATCTAAATGGTTGGTATAGGTTTTTATTCATTACTCCTGCTGGAATTTATGACTCAGAATATACCGAAGTTGTTGCAAATATTCATGATTAAAATAATAAACAAATGAAAAAGATTATATCATTACTTTTCTTGGTACTTTGTGTTTATAGTTTATCTGCTCAAGAACAAAAAGAAGTTTCTCAACAAGTTGAAAATACATCAGAGAATCTTAAAATTCTAAAAGAGGGAGACCGATTAATTTATATTGCACTAATGGATCCTTTTATAGAAAGAGCCTATAATGCATTTGGTCGGTATGGTTATTGGGCAATGCCTGGAATTAATGTGGGGGCTGATTATGTTTTAAAAACATTTTGTGATAATCGTTTGGTTTTAACCCTAGGAGGTCATGTTGGAGCGTATACAACTTTAAGTGCATGGGCAATTGAACTATATACATTATTGCAAAGTAAATTATATTATCAATTAATGTCTTTAAAGGGGCTATCTTTTTATTTGGGTTTATCCGTTGGTGGTTGTCTTCGCTTTGGAGAGATGCCAGGGTATAAGGGTAAGACACTAGGAGACTTTATTTATGATGATGTTGTTGGGATTAGTTATAAGTTTAAGAACGGTGTGGGTATGTTTTTAGACCTAAATCCTACAACTTTTATATTTATGGGTGAAGAAAAAGATTACCAAACTCCTGAGCAACGACAGATTGATTATGAACGTCTAGGAAAAGGACTACCACGTCTTTATTATAATCCAGATAAAATGCTTTCTAATGGTTATGGCTATTCCTATTTTAATTTAGGAGTTTCATTTAACTTTTAAGGATGAAGCTTATTTATCTGTTCTTTTAGTTTGTTTTTTTACATCTTAGGAAATACAAGAAGTAAGGAGTCCTATTGTAATTTCTTTCCAACGACTCAAATAAATCTTCCCAACGAAATTTTCAAATTAAGGCTCAGTTTTTTTAAGCTGAGCCTTAATTTTATGTATTGCTATGTAAGTTCTTTTGTAATAGGAGCTAAAGTCTTCTCTTTATGATTGTAGAGATGACTTGTTTTGATCTTGAGATTAAGAATCTTATTGCCTTATATTTTTTGTTTTCTCCTCATTTTAGATCAAGTGGTCTTATAAGCTTTTAAGTGCTTATTCTTTGAAATAGGGCATTCTATGCTCTAGGCTTTTGTATATCTTATTAATATATTGTATTTTTGTAGGAAATGTGTATGTGTTTGAAAGGTTTAACCTGCTTATTTATAGGTTGAAATAATTTCGAAATTTAGTTTAATAGATTAAAATATGATTAACATAACATTCCCTGATGGGAATAGTCGCCAGTATGAGTCTGGTATAACTGGAATGGAGATTGCCAAGTCTATCAGCAGTCGTTTGGCAAAAGAAGTTTTATCTGTTGGTGTAAATGGTGCAATTAAAGACCTTAATCATCCAATTGTTTCGGATTCAACCATTGAATTATATAAGTGGGAGGATAAGCAAGGTCGTTATGCTTTCTGGCATTCATCGGCTCACGTTCTAGCTCAGGTTATCTTAGATTTTTATCCAGAAGCTAAGCTTACGATTGGTCCTGCTATTGAAACAGGCTTTTATTATGATGTAGATTTAGGAGAGGACTCTATTTCAGAAAAAGACTTCGAGAAATTGGAGAAGCAGTTCATGAAGCGTGTCCAAGAAAAAGCTGAGTTTAAGATGCGTCCAGCCTCAAAACAAGAAGCTCTTGACTACTACTCTGTCCGAAATAATGAATATAAAATCGAGTTGATCGAAGCATTAGAAGATGGTAACATCACGTTTTGTGATCATAGTGACTTCACTGACCTTTGTCGTGGAGGACACATTTTGAATACTGGTGCGATTAAGGCTGTCAAAATCATGAGTGTCGCTGGTGCTTACTGGCGTGGCGATGAGAAACGTAGTCAGCTAACACGTGTATATGGTGTCTCATTCCCTAAGCAAAAGATGCTTGATGAGTATTTACAAATGCTTGAAGAAGCTAAGAAGCGTGATCATAGAAAGATTGGTAAAGAGCTAAAACTTTTCTCATTCTCTCAGAATGTAGGATCTGGCTTACCTCTTTGGTTACCTAGAGGTACGCAACTTCGCCTTCGTTTGGAGGAATTTTTGAAGCAAATTCAGAAGAAGTTCAATTACCAGCAAGTGATGACTCCACATATCGGTAGCAAACAACTCTATGTAACGTCTGGTCACTGGGCTAAGTACGGAGCAGATTCTTTTAGACCTATTACTACACCTCAGGAGGGTGAAGAGTTTATGCTTAAACCGATGAACTGCCCACATCATTGTGAAGTCTTCAAGACTTTAGCTCCTCATTCTTACAGAGATTTGCCTTTGAGACTTGCAGAGTTTGGAACGGTTTATCGCTATGAGCAGAGTGGTGAGCTACATGGACTTACTCGTGTGCGTGGCTTTACTCAAGATGATGCTCACCTTTTCTGTCGTCCAGACCAGATTAAAGATGAGTTCTGTAAAGTGATGGATATTATCTTCATCATCTTTAAGGCTCTTGATTTCGAAAACTTTGAAGCTCAGATCTCTCTAAGAGATAAGGAGAATCATGAGAAGTATATCGGAAGTGAGGAGAACTGGGAACGTGCAGAGCTAGCTATTATTGAGGCTTGTGAAGAGAAAGGTTTGAAGGCTGTCATCGAATATGGAGAAGCTGCCTTCTATGGACCAAAGCTTGACTTCATGGTTAAAGATGCTCTTGGTCGTCGTTGGCAACTTGGTACGATTCAGGTAGATTACAACTTGCCTGAGCGTTTTGAACTTGAATATACAGGCGAGGACAATAAAAAGCATCGTCCTGTAATGATTCACCGTGCTCCTTTTGGATCAATGGAACGCTTTGTTGCAGTTCTTATAGAACATACGGCTGGTAAGTTCCCATTATGGTTAACTCCTGACCAAGTTGTTATCCTTCCAATCAGTGAACGTTTTAATGATTACGCTCATGATGTGGCACGTCAATTGAATAGTTCTGATATTCGTGTCCAAGTAGATGACCGAAATGAGAAGATTGGTCGAAAAATTCGTGATAATGAGCTAAAGCGTATTCCGTTTATGCTTATTGTCGGCGAGAAAGAAGCTGAAAATTTGGAAGTAAGCGTCAGAAAACAAGGAGAGGGAGATGTCGGCTCAATGAAAATAACTACCTTTGCAGAACTTGTCAATCAGGAAGTTAATCATCAACTTAATGCTTGGCAAGAAGAGAATAAATAGAAGTAATAATAACGATAAAGTAACAAGGGTTTTTAAGACCCATATAATTTAAGATTTAGAAAGCATATTGAATGGCAAAAGACAATTCAAAATTTCAACACCGTACCAATAGGGATATTAAGGCGAAAGAAGTTCGCTTGGTCGGAGATAATGTAGAACAAGGTGTGTACCCTACACAAGAAGCTCTACGAATAGCAAATCATTTAGATTTAGACTTGGTCGAGATTTCTCCAAATGGTAATCCCCCTGTATGTAAGATCTTAGATTATCAAAAGTTTGTTTATCAGCAAAAGAAACTTCTAAAGGAACAGAAAGCTAAGGCTGTTAAGGTAGTTATTAAGGAAATTCGTTTTGGACCACAGACAGATGAGCATGATTATAACTTTAAGTTGAAGCATGCTAAGAGCTTCCTTAGTGATGGAGCGAAGGTAAAGGCTTTTGTCTTCTTCCGTGGACGTTCGATTGTGTTTAAGGATCAGGGAGAGATCCTCTTGCTTCGTTTTGCAAATGACCTTGAAGACTATGCACGAGTTGAGAGTATGCCTGTTTTAGAAGGTAAGCGTATGACTATTATGCTTGCTCCTAAGAAGGCAGATACTAAGAACCAAAAGTCTAAAAAGACTGAGCAAAAAACTGATGAAAAGAAAGAAGAAATAGATAGCAATTCTAAGGATAAGAGTGTTGAATAGTTCTGTACTCTGAAATAAATAAGAGAATACTTCGTAACTTATAAGCTAAGTGCTTGTTCCTTTGAGGAAAAAGTCTTACCTTTGTCCGAAGTTTTGAGAAAGACTATCGCGTATAGGCTACGTTGGTAGTTGTAGAAATAAGTTTAATTTATAAAATTGAAAGAAAATGCCTAAGCAAAAGACTAATTCTAGTGCAAAGAAGCGTTTCACTCTTACTGGTTCAGGTAAGATTAAACGCAAACACGCTTTTAAGCGTCACATCTTAACAAAGAAGACTAAGAAGCAAAAACGTCGTCTTACTCACTTCGGAACAATTGCAAGTGTTGACGTACGTGAAGTTAAAGAACTACTTCGTCTTAGATAGGAGCATCGTTTATCAGTAACAGAATTTAAGAACAGAAGAGTATGCTTTAAGAGTTGTGTCGTGAGACAAACCGCTACTCATCAAAAATTTTAATCATTATGCCTAGATCGGTAAATCATGTAGCTTCAAGAGCTAAAAGAAAAAGAATATTAAAACTAACACGAGGATACTACGGTGCTCGTAAGAATGTTTGGACAGTTGCTAAGAATACTTGGGAAAAGGGTCTAACGTATGCATTCCGTGATCGTAAGAATAAAAAGCGTAACTTCCGTGCTTTATGGATTCAGCGTATCAACGCAGCTGCACGTTTGGAAGGAATGTCTTATTCTCGTCTAATGGGTGCTCTTCATGCAGCGGGTATTGAAATTAACCGTAAGGTTCTTGCTGACCTTGCTGTAAATCATCCTGAAGCATTTAAGGCTATCGTTGCTAAAGTTAAGAAGTAAGCCTTAAAAGAATAAGAGTTACTTTTTATTACTAATATTTAAGGGAGTTGTCTAGTTTCTGGTCAACTCCCTTTCTTGTATCATTTAATAATTATTGCTTATTTAGATAAAGCATGTCTAATCCTAGGGTATATCCATCTAATTTTAGAGATAAAATAGCATTTTCAGAGCTTGTAGCCAAGCTTTCGAATTATTGTAATAATTCGATTAGTCGAACTTATATTCTCCAACTTGATGCAATATTTGATGCTAAGAAGATTACGATTTTAATGGAAGAGAATAGGGAAATGATTGCTCTCTTGCAATCATCTGAATTGATCCCTTCATTGTCTCTACAGGATCTTAGAACTGAACTTAAAGAATTACGTCCTCAAGGATCTTATCTTGAGGAAGATGGCTTAATGGAACTTTGTAATATGCTTAAGGATTTACATGCTCTACATCATTTTCTTTTAGAATTAAAAGTTACAGGTTCAAGCCTTGATGATTCTCTAGCCTATACTTATCCTTCTTTATCTAAGATTCTGATTGATTGTCCTGTTTTTCCTAAAATTGAAGAGAATATAACGAAACTTTTTAATGATGAGGGTAAAATTAAGGATAATGCAAGTCGAGAACTCTATCGTATTCGGCAAGAGTTAAGAAAAACGGAAAGAAGTCTTTCTGGCTTGCTTAATGATGTTGTGCGAAGAGCTAGATCTGAAGGTTGGATTGATTCGGATATAAGTCCAGCTGTCCGTGATGGGCGTTTGGTGATTCCTGTCGAACAGCAATTCAAACGTAAGATTAAAGGGATTGTATATGATGAATCAGCGACAGGGAAGACTGCTTTTGTTGAGCCTATCGAACTTGTTGAAGCCAATAATAAGATTCGAGAATTAGAAGTTGAGGAGCGTAAGGAACTGATGCGTATCTTACTAGATATTGCTAATAAGCTTCGTCCAAATATCAAACATCTTCTGATTGCTTATGATACTTTAGGTTATTTTGATTCGGTTAGAGCTAAGGCTCGTTGGGCTATAGAGCATAATGCTCTTTGTCCTAAATTAAGTAAGGAGAATTCTATGGATTGGTTTAATGCTCGTCATCCGATCCTTGAAGAGCATTTAGTAAAAGTTAATCGAAAAATTATCCCTCTTGATATAAGTTTAAGCAACGAAAGTAGAATTTTGATTATATCAGGACCAAATGCTGGAGGTAAATCTGTTTGTCTTAAAACACTGGGCTTGTTACAATATATGTATCAAGCTGGTTTACCTATCCCAATATCAGAGCATTCTACAATGATGGTTTTCTCTGATTTCTTTCTAGATATTGGAGATGATCAGAGTTTGGAAGATGACTTGAGTACTTATAGTTCTCATCTTTCTAATATGAAATATCTCCTTCGTACTGCTAATAGTCGAACTTTACTTCTAATTGATGAGTTTGGTGGAGGAACAGAACCTACTATTGGAGGTGCTATTGCTCAGTCTATTTTAGCTGAAGTAAATGTAATGTCTGCTTATGGTATTATTACAACACACTATCAGAATATTAAAAACTATGCAGAAGATCATGAAGGCTTAGTCAACTCTGCAATGCTTTATGATAGACATCAGATGCAACCGCTCTTCAAACTTTCTATTGGTCGTCCAGGAAGTTCTTTTGCCATTGAGATTGCTCGTAAAATAGGTTTGCCTGAAAGTGTTATTGAGTCTGCAAGCAAGCAAGTCGGTGAAGATTATGTCGCAATGGATAAGTACTTACAAGATATTATTCGAGATAAACGTTATTGGGAGACTAAGCGACAGAATATCCGTAAAGAAGAGAAACGTTTAGAAGAATTATCTGCTAAATATACAGCACTTCTTGAAGAGAATAAACAGCTGAAAAAGGATATTATTTCTAAAGCAAAGGAAGAAGCAAAAGAGATTATAAAAGAAGCAGGGCGAAAGATTGAGTTTACAATTAAGGAAATCAAAGAGGCTGAAGCGGAGCGTGAACGGACAATTTCGTTAAGACGTAACTTACAAGAGTATGCTGATAACTTAGAAGTAGATTTAGCTGATCCTAAAGATGAAGTAAAGAAAGCTAAACATGAACGAGAGTTAGCTAAGATTTTGAGAAGGCGAGAGCGTAAGGCTCTAAAGAAAAAGAATGAAGAGACGAAAGATAAAGCTAAGATTTTTAATTTAGTTCAAGAGAAAAGAGTTATTTCTGAGTCTAAATCTTTTAAGGTTGGAGATTGTGTTTATCTTGATGGTCAGAAATCTAGATTTGGAGAGGTCTTAAACATTGTGAAGGATCGAGTAGAGATTGCTCTTGGAAGCCTTCGAATGACTGTTAATAAGGAACGATTAACACTTTTGTCTGATCAAAAACTTATAAAGAAGAGGCTGAAAGGTCTTTCTTCTGGGCAAAAAGCTAATTCGGTCATTGAGCAAATTCATAATAAACGACTAACATTTAAAACTGATTTAGATATTAGAGGCTTTAGGGCATCTGAAGGAGTAGAGGAAGTTATGCACTTTATTGATGATGCTCTTCAATTGGGAATCCTTAAAGTTCGTATTCTTCATGGAACAGGTACTGGTGCTTTGAAAGAAGCAATCCTTTCTTTTCTTAAAAGTGAACCAAATGTTTGCCATTTTTGTGATGAACATGTCCAGTTTGGAGGGGCAGGAATAACAGTTGTCTCTCTAGGTTAAATTCTTTTATTAAGCAAAAAGATGGCATACAATTTTTAGTGTGCCATCTTTTAAATTAGTAAATACTTATTAGTCTAGCTCTCGTCCCAATATTTTTTCAAGAATCAAACGAGGATTCAACCACAGACCATAGATTAAATCCTTGAACCAAACAACTGAGAGTTTTTTGTCATATTCCCTTGCTCTCCATAAATATAGGCTTGATTTTTTCTTTTTAATGAGTTTTCGACTTATTTTCGGAAAGTTATCTTCTATAAACTCTAA
>PDWI01015417.1_pt1 | contig 11858 bp, 12 predicted proteins | sample 1430891 | NCBI WGS metagenome assembly PDWI01 (sample SAMN01162508, study PRJNA174530) | Oral metagenome, whole genome shotgun sequencing project. | biome: Marine environment; feature: Marine mammal; material: Swab sample of the gingival sulcus; isolation source: swab sample of gingival sulcus...
CCTTTCTAACCAAATAAGATTACTAATACTTTCAGGAAGCTCTGTTAAATTATTATTACTAAGCACAAGCTCTTCTAACCGAGTTAGATTACCCAAACTCTCAGGAAGTTTTGTTAAATTATGGTAACAAATCTGAAGCCCTTCTAACTTAGGAAGATAACCTATACTATCAGGAAGATAAGTTACTTCATTGCACTCATCCAAACAACCATACGAATAAAGCCTTTTTAACTTAATTAGCTCTTTTATATCTCTTGGAATATCATCTTCCGAAATATTATTCTCAATCGCCCAATCAATAATCGGTTGTAATTTTTGAGCTAACTCATCTTGTTTATTTGTTTATTCATTCTTTTCTCCTTTTTGATTAAATATAACTACTTTGGTTTAATCCATATTTAATCATTTGATACGACAAATTGTGTCGCTTAAAAACTATTTTTGTCAATTTTTTCAGAAAAATGACCGCTTATGTGTAGTAGAAAATGATTTACATATAATTAAGGCTGATATTAATCAGCCCTAAATTTACATTCTATTTTTTATTCTTTATTTCCTGAATAAATCTCTTATCCATTGTTTCAAACAACTCATTATCATATTCTGATGAATGTTTTTCGACGACATTTCTAAATTCATTGAAGAAGAAATCATCAGAAACTCTATCTTTGATTATTTCATAAATATCAGCATATTTGATTTCTACATACTTATCACCATTTTCTAAGTGAGCATAACACTCATTATTGTAATTAGGTCTTAAAATAAAATAATATTTTTCCTTATCCCGATCACTTGATTTTCCATTTTAATTAATAAATCAATATTGCAAAATGATTCTCTAGTAATTTCAGGTTTAGTATTCGCCACTTTCTTACCTGTTTTTGCCGATAACATTGCGGTAAAATCGTGCCAAAAATCGACATCATTTTCAAAGAAATAAGCTAATAAGTTTGAAATTACTAACTCATCATTTTCTTTTCTGATAATAGATAAAAAACTTGTTTCTTTTGAAATATCTTTTGATAAATCCACTTGACCAACAGGCTCTTTTTCCCATTTTTCATCATCATTAATAAGCTCTAATAAGGTTTGATAATTTGGATTATCTTCTCCATTTGAATTATATTTTTTAACATATAATTTTTGTGAGGTATTATTTATTCTTTTATCTAACAAAAATCTAACATTTTCTTGCTCTTGTTCTTGTTTTTGCTCTTTCTTTTGTTCTTTTTTTGTATCTTTAGTTTTTAAATACATATCTTCTTTTGCTTTATAAACATATTTTGCTTTAAAAGTAACAAAGTAATTCGACCAAGAACCTAACTGATCAAGACTCACATCACCATAACTTTTCCAATAACTTTGACAATACCTTGACCAATACTCCTAAAAAAAAGAACAAATTTAACTCTATTATCCCATTCTTTATTTACATTTCCATAAGGATTTACATAGACATAGTGATTACCATTATCATCTTGGTACATATTGATAATTTCACCACCAATATTATTTTCAATATATGTACCACTAAATAAGTTATTGAGTAATATAACGTCTTTGTCTCTCATAATGTCTCCTTAGTAAGATTAATTAAATTGTATAAAATAAAACTAGTCAAATAATACTCTTCTACAAATAGCTTGTAAATTAAACACCACCAAATTGTACAAAAAAAAAACAATTGTACAAAAAAAAAACAACTTGTAAATTAAATAAAAATCGTGTAACAATTCCGTATATGAATTTATTTTAGCGTTAAAAAAAGATATAATGGCGAGACCGTAAGGGCGTATGCAATACACCCACTTACAGAGCAAGAAGAACAACTTGAAGCCCTTGTTGTTAGCTGTCGTCAGCTTGTTGATATGAGTGTTACGGAACTTAATCGTTTACAGCAAAGCTACAAAAGTTAGCTTGAAAGTATTCAATCACTGATTGACGTACTTGATAAATTAATCGCTGAGCTAGACAAAGATATTGACGATCATACACAGCATTTTAATGATAAAGCTGAATTAATCGGCGATATATACTCAATTAAATCCAGAATAAGATAACAAATAAGGACAAAAGTATACTTTGTCCTTATCAATATTTACAAATTACAGTAAAAATCTAACCGCTATAAAACCTTAATTAGTATTTTTTAATTGATGCCAGTATTTTTGATACACTTCAATTGCGTTACCAACATCTGCTTGGGCAATACCTTTTTCAAGTTCAGCTTTTGGTGGAAATAATACTTTATCTTCTAACATTTCCTTTGGTAATAATGTGGTTACACCTTCGTTTGGCATTGAGTAACCTAATTTTTCCATTACCACTTTTGCACTTTCTGGGCGTAGTAAGAAGTCGATAAATTTATAAGCTGCTTCTTTGTTTTTTGCAGTTTTTGGAATGGCGTAATTATCCATCCATATGATCGCCCCTTCTTTTGGATAAATAAAGGTTAAATTTGGGTCTTGTTTTTTGCCCAAATATGCCGAACCATTCCAAATCATTCCAACTGATGTGTTACCTTGTAAAAATGGTATTTCAGGTGAATCTGAATTAAACTCTGCTACGTTTGGAACTAATGTTTTCAAGCGTTCATAAGCCATTTTAATCTCTTGGGGATTAGTTGTATTAGGTGATTTTCCTTCTAATAATAATGCCATATGGAACACTTCTCGAGAATCATTCATTAGCTGAACTATTCCTTTATATTCTGATTTCCACAAATCTGCCCAGCTAGTAATGCTTGCAGGATCGATATCCGCTTTATTGACACCAATACCCGTTAAGCCAAATACATAAGGTAATGAGTAATCATTGTTAGGGTCAAAACTTTGTCCCATTAACGCTTTACTCACATATTTAAAATTGCTTAATTTTGTTTTATCTAACTTTTCTAGCATTCCTTCTTTTGCCATTTTGCTAACATAGTAGCTTGAAGGGAACACGACATCGTAACCATCGTTACCTTCACCTTGAAGGAAGGCTAATTTTGAATACATTGTCTCATTACTATCAAAAGTGGTATAGATAACTTCTATCCCTGTTTCTTTAGTAAATTGCTCTAATAAGGTTGAAGGCACATATTCTGTCCAGTTATAAACATATAATTTTTCTGCTGCTTGAACAGATAACGTCACACCAAACGCAAGTAATGCTGAAACAATTTTTTTCGTTAGTTTTGTCAATTTTGTTGTCCTTAAATTAAAGTTATTGAGATTTGAATATCTAATTATACGTTAGTTTGTTAGTTTTTTCTACAATAACTCATTTTTCATTCTAGATCAGAATAATTGTAAATTTTTACTAAGAGAAGTATTAGCCTATCAAGCACCTCTTGAGGAAAAATCTAAATTTGAGGGTGTTGTACTTCAAATGTTAATCCTCCATTAAAAATAAATCTATTTTTTATAAAAAAACACTTTACTGTTTATTTAAACAGTATTACTATATATCCATACAGTGTTTTTTTATGATTGGATTGTTTATGCTTACTCATTTAACTATTAATAATTTTGCAATTGTTAGACAATTAGATTTATCTTTAGATAGCGGAATGTCTGTTATTACAGGTGAAACAGGGGCAGGTAAATCAATTGGAATAGATGCTTTGAGTTTATGTCTTGGGTATCGTTCTGAAGTATCAATGATTCGTGATAATACGAATAAAGCAGATATTTCAGCTACTTTTCATATAGAAAAAGATAGTCCTGCTTTTTTATGGTTAAAAGAGCATGAATTTCTTGATGATGATGAACCACAGGAGTGTATTCTTCGTAGATTAATTAATATAGATGGTCGCTCTAAAGCATTTGTAAATAATCATTTACTTCCTATTTCACAATTACGAGAACTTGGTCAATACTTAATTCATTTAAATGGTCAGCACGCTCCGCAGTTATTATTAAAATCTGATTATCAACTTGAAATTATAGATAATTATGCGAATAACGGTGAGTTACTTAATAAAATGGCTTATCACTATGCTAATTGGAAAAAATTAAATAAATCTTTGATCTCTTATAAACAGCGTTGTCAGGAAATAGAAGCCCGTAAACAGCTATTAGAATATCAAGTAGAAGAATTAGATGAATTTTCTTTAAAGGAAGGTGAATTTGAAGAATTAGAAGAAAGCTATAACCAATTAGCTAATGCAGAACAATTACTTAAAATATCTCAACAATCATTAGATTTACTTTCTGAAAATACTGAGATAAATATAGATACAATGCTTTATCAAGCTATTCAATATTTAGATGAATTATGTGAGTTTGATCATAATTATCAATCAGCAAGGGGGATGTTAAATGAAGCACTTATTCAAATTCAAGAAGCCAGTTCTGATATTCAGCTTATTTCCAATAAAATAGAGCAAGATCCAGAATTACTTTATGAATTAGATCATAGAATGAGTAAAGCAATGAGTCTTGCTCGTAAACATAATGTTGTTGCAAAAGATTTATGGAAATATCATCTTAAATTACAAGCTGAACTTCAGGATTTAATTAATTTTGAAGAGAGTGAAGAGCAATTAATTAAAGATGAACAATTAGCTTATCAACAATGTTTAGTATTATCTGAAGAGTTATATAATAAGCGTATTGAGGCTAGTAAAAAACTTGCAATTCAAGTAACGAAAAAAATTAAACATCTTGCAATGGAAAATGCAGAGTTTTTTATTGATATTCATAATGATGGTAATAAATTATCATCTAATGGTTCTGATTTAGTCATATTTAATTTACGCAGTAACCTAGGACAAACGCAACAGCCTTTATCTAAAATTGCTTCTGGGGGAGAACTTTCAAGACTATCTTTAGTAATACAAGTATTGACTGCAAATAAACGCTCAACGCCAACAATTATTTTTGACGAAGTAGATGCAGGAATAAGTGGCACAACAGCAACATCTGTCGGTAAATTATTACGTCAATTAGGTAAAAAATGCCAAGTTCTTTGTGTTACGCATTCGCCACAAGTAGCAAGTTATGGACACCATCATTTTAAAGTAGAAAAATTTGTAAAAGATAATAATACTGAAACTAAAATGGTTTATTTATCCTATCAAGAAAGAATAAATGCACTTACAAATTTACTTGCGGGGAATAAAGTATCAGAAGCGGTTATTGCAAATGCAAAAGAGATATTAGATCAAGCTCAAAAAAAAGATTAAGATAGGTTGTTATTTATACGAAAGGTTGAGGTAATTAGATATATTATAAATTAAAATTATTTTTTTAGATAACATCTAACAAGGTTGATTTATTATTATAAATTTATTGATTTTTAAATTAAATTATTTGATAATGTATAACATCTTATTTGAAAGGTTAAATATTTTCTATTTTAAAAGGTTATACAATGAAAAAAACATTTATTTTACAACAACAAGAAATCAGTTTTGCTAAAAACACATTTACAGATAAATTAATAGAGCATCTAGGTATCGTAGAAGTTCAAGGGCCTATTTTGAGTCAAGTAGGTAACGGAATACAAGATAACTTATCTGGTTCAGAAAAAGCAGTTCAAGTAAATGTGAAGAAAATTCCAGAGGCAACATTTGAAGTAGTGCATTCTCTAGCAAAATGGAAAAGACATACATTAGCAAGATTTGATTTTGCTGTAGGTGAAGGATTATTTGTTCATATGAAAGCACTTCGTCCTGATGAAGATAGTTTAGATCAAACTCACTCTATCTTTGTTGATCAATGGGATTGGGAAAAAGTGATTACTAAAGAACAACGTAATTTAGATTTCTTAAAGGAAACTGTTACTTCAATCTATCAAGGAATATTTGAAACAGCAGAAGCGATTGAGAAAAAATTTAGCATAAAAAATGAGTTACCTAAAACTATAACATTTATTCATAGTGAAGATCTAGTACAACGCTATCCTGAAATGAATGATAAAGAGCGTGAAAATGCAATTTGTAAAGAATTTGGTGCAGTATTCCTAATTGGTATTGGAGGCGAACTATCTGATGGTAAACCACACGATGTTAGAGCACCTGATTATGATGACTGGACAACGGTTTCAGAAGGTAAGTACAAAGGATTAAATGGTGATATTCTAGTTTGGAATCCAGCACTAGATCGAGCTTTAGAAATCTCTTCTATGGGTATTCGAGTAGATGAAACTGCATTGCGTAAGCAATTAGCTTTAACAGATGATGAAGATCGCTTAAAATTTGACTGGCACCAAGATTTAATTAATGGTCGTCTACCATTAAGTATCGGTGGAGGAATTGGTCAATCAAGACTAGCAATGTTCTTATTACAGAAAAAACATATTGGTGAAGTTCAATCTAGTGTATGGCCAAAAGCTGTAATGGATGAGTTTGAGAATATTTTATAAATTTAAACAGTAACTTAAAACTTAATTATAAAAGTGAATAAAAAATAAGAGATTAAAAATGGACGTTTTTAATCTCTTTTTTATAATTTATTTAACTTGTTGATTTGGGCATAGTAAATTAAGTTAGAATCAATACTAAAATGTTTAAATGGTGGGAACGTTTTGCATACCTCTAGATAAATAATTTAAGCGTTACAGCAGGCGTATACAATACACCGCTACAACCTAAATAAAAAATTTATTACTCTGTCTTGTTTTTAATTTAATTAACTATAATATAGCCAAAACACTTGTTATTTCTAACGGTATCTATGAATAATATTTATATCTTCAACCTAATACTTTTATAAACCAGCAATCCCCAGCCAATCAAAAATAAAAAGCCACCTAATGGTGTAATATAAACGGTCATATCCGTTGAGACACCTAATGCTCTTAAATATAAATTACCACTAAAACATAAAATACCTAACAGCCACGCCCAACTAATATTTGCAAAAGAATCACTTTTTTGAACCGCTTGATTGGTTAGCGTGAGATATTTTTCAAGTAGCAAGACACCAAACAAAGCAAGGGTATGAAAAATTTGATATTTTAAGCCAACATTAATCCATTCTAGCGCTTTAACCGTTAATATTTTTGATAATCCGTGTGATGCAAATGCACCGAAAGCGACACAAAAAAAGCCACTGAATGCGATAATAAGTAATAATCTGCTTTTCATTGTTTATCCTTTTCCTATCACTAACGATAAAATTCCTGCAGCAATTAATGGTCCAACAGGGATACCTTTAAAAAAGGCAACGCCAAATACGGTGCCAATCATTAAGCCTGTAATCAGGGGGGGGTTATTGGTCATTAATGGAATGCCTCGTCCACCAAGCCACGCCACTATAATCCCTACAACAACTGCTCCAATCATTTTAAAATTTAAAAATTCATTGATTGGTGGTAAGGCAATTCTACCTGAAACTAAAGGGGCTAACACACCGATAGTTAAAATGATAATGCCTATTTTTAAACCATATTTATCAGCATAAGGAATATATTTAGAAAGCAATGTTTGTTGCATAATCAACAAAATAGCTGCCGAAATGGTAACAGGGGTGTTTTGGCTAAATAATCCGAGAAAAATTAATATTGCTAAAAGTAAAGCGATAGCATTAAGTTGTAAAGACATTTTCTACCCTTTTAAAAAGACAAAAGCCCCCTTGCGATGAAGGGGGCGGAAAAATTAAATTTAAGGGGTAACCATTACCATTGCATCACGAATCACACGATCGTTTAGTTTATATCCTTTCTGCAATACAACGCTAACACAGTTTGATTCAATACCTTCAGCTACTTGCTGTGAAATTGCTTGGTGCATTTCAGGGTTAAAGCTCTCGCCCACTTCCCCAAAGGCTTGTACACCGTGGCGATTTAATACAGAAGTTAATTCCTTATGGGTTAATTCTACGCCTTCAACTAATCCTTTTACGCTTTCATCTACACCTTCTAAAGTTGTTAAAGCACGCTCTAAATTATCCACTACATTTAATAATTCTTTTGAGAATTTTTCTAACGCGAATTTATGAGCTTTTTCTACATCTTGCTCTGCTCGGCGACGAGTATTTTCATTTTCTGCCTTAGCACGCAATAAAATATCTCTTTCTCGACTATCTGCTTCTGCAATATAAGTTTCTAATTCAGTAATACGAGCTTGTGCAATGGCTAATTCATCAATACTTAAATTTGGTTCATCTTGAATTTCAATAGATTGCTCTGTTTGTAATTCTTCTTGAATGTCAGTTTCCTGTTCAATTTGATTAGTTTCTTGAGTGCTTTCAGTTTTATTGGTCATTTTATATCCTTTAAGTAAAAGTGAAGTTAAATATACAAGCAATATAGTAACATATTTAAAAAATTCAAGACAAAACTTAAAATTTAGTGTATCTTATCGTAGTTATTTTGTTCATTTTTATTGACACAAGTCCTTAATCTCTTTAGAATGCCTCCACCACTCAACAAATCAATTCTCATTCTCATTTAAAAAGGTATAAATAAAAATGAATAAAAATGATACTTTTCATTTAAGTCTTGAAGAGATCAATAATACGGTCTCAATTCCAAATCGTAAAAAAGGTTTCTTTGCAAACCTTATGGCATTCTCAGGTCCTGGGGCATTAGTTGCTGTGGGTTATATGGATCCAGGCAACTGGATTACTTCTATCCAAGGGGGATCAGTTTACGGTTATTTATTACTTTCTGTTATCTTACTTTCAAGTTTAATCGCAATGCTGTTACAAGCAATGTGTGCGAAATTAGGTATCGTAAAAGGGATGGATTTAGCCCAAGCCACTAAGGCAATGGTTGGCCCAAAAATGGCAAAAGTGTTGTGGGTGACCACTGAGCTTGCAATTATGGCAACAGAAATCGCTGAGGTTATTGGTTCTGCGGTTGCATTGAATCTATTATTTGATATTCCATTATTAATGGGTGTATTAATTACCATTGCTGACGTATTCTTATTATTAGTATTAATGCGTTTTGGTTTCAGAAGAATCGAAGCCTTTGTATTCGTGTTAATTATGACAATTTTCACTATTTTTGCGTATGAAGTTGCCTTAGCTCAGCCTGATTTAGCGGCGACCTTAAACGGTTTTATGCCACAAACTAGCATTTTCACTGCTCACGTTGCAGGACAAGATTCAGCTTTAGTGATTGCATTAGGTATCGTAGGTGCAACGGTTATGCCACATAACTTATACTTACACTCATCTATTGTACAAACACGTCAATATGATAGAAACGATCCAGCAGACATTAAACACGCACTTAAATTTGCAACCATTGACTCAAATATTCAATTAGGTTTCTCTTTCATTATTAACTGTTTACTATTATTACTTGGTGCTTCATTATTCTTCGGAAACGATCCAGAACAATTAGGTAAATTCACACAGTTATATGATGCGTTGAAAAACCCTGAAATCGTAGGTCCAATCGCAAGTGGTACATTAGCGTCATTATTTGCAGTAGCATTATTAGCTTCTGGTCAAAACGCAACGATTACAGGAACTTTAACAGGTCAAATTGTAATGGAAGGTTTCATCAACTTGCGTGTACCAATGTGGGTACGTCGTGTAGTGACTCGTTTACTTGCAGTATTACCTGTAATCGTATGTATTATGATTTTATGTGTGGCATTACCAATTTCAATGATTCCATTAATTAAGATTACTTCAAGTAAGAAAGAAATGGGCGAGTATGTAAACTCAAAAATTGTCACTGTACTTGGTGTAATCTCAACTGTTGTACTTGTTATCTTAAATATGCAATTAATTTATGAAACATTAGCAACATTATTCTAAGCTAAGATTTTTAAAATTACTTAAAATTCTTTCTTAAAAAGACATCTAGTAAATATTACTAGGTGTCTTTTTTTATGCAAAATGCTAAAATCCATATTGTTTTCATCCCTTAATTTAGGATAATTAAAAATGGTCAAAGAGTTTAATTTTAAAAATATTGCTATTGTTGGAAAACCTCGTCGTCACAATGCCTTAGAAACACATTTAGCGGTTTATAACTGGCTTAGAGGCAGACATTATAAAGTGCTTGTTGAAGAAAGAATTGCACAAGAACTTAACTTGCCTAATGGTGTAACTCTAGAAGAAATTGGACAACAGGCTCATTTGATTATTGTTATTGGTGGTGATGGAAATATGCTAGGAATGGCAAGATTTTTTTCCAAATACAATATTCCTTTAATTGGTATTAATCGTGGTAATTTAGGTTTTTTAACAGATATTGATCCAGTAACTGTTTTTGAACAACTTTATAGTTGTTTAGAACGCAAAGAATTTTTCATTGAAGAACGGTTTTTATTAGAAGCCTATATCGAGAGAAATGGTAAAATAATCGAAAATAACAATGCCCTTAATGAGGTTAGAATCACCCCTTATAATATTCGAAAAATAATGGAATTTGAAGTTTATATTGATGGAAAATTTGCTTTTTCACAACGAGCTGATGGACTTATTATTTCTACACCAACAGGCTCAACAGGCTACTCTCTTGCCTCTGGAGGACCAATCCTTACACCTAATATGAATGCAATGGCACTTATTCCAATGTATCCACATACTTTATCTGGACGTCCTTTAGTTATTGATGGAGAAAGTGAAATTTCCTTACGTTTTTCTGAAAATAACTTAGATGAATTACAGTTAAGTTGCGATAATCAAGTGCATTTTCCATTCTCAAAAGATGAACGTATCATTGTAAGAAAATGTGAAGATCACCTTCAACTTCTCCACTTAAATGACTATAACTATTTCTCTGTTTTAGGTACGAAATTAGGCTGGCTAAAAAAACTTTTTTAGGTAATGAAAAATGCTATCAGAAATTTTTACAAAACTACTTTTCTTCTTTGCTGTTATTGATCCTATTGGAACAGTACCAGTTTATCTTGAAGCAACAAAAAAATTTAATCTGTCAGAAAGAAAACGAGTTGCAATAAAAGCACCTTTAGTTGCTCTTATTATTCTTGCTTTCTTTATTATCTTTGGACAAATTATTTTAGAAGGAATGGATGTTTCTTTAAACGCCTTTCAAATCTCTGGCGGTATTATTCTCTTTCTTTTTGCTTTAACAATGATTTTTGGAGAAGGAAAACCTGAATCTGAAATTCATCACATTAAAGATTACAAACACGTTACTATTTTTCCTGTGGCAGTGCCTTCTATTGCATCTCCTGGAGCAATTATGGCTGTTGTTATAGCAACAGATAATCATATTTATTCATTTGAACAACAAATAATAACTGCTCTTCTAGTCGTTGTGATTATAGCTATAACAATTGTTCTTCTATTAAGTGCAAATCTTATTAAGAAAAAAATTGGTGAATATGGAATTACAATTATTAGTAAAATAATGGGATTAATTCTTGCATCTTATGCAGTACAAAGTGTTTTAACCGGATTAAAAACGTTCTTTGTTCTCAATTAATCCCAACTATATTATTAAAAAGTTATTTTATTTTTTCATTCCAAGGTGCAACCCAATATAAACAAATCATTCCTGGAATAGCAATAAAGAAACAACTAATAAAGAAATGATAATAACCAAATTGTTCAACAAACCAGCCTGTACCTGCACCAAGTAATTTACTTGGAAGTGCATATAAACTTGTAAAGATAGCTAACTGCATTGCTGTATACATTGGGTTGGTTTCTCGAGCCATAAAAGCAACAAATGCAACTGTGCCAAGTCCTGCTCCTAAATATTCTCCAGAAATAACACCACCTAATTTAATTAACTCACTCATACCAATAGAAGCGGTATCAAAATGCTCAAAACTTGCTAAATAAGCAAAACCTAAAATAGTAATAACTTGGAATATCCCGAAGATCCATAATGCAGGTGTAATAGACATTTTTAATGGTTTTTTTGAGACATTACTCTCTAATGGACATTTTTAATGGTTTTAAAAATGGGGGGATTTCCCCCATTTAAGAGAC
>PDWI01008732.1_pt1 | contig 11856 bp, 12 predicted proteins | sample 1430891 | NCBI WGS metagenome assembly PDWI01 (sample SAMN01162508, study PRJNA174530) | Oral metagenome, whole genome shotgun sequencing project. | biome: Marine environment; feature: Marine mammal; material: Swab sample of the gingival sulcus; isolation source: swab sample of gingival sulcus...
TAAAAAGCATGTTCTATTTCATCTTCAATTTTACGCGGGTTTTTTGATGTAAGGGATTCAGCCGAATAGCATGCCGCCATTCATGCCGAGCCCTCACAAGATTACCCTGCATCTCATACAAAAGCCCGAGACCATAATATGCATCGACAGAATTTGTATTTTTTTCCAATGCAATAGTAAATTGCTTTAACGCGTCATCGGTATTTTGTTCTTCTAAAAATAAAAAACCCAACTGGTTTCTGCATTTAACTTCAAGAACAACATCAGTTGTTTTTTTTATTGTTTCAAATAAATACAATTTTGCATTTACCGCATCACCTTTTTTTTTATAATTTTCAGCAACAGCATATAATACAAAATCAGAGGGATTATCTGCAAGCGTTTCAGTAAATGCAGAAAGCGCTTTTTCAGGATCACCTAACAATGAGGCAGCCATTCCCCTAAACTCTGATAAATCACCTGCATCAACACCGCCTTCATAGGCTTGATCAAGATATTTGACCGCCAGATCAGCATAATAATACCCCTGCTGATAATATGCTTTTCCTAATATATAGGCAACTTTCGGTAAATGATTTTTTTTAACACGATATAATGCTTTACGCAATGAAACAATTGATGTCGTCAAATATTCCATACCTAATGACATATCAGTTTGTTCAGCAAACAAATAGTATGCAGCAAATCCGTGCAATGCAAGCACGGTTCCGTCTAACGGCCGCTTAATTAATACTTGATCAGTCTTTTGATATACTGCATTATAATCTTTATTTTCCCAATCAGCGTATATCGAACTCAACCGCGGAACCGATAAATATGATATTCTATATGTACGAACTAAGAAAAAGCCTGCAATAACACTGCATAGAAGTACCGCCATCCACAAAATATATACGTATGGACGTTTTTTTGAGGAATATCTATATTGTTTCTTTTTACCGTACTTCACACAATTACCACTTGCAAAACAGCACTTCTAAAAATGAATTTTAGCAGTACATAAAAATAAAAAATAGAGAGCTATAAGCCGGATTCTGTACTATTAATAGCAGTAACCATCTATCTCATTTGTATATTTCTATACAAATTCATGCAATCAACCCGTAAAGATCGAATCGGATATCCTTTACTATCTGATTTTACTCCTGATGAGGCTTGCAATGCCGTTTTGTTACCAAAACGCAGGTGGGCTCTTACCCCGCCCTTTCACCCTTACCTGTTATACACAGGCGGTTTCCTTTCTGTTGCGCTGTCTGTAACTTTTCCTTTACAGAAAAAGCCCCCGGCCGTTAGCCGGCATCATATCCGAAGGAGTCCGGACTTTCCTCTACCGATGGTAGCGGTTACCCACTCTCTATTTTTATAGTAAATATCTCAAACACCTTACATTCAAGATATTTACTATAACTTATGCTTCTTTTTCATCCTCCGCAGTCTGAACATCTTCAGGCTCACTTAAATCTACAAGACTGCCCATATCAATATCATCGTACAACATTTCTTCAGTCATTTCTTCTTCATTTTCCTGGTAATATAAAATTCTGCTGCAATACGGGCAATACATAATATTTTTACCTTCACGAACATCAATTGCAAACTGAGCAGATAAGATCATATGGCACCCCATACATACATTACCCTGAACAGGAACAATACCGACGCCCTGCTTATTCCGAATAATACGGTCAAACTTAAAGAGCGTATCACTATCAAGCCCCGGAGCAATCCGCTGTTCGCCTTCAGCAAGAACAGTAAGTTCATTCTGTTTTTCTACAATCTCTTTTTCAAGAACAAATTTACGCTCATGTAAATCAGCTTCCTGCTGTTCAATCAAAGCTTCTTCTTCTTTAATCTCATCATCAAGCCGCTTGTATGCTGTTTCGGTTTTGAGAATCTCTTTTCGTAATTCATTTTCTTTTTTTGTTGCATCTTGAATTTCTCTATCAAGAGCATCATATTCACGCTGGGTAGTAACTCCATCCATGCCTTTTTCAGCACGCTCAAGTTTCTGTTCCGTTTCAAAAAGCTCAGCTTTTAATGCACCGATAGTTTTTCGTATCTCTTCATACTCTTCATTCTTTTTAATATAGTTCGTTTTATATCCTGTCAACAATTCTTCCTGTTTAACCAAAAACTTCGGTGCTTCCGAAATTTCCAATTCAAGCCTATTCTTTCTTGCCAGAATATCCTGCAATTCACGCAACTTATCAAATACTTCTGGTGTAACCATATCAACTACCCCTCATGAAGACACTAACACGTTCATCCGCTATCAATGCCTGTTTTTATATTCCCACAAAACTACATACAGCTTTGCAGACACTTTTTTCACTATAACAAAAGACTTAGGTATCCATGTAGTCTTTCAGTTTACAACTCTGCTTAGGATGCCGAAGCCGCCGCAACGCCTTTGCTTCAATTTGCCTAATACGCTCACGCGTTACATTAAAATAAAGCCCCACTTCTTCAAGCGTCAATGCATAACCGCCATCAAGCCCAAACCGCATTTTTAGTACTTCTTGCTCCCTCACCGGCAAACAAGACAGAACACTGCGTAGCTGTTCCTGTAATAAAATATATTCAGTAAGGTTAGACGGATTTTCCACATCTTTATCTTCAATAAAATCACCCAATGATGAATCTTCTTCTTCACCAATCGGTGTTTCAAGTGAAATAGGCTCACGAGCGACATTCTTCACTTGTTTAACCCGTTCAATATTCCATCCCAATTGTACAGCAATTTCTTCATCAGTCGGCTCTCTGCCGAACTTTTGCATTAACTGCCGTGATTCACGGGTTACCTTATTAATTTGTTCAATCATATGAACCGGAACACGAATAGTACGCGCCTGATCTGAAATAGAGCGGGTAATAGCCTGCCGTATCCACCAGGTAGCATATGTTGAAAATTTATATCCCTTACGGTATTCAAATTTTTCAACGGCTTTTATCAACCCGATATTTCCTTCCTGTACTAAATCAAAAAAATGCAATCCGCGATTGGTATATTTCTTTGCAATAGAAACAACCAAACGAAGATTCGCATTAATCAGTTTATCTTTTGCACGTTTAAGCATTACATGTCCACGGTGAATTTCACGTGCACACGCAATAATTTCATCAGTAGACGCTTCAAAATCATACTCTACTTTACGTATTTTACGGATAATAGTTTGAATTTGTGTATAGACCTCACGAATATCAGTTGCATTCATATTAAGGTCTGCTTCAAGCTTTTGGCGTTCACGCGGAATTGCAAGATTCTTCCCTAATTTCCGCAAGTCAGCATAGGTTTGGACACCTAACTGCTTTTGCCGTTTTTCACGCCTGCGCCGATATTCTTTGATTTTGCGGGCTGCATCTAAAAAATGCTCAGAGAAACGTTCAATTTCTTCAGACTGAAATTCAATCTTCTGTAAACAGCCTAAAATATGTTTACGCTGTTTTTGAAGCGCCTCATCATCCAAAAAACTTGAAACAAGTTCTCTGTCATAGAGTTTCTTTTTTAAGCTGACATAATTTTTTATATCGGAATATACACCGCGAAGCTGCTCGCCATAAGATTGACGCAACCGCTTTTTCTCAGCATCTTCATAGCTTAATTCTTTCCGCGGTTTATTATTTTCAGCAGGATTAATTTTAGTAAAGACCTTCTGCCCGATAAGATACACTTCCATTATCAATGCACCGGAATTATCAATAACATTTTTGATAATATTTTCGCCGTCTTCCATTGCCTTAGAAAGGCTCACCTCTTCTTCAGCAGTAAGAAGATTTTCTTTACCAATATCGCGTAAATATAACTTTATAGGATCATCAATTACCGCATCACGGTCATTGTTCAGCAGCCGTTTATGATTTTCATCCTGCTTCGGCTCTTCTACAGTCTCTCCCTCTGATTGAACCTCAGGATCTTCTTCAAAAAAAGGTTCATCAGCATCAAGCTCAGCATCATCAAGTTCATCCGAAAAGGCAGGTTCAGCCTCTTCAGCAGTATCATCAAGAATCTGAACTTGCTCCTGCTCAAGAATTTCCAAGATTTCATCCATAAGAGTCTCGGATGACGTAATATTTTCCGGCAGCAAATCAGCAAGCTCATTCCATGTTACGCCTTTATGCTCTTTTGCATGCGCAATCAATTTTACAACAACAGGATCTTCTGAAAGATCTACCATCTACCTCATTTCCTTTAATTCAGCAAGAACCGTATCAACACGAAGTTTTTCATTAAGCAATTCAGTTATTTGCTGTACTTCATCAAGAGTGCGGCCGCTTCTGAGTATCTGCAATTTTCTGAGAATTATATCTTTTTGCCGCTGCAAGGCATTTTTTTTGATATAATACACACCATCGTGTACTACTTTTTCGGCATTTTCCGCAAACTCACCGTTGGTAACGGCATAGCTGACAGCCAGACGCAGTGCTTCAGATGGACAATGGGCCAATAAATTATCATAGGTATTTACCTCAGCGCGGTAACATTCCTCCAAAACAATAAACAAGTCTTTTGCATACACATCTTCAAAATCATCAGGAGTGAGCTGCAACCGCATTTCACGAAATAAATACGAATGAGCTGCCGCTGCAAGCACCGTACGTAACTCAGCTGTCATTTTTAGATCAGGCACCTTTTGAATATCATCACCACCAATTGCCCGAACAATTCTATGGTTCTGCTTATAATGAGCATAATCAGCAAATAAAGCTCTTGAGCTAATACCTAAAGCCGCCGAAAATCCATTAAGTGCGCTCTCTTTCCGTACATCAGATTCCAAAGCATCAATATAGGGAAATAAAAATGCAGCAGCACGTGCTTTACCTTCAGAACTTGCCACATCAAAACGATTCATTGCAATGTGAACAAGATAATCGGCATCAATTATAACCCTTTTCATTGCATCCGTCAAGAATGCATCACCTTTTAATACAAGAATTTCAGCAGGATCCTTCCCGTCAACCGGTACAAACACTTGGACATTCAAATTTTGCTGCCGGCATAATAAAATAGCTTTGTACGCAGCATTTTGCCCTGCCGCATCTCCATCAAAAGCAAGAATAACGGTATCGGCAAAAGAACGCACTAATTTCACCTGCTCCTCCGTCAACGCCGTCCCCAAAGGAGCAACTGCATTGGTAACTCCTACCTGATGCAGCGCAATAACATCCATATACCCTTCACAAAAAATAACTGTTTTTTCTTTCCGTATGTGCGGAAGCGCCTGTGAAAAGGCAAACAGGGTTTCTTTTTTCTTATATTGAATCATTTCCCCGCTGTTTAAGTATTTAGGTCCGTCACCTTCCAGTATCCGTCCGCCAAAAGCAACAATCTGTCCGTGCCTATTACAAATAGGAAACATAATTCGATTGCTGAAAAACGCTGTTTGTGTATACTTTCTTGAAAAAAGCCCTGATTTACTCAAAAACTCATCGGAATAACCTTTTTGCTTTAAAAATTGAAAAAGCCACCGCCTATCTGCAGGAGCATACCCTAATTTAAATGCTTCAATCATCTCAGGACTGACATGACGGTTTTTCAAATACGCTAATGCCTTCCCGCCTTCCAGCGTATTCATAAGAAGATAAGAAAAACTTCCGGCAACCCGTTCATATAACTCTAACAGATCATCTTTAAAGTTATCCTGCGGATCCGGCACATACGACGCATCTGTATATCGGACATCAATACCGGCACGTTTTGCAAGCTGCTCAACAGCGTCTCCAAAGGGAAGTTTTTCCATTTCCATCAAAAACTTTATAGTTGAACCGCCGGCGCCGCATCCAAAGCAGTAATACATTTTTTTATCACGTACAACATGAAATGACGGTGGTTTTTCATTATGAAAAGGACAGCATCCCCACCAGTCATGCCCCCGCCTTTCAAGATGGGTATATTGCTCTACAAGAGACACAAGATCAACTGTATTATTAACGGCTTCAATGGTCTCATCATGTATTTTCGCCATAGATTTACCGTTTTGCTGATTTTTTCAATATCAGAGCACCGTAACGAGCGTGCTCATTCAATGTTTTTGTAAAAACATGGGTTCCTTGTGCCGGATTCTCAAGACGGAAATAAAAATAAGGATGCGTTTCCGGATTACATGCAGCGTAAAGCGCGTTTAATCCGGGATTTGAAATAGGTGAAGGCGGTAACCCCCGCCATTTATATGTATTATAGGGACTATCTATTTTTAAATCACTTTTCAACAAACGCTCCGGATGAGGTTTATGTTGAATTTCAGTTAAAATATATTCAATTGTTGCACAGGACTGTAACCCCATACCAATCTTAATACGGTTTATAAATACCCCCGCAATCTTAGCAGCTTCTTCAGGAACACGATATTCCCGTTCTATTATACTGGCAAGAATCACTGTCTCATAACGTTTTTGGGGGTCTACAGGGAAATGGGGAATATCCGCTGTTTTTGTAAAAAAAGTTTTTATCAGCTTATCCAAAACAGTTTCAGCCGATTCATTATAAGAAAAAAAGTATGTTTCAGGAAATAAAAAACCTTCTGCGGTAGCAGACGGAATGCCGTATTTTTTTAATAGCGTAGGATCCTGCGCAGCGGCAACGAAATCATCAGCAGAAATAACATGGTGCTGTTCCAAAAGATGTGCCGTTTTTGATAACGTCATACCTTCAGGTACTGTTACTTTAAGATATTCCTGTTTTCCTGATTGCAAATACCGGCATATCTCAACGGGGGACATATTTGCAGATAACCGATATGCACCGGCAAGCAGCTGTAAATGAGACACACGAAAGTACACATATGCCGCATACTCAGAACGGACAAGCCGCTCTTCTTTTAATTTTTTGGCAACAGTCATGACAGAAGTACCGTGCGGAACAACAAACAGACATTCTGCATTTCCCTCATTAAAAGAAGCAGGAGTAAATAAGAATGCGATACCACAACCGACAGATAACACAATAACAGCAAAAACACATATAAAAATCGAAAGTATTCTTTTTTTCATGCTACCTTTCTGTAAAAAAAAGCTCAGCTTCTTCAATAGTCATAGCCTCGTACACATAATTTTCTGCAAAGGCATTCAGCGGCAATAAGACATCAGGAACTAATCCACAATGCCGAAAAAAAAGCGCAAGCTGCTTCAATTCAGCATCAGAAAAAGCATACACACAAGAATCAGACTGCATCATACGTAAATATCACTTCCTTCTACAGCACTAAAAATTTCCAACGGACTATCGTACATATAACTACAATAATGACGGGCATTTGATTGAATTGAAAGAATTTTTTTATCATTATATGTCGGCTCATGGTGAAACAGCGCTATTTTTTTCACTTCCCATAAAACCGCAAAATCAATCGCCAAAGAAAAACTGGAATGCCCCCATCCAACTTTTTCAAGAGAGTCAGTCATCGTATACTGCGCATCAAGAATCAGTAATTCAACATCACGATAAAAATCAATATTACTATCGTTTTTTTCAAAATCCTGCGGACGTAATTCTGTATCAGTAGAAAAAATAATTTTTTTGTTGTTTTCAGTTACTGAATATGCAATACATCCGCCGGGATGCCGCACACGATGCCATCCAACTTTTGTATCACCAATAAAAACAAATTCCTCATCAGGCTCAATACAGTGAAACTCAAATTTTGCCGTAAAACCACCCTTATCAAGCATTGGAATGGGAAAATACGGCCAGGTCATCTGATCCTCTAAAAATTTTTTCACTTTCCGTCGATGACTATATACGATAATAGTATTACGGGAATCATAGGCAGGATTAAAAAACGGCAACCCTTGAATATGATCCCAGTGAAAATGAGATAAAAATAAATGATATGTTTGAGGACGCGCAGAATATTCGGGTTGCTGTTCATGATACAAACCTAATTCCCGCAGTCCCGTTCCGGCATCAAAAATAATATGATCCCCGGCATTCGTTTCGATCTCAACACAGCTAGTATTACCGCCAACGGTTCCAAAAAGCCATTGAGGTAACCCCGCCATAAAACGTTCACGGGAATCCTGATCAACCAGATCTTCCGGTCTTATCCGTTGAACCACCGCTGAAATTTTTGCTTGAACTTGTTCAGCTTTCAACGGCGCTGCAATCGACCCGCGAACGCCCCAAAAATGTATTCGCATACAATCCTCATTGTCCTCTATCAGTTATCAGTACTATTATATTCTGAAATCTGAACTATCTTTTTTCCTTTTAATAGGAGGAAAACGCTTTGCACTACTTAACAGCTCCTGAATATGTTCAGCAGAATGTTTTTTACCGCAATTAATACCATTACAATCAGCAGCATTTGCAAGCCAACGTTGTTCATTTTCCAAAAAATAATCCCAAAAAGGATAGGATGAACACTGAAATGGACGATATTGATACGCAATACAGCCTTGATCCCATAGAATACAATCGTAATTCGGCAATTCTTTCAAACAAAGATATTCATAATTGTCCGATTGTAACACCCATCGGCAATATTTTTTTATCACATCACCGCTACTCAGGCCAGCCCATTGCTGCAATTTTCGAAGATCTTGTTTTGATAAATACACAAAACCGGGATCGAACCGACAACATGCTGAACATTGCGTACAAGAAAAACACAAACCATCTTTCCAAAATACACTCTTTTCCAAACACACCTCTATTTTATCTTCTTAACATACTATATTTATCTCAAAACCAATATACTGTACTATATTGGGGAATGCAATGAAATGAGCACTTTTGGAACCGCCCATCCGAGACGGCACTGATTCTTTACAAGAACAATTCACAATACCCTATGTATATATCAAGCAAATAAAAACAAACAACTTTAACAGCTATGAGTAGAGTAATACATAAAACCTGCTATAATATATAATAGTCGAGAGCTATACTGTAAAAAATACTTTTAAAATCATGGTAAATATACAAAAAAACTATGTTTATTTCAAGCTCATTACCATACACTCACAACACGTACTATCTATGGCAACCACAGCACACAACTTTTAACCGGATTACTCTGACTAACCATCAAAATCCTGTTGACAGAGAAATAACATCCTTTTATTATCACCCATGCTACGGTAGGTAAACTGCTGCAAACATTGGTATGGATGGTGCTATGGAATACGAAAATATGATTTTTAGCGATGAAGAATCTTTCTTTATGTCAGTCTATGATGATGAAGATGAATTCGAAGATGACGATTTCGATAATGAGTTTGATGAATTCGATGACGATTTTATTGATGAATTTGATGACGATTTTGATGAAGATTTCGACGACGACTTTGAGGAAGACTTTGACAACGAATATGATGAAGATATCTATGATTAACAGCTATTCAAAATAACAAAAATCATACTATAAAAGCCTTTTACAGAGTATTCTCATAATTTCAATACTGAGGGAATGAACATCACACCCTCAGTATATCCTTATTTTTAACTAACCCAACAATCGGGGACTGTCATACCATAATTTTTCCAAATCATAGAACTTTCTTGCCGCCGGACTCATTAAATGTATCACAATCGTACCAAAATCCAATAATTTCCATTCATCTCCATCAGCTTTTTTCCGAATAGTACGATATGATTCTATCCCCAATTCACGGGCTGCTTCCATTATGCGGCTTTCCAACCCGTCTGCCTGGCGAGCACTTGTAATCGTCGCAATAACAAAAAATTCAGTCCAAATATTTGCAGACCGCAAATCAAGAACTACTGTTGATTCCGCTTTGAAATCAGATAAGAGTTTTCCAAAATGCAAAGCAGCTTTTTCAAAATCAATTTCCATATTTGTTTCCATAAATAGAGTCTAATCCTTATTTTTATTTTTTACGAAGTATCCGTTAAAATCTTTGCCAAGTATCAATGTAAAGTCTACATTTGTTTCACGACCGGCACCATTTTCATCTTCTTTAGGTACAGATTCAATATTTTTGCATTTTATCACATGGCCTACAATATTTGCAACAACAGGATTCCCAATCCGGTCTATCAAAACAGTGCGTTCTCTATTGTTTTCCTGAGCATTACCGATTTTAACGACATCATACCCAAAACTCTGATACAGTTCCGAACCTTTCCTTGCAAGACCATTTATACGAGTTCCGTTCAGAACCTCTAACGCATACACCCGTTCAAGCGTTTCACCATCTGCAGCCGGCAATGTTGCCAATGTTTGCCCGATAATCTCTTTTATTTGTTGCCCGTCACGATACGGAAACAACAACTGCTGAGAATCAACCGTTCGAACTGCGCCGGTAAGACGCTGAGGAACCAGCCGCTCGGAATCCAATTGTGATATATATTTCAACAACCGTTTAAAATCTTTCCCCGCTGCATTACTGTGTAAAAATGAGCTAAACACATTAAACTGAGCCTTTTCAAATATATTCTGATGATCATTAATCGCACGCAAAAATGATAACAGCGCCTTTTGCTTCCGTACAACATTTTCACCTTTTGTATCACTCTCATGCTCATATAAAAAATAATCATAGATTTTATCACCATCAAGAAGAACAGATCCCGACGGTAATAAAATCCTTCCATATTCTTCAGAAGAAAAGTCAATAGCACTCGGAATAAAAACAGAAATCCCGCCCAGTAAATCAATAAGATGCGCAAAGTCTGCAAGAGTACACGTAATATGAAACGGGATATCGACACCGCTTAATTTCTCAACTTCCTGTTTATAAGCATCCACACCTTTTTCAGTATATAAAACACCAATACCGTCCGTGCGCTCCAGTTGCGGTAAAATCAATCCGATATTAGCCGGTACATCAAAAAGTGCTGCGCGATGCGTTTGCGGATAATAAGCAAGAATATTTGCAGAAAGAATCTTGTTTTCATCTTCAATAATGAACAAAGTTTTCAGCAACTTATCTGATGAAAGCGATGTTTTTATCGGATCCGTTTTTATATTTTTTCCAACAATAATGCCTGCAGGAATCAGCATAAGCAATATCAGAAATAAAAAAATGATATGTTTACCGTTTTCCATCTACCCTCCACTTATTTTTTTGTTTGATGTATAAAATACCGGCGAACCTTCTGTGTTGCCGGATGAACCTTTTGTCCTTTTTTTTCAAGGAAAATCAGAACCGCACTCAATACTAATAGAAAGAGTTCATCAAGTGAATGCTGCGGCACTTGCTTCCGCAGATATTCGCAGTTTTTTCTTCCCGGCTCAATTTTATCCGCAATATACAGCATTTTTCCCATCGCATCAAATTTTGCAGATGCAATCGTATGATACCGAATTGCATTCAGCAGTGATTTTTTGCGTACACCGTATTTTTGATGCAACACTGCGGCAGCAGCCCGACCATGTAACAACTCACTGCTTTGCCGTTCAATTTCTGTAACAGGACTACCGTCCGCCGAGACAATTTTTATCAAAGTATGAACGGGCATTTCTTTACACATATCATGGGTAATACCTGCAAGAAAACACATACGCTGCATTTTTTTCGGATATCCGTAATGACGTGCAAGCTCTTCTGCAAATATACCGACACGGACAGAATGCTCATATCGATAATCGGAAAGCATCGCCCGAACGTGCGGTTGTAACTGAATTATTAACGTTTCAATGCGGTCTTCATTCATAGAGATTATGCTCGGTAATATACGTATATACCGCTGGCGGGACAAGATAACGCCAGCTTTTTTTCTCTTTAATTGCCTGCCGTATTTGAGTTGAAGAAACCGGCAGCACGGCATTTTCAATGCTCTTATATGGAGGAATAGTCGAACAAGGCTCTCTTGTACCGGTTTTTATACTATTCATTAGATGCAATCCCCGCCTACCGACAATAAGATCTGCATAATCTAATATACGATCTGCTTTA
>PDWI01015150.1_pt1 | contig 11856 bp, 12 predicted proteins | sample 1430891 | NCBI WGS metagenome assembly PDWI01 (sample SAMN01162508, study PRJNA174530) | Oral metagenome, whole genome shotgun sequencing project. | biome: Marine environment; feature: Marine mammal; material: Swab sample of the gingival sulcus; isolation source: swab sample of gingival sulcus...
CGATCCCCGGAAGGCCGCCCTGCACGTCACCGTGCCCAAGACCATGAAGGCCGGCCGCCAGCGGGACAACGTGCGTGTCCGGACCAATCTGCCGGAAGAAGAGTTCGTGGATATCGACCTTTCCGCCTGGCCCCTGCAAGCCCTGATGGTCAGCCAGGACAAGATCAACTTCCGCTTCAAGAAGGACCTCACGACATCCATCCATGTCACCCCCGCGGAACAGGGAACAAAATTCAATATCACCGAGGTGACCTGCGACCTGCCCGAGATCGACATTCAGGTGGAAGTCGCCGCACCCAACAAGAAGACCGTCATCCATCTGTCCGGTACGGCCATCGACAAGGACAGTCCCCGGGCCCGGAAGCACCAGGGCCGCATCAAGGGCAACCTGCACATCCGGACGGATCTGCCCCATCTGCCCGAGATGGTGGTGCCCATTTCCTATATGGTGCGGATGTAGTCCCCATGAGCTCGTCCCTATGTACCCGCAGTGGGGTCCAGGCCCTGGTGTTGCTTGGGGTGACGGCCGTGCTGGCCGCCGCCGGCTGGGCCCTGCGCCCGAACACCCTGCCCCTGGTGGCCGATCCCCTGACCTACGAACTGGAACTGAGCGCCCCGTTGGTGGAACTGGACGCGGCCCTGACCCTCTTCCGGGAGGGCAACCACTACTTCATCGACACCCGTCCGGATGCCGGGGCCGGCGTGGCGACCTTGAGCGGGTCCTTCGTCGTCCGGGAACGGGAGCTGGCCGATGATCTGCTGCGGCTGATGGATGTTCTGTACCCGGAGGACCCGGTCATCCTGTTCGGGGACGGGAATCTGATGGGCGTGTCCAACGTGGCCGCCCAGCTCCAGGAACGGGGCTTCACCGCCGTGCAGATCATGCGCAGTGGCGTCACGGCTTGGCAGAAAGCCGGTGGCGCCATGGGCGAGGCCTACATCCCGGAAACGCCCACCGCCCCGCTGGAGGAGTCATGAACAAGCTGTCCCCGGTTCTGGTCGTTATCTGCCGCCTGGTGCTGGGCGGGGTCTTCATCTACGCCAGCTGGGACAAGCTGCTGGACCCCGCCGGCTTCGCCTTGAATATCCACCACTACCGCCTGGTCCCCTATGTCCTGCTGCACCCCCTGGCCGTTTTCCTGCCCATGCTGGAAATGGTTGCGGGGGTGGCCCTTATCCTGGGATGCCAACTGCGCGGCGCCGCTCTGCTGACCCTGCTGATGAATCTGGTGTTCATCGTGGCCATATCCACCGCCCTGGCGCGCGGCCTGGATATCAGCTGCGGCTGTTTCCACACCGACGGCGGGCACGCCGTGGGTGTGAGCCTGCTGGTGCGGGATACTCTGCTGGCTCTGGCCTGCCTGCCCCCGTTGCTCTTCAAACGGGTCGGTCCCACCCTGCCGTTTCTTTGTAAACACTAAAATTGTTATTGATTTATAAGAATCATATCTTATTTGACAACAGAATTTCAAGCGCTACAATAATCCGCAGTTCCCCGCCACCGGCGGTACCGAAAACGTTTTCAGGAGGATCCGAAATGCCTGCTAAGGTTGACCAAAGCCAGTGCAACGCCTGCGAGGCCTGTATCGACGTCTGCCCCACCGAAGCGATCAGCATGGTGGACGGCAAGGCCTTCGTCGATGAGGACGAATGCACCGACTGCGAAGCCTGCGTCGAGGAATGCCCCGAAGAGGCCATCTCCATGACGGACTAGCCCCCTCTTGTGAATCTGGGTCTCTCATAAGACCACACAAAAAGAAGGGTGAGCCATGGTCGGCTACACCCTTCTTTTCTGTATGTCGTGCCGCGCTGGCGGAAACTACGCGTCCTCCACCACCACCGCCGTACCATAGGCCAGCAACTCCGCCGCCCCCTGCATCATCTCGGCCGAAGCGAACCGCACCCCCACCACCGCGTTGGCCCCGTTGGCCCGCGCCTGGCTGGCCATACGGTCCAGAGCCTCTTCGCGGCTTTCGGCAATCATCTTCGTGTAGTCGCTGATCTCCCCGCCGACCATGTTCTTCAGGCTGGCCAGCAGGTCGTGCCCCATGTGCCGGGCGCGGACGGTGTTGCCCTTGACCATGCCCAGGGTCCGCACGATGCGCTTGCCCGCGATGCTGTGGGTGGTGACCACCATCAAGGTATTCTGGTCCACGACTGTCCTCCTTCGGGATACCGCCTCAGCGGATGACGTCCTTGTAGCGCGTGTGCGACCGGACATAGATGCGCTCGCGAACAACGGAAAAGAGCAAAACCAGCACACCGGCCGCGATCATGAAGATGCCGCCCTTGAGGAAAAGCGGCATGCCGCTGCGGATCAGGGTGCCCAGCAACCTGAGCAGCAGCCAGCCACCCACCAGCACCACGCCGATGCTCAGCAGGAACCAGCCCAGATGGCGCTCCGCCCGGTTGGGGAACCGCCGCCAGAAGCCCTCCCACTCCTCGGGCGGGGCTTCCTTCAGGCGCAGGGATCCGGTTATCCGGTTGAGACGGCGCAGCCGCTCCACCTCCCGGCGCGCATCCTCGTCCCGCGCCAGGTGGGCCTCCACGCGGGCGATGTTCTCCGCGTCCAGCTCACCATCCACGTAGGCGCTCAGCAGATGAGCTTCCCGTTGAGGGTCAAAGGGCCCGTTAGGGTTCATTGCGTGTCCTCCAGATCCGCCACGGGGCGCAAACGCGTCCGGGCGGCGTGCAGACGGGACATGACCGTCCCCGGCGGGATACCGCAGGCGTCGGCGATTTCCTTGTACTTCATGCCCTGGAAATGGTAGAGCAGGAAGACCTCCCGCATGGCCTCGGGCAATTCCTGGATACCATCCCACAGCCGCTGCCGCAGATCATCGGCCACCACCAACTCCAAGGGGTTGGGGCGGCCATCGCTCTGCTTGACCCATTCCAGGGGCATCTCCCCCTTGTGGCGTTTTTCATCCCGGCGTTGGTTCAGGGCCGCATTCTTGACGATGCGATAAAACCACGGGAAGAAGGCCTCGCCCGCCCGGAAGGTCTCCAAGTTGCGGTGGACGCGCAAGAAGGCCTTCTGGACCGCGTCCATGGCTTGGTCATGGTCTCCCGTCACACTCAGCGCGATACCGTAGGCGCGTTGGCGGTAGCGGTTCATCAGATCCTCGAATCCTCGGCTGTCGCCCTGCAGGAAGCGCTGGATATCCGCGTTGTCCTGCCGACGATCCTGGTCGAAGGCGGCGGGGGACGTCTCCGACGCGTTGGTACCCTCAGGTACCCCGCCACCCTGGCCGTTATTCTCGGAAAAAGAGGAAAAAATGCCGCAGAAGAACATGGCCGCTAGATGTCCCCACCGGGACCCGGAGCCTCCTGAGGATGCCACAGCACATCGCCCCGACCGGCGGCCGCGTTCACGGCGCGGGCGGCCACGAAGAGGAAATCGCTCAACCTGTTCAGCCAGGCCACCGCCGAAGCGGGGACCGGTTCGGTAGCGGCCAGGGCCACGGCCAGACGCTCGACACGGCGGCTGGCGGCCCGCGCCACATGCAGGTGCGCGGCGGCGGGATGCCCCCCCGGCAGGATGAAGCTCCTGAGGGGTTCCAGTTCCTGCTCCAGGGTATCGATGAGCTTTTCCATACCTTGGGCGGGGAAGGAGGCCGGTTCCGCGGACTGGACGGGATTGGCCAGCACCGCCCCCAGATCGAAGAGGCGGTTCTGCAGCTCCTCCAGCACCACCGGAATATCCACCCCCGCGTAATCCGTCAGGCCGGGCTCTTCGTTCAGCAAGGCCACGGCCACACCCAGGAAGCTGTTCAATTCATCCACGCTGCCGTACAGGTTGACACGGGGGGTGTTCTTGGGGACCCGGCTGCCGTCGCCCAGACTGGTCTGTCCGGCGTCTCCGCCGCGGGTGTAGATACGAGACATGGCAAGGTTCTCCTTGTTGGTGCGGAAAGGGGGCTGGGCAATACTGCGACAGATCCCCGGAATTGGCCAGCCAAAACCGGGGATCCGGAGCGCACGGTGTAGGTCAGCTTGGTGCTGCCGTCGGCCGGCACCTTGACCACCCAGGTGGCGGTGTTGCTGCTGCTCTTCTTGTACTTGTGGGATTCCCGCAGAATTTCCCAATCACCGGGCACGGGCTCGACGATTTTCACTTCAACATCCTGGCTGCCGCCGTTCTTCAGCTCGATGCTGTAGGAACTCTCGTAGATATAATCCTTGCGGCTGTTGCCCTGGATCTTGCGGAAGTCGGTCTGGATCCGGTCGGCCGTCACGTCGAAGGCTTCCCCCAGCAAGAGGCGCATGGTCTCGTTGCGGGGCGTGTGGGCGATGCGATCCTCCCCCACGAACTGGACGCGGCCGGAGCTGTCCTCCTTGTAGACCCGCACCACGCCCGCGGGCAGGGGCATCCCCAGGTTGTCTTTTTCCCGGTTCCGGATTTCCACGTAAACCGTCGGGTTCAGCTTCTTGCCGATCTCACCCACCTTGCTGCTGTAATAGTAGCCGCCCCCTTCCAGAACCAGTTCCTTGCGGCAGGGCACGTTCTGCGCGCTCATCAAAGCCACCTGCTTTTTCTGGTTGTTCTTGATGGTGGTGGGGCGGTCCAAGGTGTAGAGGTGGTAGGCGAACAGCTCTTCCTCCTCCATGCCCGAACCGGCACTCGCCTTCATGACGGACTCCTCAAGCATCAACGACTGGAATCTCTGGTCATTCCGCACCTGGTTGACCTCCCCGGCCACCAGTTGCAGCAGGGCATTCTCGTAGGCCGCGCCGCTGGTGTTGGTCAGCGTGACCCAGCCGCGGATGTCCAGCATGGTGTCCTTCTCGTTCAATTCCGCCACATAGTCCGCTTTCCAGCCCAGGCCGCCACTCAGGTAGCTCAGTTCCACTTCCTGGGCACGGGAGGTGCCGCTGTCCACCAGCATGGTCAGGGTGGGCTTGTCCCGCAGATTCTCCGGCACGTCGGGATAGACGATGCGACCGGGCACGCCCGTCTCGATGGTGCCGTCGATCTCCAGAACCACGCCGTTGGTGGCGCTCAAGATCCGGGCTTTCTGCCGCGTCTCCTGGCCGGTGGTGGGGTGGGTCCGTATCACCGTCACCTCACGGCCCACGTACTTCTCCAGCAGGGCGCTGGGCATCAGCAGGTCGAACTCGAAATTCTGCTCCAGCACCGTCAGATTATCCGCCTTCAGCAGGGCCGTCTCGGGACGGATCTCGCCGCTCACCTCACGGAAGTCCAGGGTCTGCACCCCTTTGTCCAGGTCCAGTTGGCGACGATCCTTGATCAGGGCCAGATTGTTATTGTAGATGGTCACCGCAACACTCATGCGGTCCTCCTTCGCCGTGGTGGTGGATGTGGTGGCCGCCAAGGCCGGCAGGGCGCCGGTCAGCAGCGTGGCCATTAGCGCGCTCAGCAGAATGGATTTCCGTATGATGCTCATGTTGGAACCTCCTAAAAAGTCAGATGCGTGTTTTCACATGCTCAATATACCCTGGAGCGTCGATAAAGCTCCCGAATTCTGCGCGCTGCCCGTCGGGCCCCGTCAGGCCTGTTCTCCCTCCTAAAAGAAACCCCTTGCCCGCCGAGAACGGGCAAGGGGAGAACCAGTCCAGAGCCGAAAAGCGGCAATTACCGGTACAGACTCTTGATGGAGTCCAGGGTCCGGACCTGCGTGGCCACCACACCACCGTGAATGCCGGCGACACCGGTGATGTCCATGCCGGAGCTGGCGAAGGGGGTGGGATAGGGATCCGCCACGGGACGGCCCAGGAAATCGAACGTGGCGCCCGGACCGGAAATATCACCAACAACATCCACCACACGCACATGGCTGATGGCGTTCAGGTCCACCAGACCGCTCTGGACGTTGGCGTCGCCGGCGATGATCAGGTCTTCCAGATCGAAGCCCGTGCCGCCCAAGAAGTTGCCGGCCAGGTTGTAGAACAGAGCAGGATCGGAAACGTCGAAGCCGCCGGGCTGGGTGTCGCGCCGGCAAAGGGCGGGCAGACGGCTGAAGTCCACGCCGTTGCTGCTGACTTCCACGAAACCCAGTTCCATGAACACGCCGCCGTTATAGGCGAACCCGTTTTCGAAAACGACCAGGTCGTCGCCAGGGCCGTTCATGATGGTCTGCTCGAAGGTGACGGTGATGTGGCCGTGGTCGCCCAGGCAGAAATAGCTACCGTCGGGACCCAGCATGTCCGTCTCGGTGCCGACGCTGGCGTAGCCCAGCTCCGGCTGCTGATAATCCTGGTAGCCGCGCTCGGAGTCCACCACTTCGCTGGCCCAGAAGCTGAGGGCCGGGTCGGCGCGGTCGTACTCGTTGTTCACCTGGCCGTTGTCCGCGAACTGACCGAAAGCGGTCACCGGCAACAGAAGGGCGATGATCAGAAGAATTGTCCAGTTTTTCACGATGTTCTCCTCTTGGATGTGTCAACTATTTGACCAAGGTAATGGTGCGGGCGGCGAATCCTCCCGCACTCTGGGCGACCATGCGGTAGGTCCCCGCCGCCAGGGCGCGGCCCGTGGCGGATTCTCCGGTGAACCGGAAGGTGCTGCGGCCGTCATCGCCGCAGACCAGGGTGGCCTCGTCCACGCGATGACCGCGCAAATCGAAGACCGACACCCGCACCCGGCTACCCGGAGCGTCGTGGACCACCAGGTCCGCCGCCGGGTTGCAGGGATTGGGGAAAGGCATGCCCAGTTCCAGGCGACCGGGCAGGTTGCCGGCCAGGGGAGCGGGGCTCAAATCGTCTTCCGTGGCCATGACGATCATGAAGGGGGGCAGTTCCAGCGCCACCGGAGCGGAGGTCAGCTCGTTGCCCGCCGCGCTGTCGAAGACACGGATACCGGGGTTGTCCAGGTTCCGGTCGGCCACGTAGATCTGGAAGTCCCCATCCCAGGCCAGATCCACCAACTCGAAACCCATGCTGGATTCCAGGACGGAAACCTGAGCCGAATCCACCTGGACACGGATCAGGCTGGTGTTGAAGCTGGAATCGCTGGTCAGGGCATACATGATGCCCCCCTCCATGGGCACGAAGTTCAGGACTTCGCCACCCAGTTGGGCTTCCGTCAGGATCAGGCCGTCGGTCTGACCAGTCGTCAGATCCACCGCCTCGATACCGCCGTCGATGATGGCCCAGGAGCCCGCGCAGCCCACCATCAGGCGGCCGTCCGGCGCGACACGGAACTGGGTGTAGGGGTTCGCGCCCTCCAGAGCGATGGGTTCCCGCCACTCCGCCGTGGCCGTATCCAGAACCAGCAACCGGCCCGGACCGGTGGGCTGGAACCAGTTGTTCCGGTCCAGATTCTGGCAGGCGATGTACAAGAGGCCGTCCTGCAGATGCATCCAGCCGGTCTCCGGCAACCCGTCCGCATCGGCATAGATGGAGGTGTCCAGGGTGCGCAGGATGGTCCCCGTCACCAGGTCCACCTGCAGCAGGATCGGGGCGTCGTAGCAACTGATCCAGGCGGTGCCGTCATCGGGAAAAACAATGTCCTGGGGGTTACTTCCCTCACCCACGGGAAATTCTCCCACCATGGTCCATTCCCAGGCCGGATTGTAAATCTGCACCAGACTGGCCGCGCCGCGGCCCACCACGTAGACCAGGCCGTCGTGCCAGCGGGCCACCGCGTCGCTGGGTATCGACACGAGCTGGCCCGAGGAGGTCCAGGGATCGCTGTCCTCCAGGGCCTCGACGCCGCCGAAGACTTCATAGTCGGTGGTGACGACCCAGGGGCCCCGCTCAATATCGGCCACCGCGCCGCCGGCCAACAACAACAACAGGCTGATCAGAAAAAGGCTGCGTTTCATCATGGTCTTGCTCCTTCCTGGGGGTGCCAGCGCAGAGCCATCTGCCAGGTGCGTCCGGGCAGAGGGAACCGCACGATGTCATAGGTCCGGTCATCCGTCAGATTGATCACTTCCGCACTGAGGGTCAGATTGTCGTTGAGCCGCCGGGAGCACCCCAGATTCAGCATGGCGCGGGCCGGTGCCCGGATCAGCTCGGAGCTGATCCGATCACGGTAGAATTCGCCCCGGGCCGCAATCTCCAGCCAAGGCCGCCACACGCCACGGCGCAAAGCCAGGCGCACGTCCAGTTCCGTGGCGCTCAGATAGGGCAACCGGTGGCCGAAGGCGTGGGCTTGGATACCCCGATCCTCCGGATCCTGCCAGGTGAAATTGCCCGTCAGGACCAGATCCAAGGGCAGGTTGGCGCGTCCCTCCAACTCCACCCCCCGGTTGCGCGAGGCGCCGATGTTGCGGGCCTTGCTGGTGCCGGGGCTGTTCTGGATGAAGATGATGGTCTCCGCCGTCTCCAAGAAGAAGGCCGTCAGCCGGGCCGACATGTGGTGATTGATCGCCCAGAACACGGCCACATCGGCGGAATTGATCTCCTCCGGCTGCAGATCTCGGTTGCCGTCGATGCCGGCGCGGTGCCCGAAGAGCTCTATCCAGGTGGGCACCCGCACCGACTGGCCCACGTGGGCCTCCAACACCACTTTTTCGGGGACCACCGCGAAGAGCACCCCCAGGGAAGGGGAAACGTCATGGCGATCATGGCGCACCCCCACTTCCTCCGGCAACCAGGGCAAAGCGGGCAGAGGGGGGAAATCGTCGCGTAGGAACTGGTAGCGCCAAGCCGGAGTCACCTGCAGGCGGCCCGCCGCCCAGCTCAGCGGCGCACCGGTGAAAAGACTGGTGGTGCGGCGGTTGCGGCGCGGGTCCTGAGCCGAACCGTACCAGAGGCGATAATCCTGCAGCCGGTTCTCCACCCCGGTGGTCAACCCCAGGCTTGTGGGCAACCAACCGCCGTCGGCATCCCTCTGCCAGGTGGGCGTCCAGGCCAGACGCATGACCATATCCTGGCCCACGCTTCGGATATCACCCCCGAAGCCATCGTCGATTTCCCGCTCCGGATCGTAGAGGATCTGCTCCCGGCGGGCGGCGGCGCTTTCCAGGGAAAGATCCCAGGGAAGTTCCAGACGCAAGCCCGCATCCAGACGGTCGGAGGCCACGGTGGCATGGGGCGACAGGGCGGCCGTGGGACCGGGGCGGCCCCCATCCTTGCGGAACCAACCGGCCGTCAGCTTGAGCGTGGCCGGGCCCAGGGGCAGGAAACCACGTCCCCACACCCCCCATTCCTCGAACCAGGCATTCTTCCGGATGCGTAAACTGTCATCCTCGGCCACGTGATAGGTCTGGTGGTTGTCCAGGTATTCGTATTCGTTGTCGGCGCGACGCCCGTGGAGCATCAGCAGCAGGGATCGATCCCCCTCGGCGTTGGACACGCCCCAGCTGAGGCGGCCACCCCTTGCCCCCATCCCGCCGGTGAAGGCCTCGGAGCTGAAACCTTCGCTGAAGTCGCGGGTCACCAGGTTCACGGCCCCCGCGCCGCCGGCACCGCCCATGCCGGCGGGCACCAGACCACGGTGGATTTCGGCGCGCTCGAAGCGGGCGCTGGGCAGTTGGGAAAGGTCGACGGAACCGCTCTGGGCGTCGTTCAGGGGCAAACCGTCCACGAAGATGCGGATCTGGGCGGCGGACGAACCCCGCAGCGACGGCACCGCCACATAACCCAGCCCCCCGTAGCGTCGCACCTGGAAACCGGCGCTGGATCCCAGGATTTCCGCCAGATCGCGGCCTTCGGCCTGGCGGCCCAGATCCACCACCGTGACCATCCCGGCGGCCGACGGGCTGACCGCGTCGGTCAAGGCCCGGGCGCTGACCATGAGGGTGTCCGTCATGGCGGCCAGGTTGGCGTCCGAGGCTTCGCTATCGGCATCGGTCGTGTTGCCGGTCGGCGTGTCCAAAGCGTACGTCGGCACCGGCGCGATCAGCAACCATACGCATAAAAAAAACAGCCCTGAGGCTGCCAAGAGTGCATAGGCCAACGAGCCCGAGAAAACCGTTGGAAACGATTCCCTGTCGGGACGGAACGCCATAGCCATACCTCGCCCTCGAAGGTGGTGGCAGGCCTGGAACCGGTCTCCTGGCTTACGGGTCTTCCTACTTCCTGCGCCTTCCCAAGAAGAATCTCCAAATGGAATCTCCAAAATGGAATGTCTCAGTGGCGTGCTTCAGGTTTCGTCACCGCTTACAGTGGCGGGGCCGCGTCGGATTTTCACCGGACTTCCGCTGGTTCTTCGGCCGTCATGGGATTGAGTGGTCAGTTTCTTACCGGACCGGAGACCACTATACCCGAACGGGGATTGGAAGTCAAGAGTTGTGGTTGCCAGGTTGTCGTTTCCCGGCCATCGTCTCCAGATCAAGAACCCCCAGCCAACCCCCGCAAAGCCTCCCCCGCCTTCTCTCTCCCCGCCTCCGTCAAGACCAAACGCTCTCCATCCCTCCGCACAAACCCATTGCCTTCCGCCAGCGCCACGGTGCGCAGCGTGAATTCCGGCGTCCAGCCCACATGCGTGCCGTGCAGATGGTCGATACGGCTCTCCTCCTCCTCATCCGCCGCGCCCTCATGCTGCCACAGATGAATGGTCAGCATGATCTGCGCGAATTCCCACTTCTGCCGACGGCGCCGCCGCACCATGGCCGGCAATCCGTGCCGGGGCGCCAACAGGAACACCACCAGGAAAACCGCCCCCACGGCCACCGCCATGGCCCCGGCAATGGAGCCGTCCAACCACGCCGCCAGCCCGAATCCCAACGCTGCCGACACCGCTCCCAGCACCGCCGAAAGCAGCAGCATCGTCGCCAGCCGATCGGTCAGCAGGTAAGCCGCCGCCGGCGGGCCGATCATCAGCGCCACCACCAAGATCAGACCCACGGTATCGAAGGCCCCCACCGCCGTCAGCGAGACCAGCGACATCAGCCCGTAGTGCAGCACCGCCGGCGCAAACCCCAGCGCCCCGGCCAGCCCCGCATCGAAAGTGGCCAGCTTCAGTTCCTTGAAGAAGAGGCTGATGGCCGTCAGGTTGACCACCAGCAGCCCTCCCATCAGCCACAAACCGCGCGGCCCCAGATCCACGCCCCCGATGACCGCGCGGTTGAAGGGCGCGTAGGCCAGTTCACCCAGCAGAACCGAATCCACATCCAGATGCACGTTCCCCGCGTGACGGGTGATGAGCAGCACGCCCAAACTGAAAAGAGCCGGAAAGACAATACCCATGGCCGCGTCTTCCTTGAGCCGACGGGTGCGCGTGAGGCCCTCCACCAAAGCCACCGTCAGCACGCCGGTGGCCGCGGCGCCCACCACCAGCCAAGGGCTGCTCAGATCCCGGGTCAGGAAGTAGGCCACGACAATGCCCGGCAAGATGGCGTGGCTGATGGCATCGCTGACCATGGCCAGACGGCGCAGCACCAGAAAGACACCAGGCAGGGCGCAGGACGCGGCCGTCAAAACGGCGATGACCAGGATTTCTTGTTGGGCCGGGCTCATGACGCCGTCCCCTCACGGCTTTGCCCGTGATAGCGCCGCCTTCTCCGCCGCCGCCACTGTTCCGGCAAGAGCCCCCGCCGCGGCGCCAACAGAATCGACACCACCGTGATGCCCGTGACCACCAGGATGATGGTGGGTCCGGTCGGCACATGGGGCACGAAACTGGAAATGGCCGCGCCGCTCAGCCCGCTCACCCCTCCGAACAAACCGGCGAGCAACACCACCCGCCCCAACCGATCGGTCCACTGGCGCGCCGCCACGGAAGGCGCCACGATCAGGGCGCTCATCAGCACCACCCCCACCGTCTGCAAACCGATGACGATGGCGATGACCAGCAAGGTGGTCAGAATCACCTCCAGCAACCGCACCGGCATGCCCACCGCACCGGCAAAGGCGGGATCGAAACTCAGCAGCTTGAATTCCTTCCACAGCACCAGCAGCACCAGCAACACCAGCGCGCCCAACAGGGTGATGGTCACCAGGTCCCGC
>PDWI01008733.1_pt1 | contig 11855 bp, 6 predicted proteins | sample 1430891 | NCBI WGS metagenome assembly PDWI01 (sample SAMN01162508, study PRJNA174530) | Oral metagenome, whole genome shotgun sequencing project. | biome: Marine environment; feature: Marine mammal; material: Swab sample of the gingival sulcus; isolation source: swab sample of gingival sulcus...
GTTGTAGTTCACGTCCCAAGTCCAGTCCTTTGTCTTAACTGGCACTAAGTTTAGGGCAATTTCCACCCCTTTGTTCTCAATGTTACCTACGTTTGTCAGTACACGGTTTGAGAAGTTTGAACCAGCTGCTACTGGCGTTCTGTTAAGTAGGTTCTCTGTTTTCTTGAAGTAAACATCAACGCTACCCGAAATGCGGTTATCTAAGAATGAGTAGTCCAAACCAGCGTTGTAAGTAGCCGTTTGCTCCCACTTGATGTTCTCGTCATAGGCAGCAGGCTTGTACATTTGGTAGAACTCATTTCCAAATTGATAACTCTCTGTCGCAGCATTACTCAAATAATAACCGGGAATATATGGATAATCAGCGATACCGTCTTGCTGACCTGTTACCCCATAACCCAGACGAAGCTTCAAGTCATCAACAGCCTTAACGTTTTTGAGGAAGCCTTCTTCCTTGATACGCCAAGCCAAAGCAAGCGAAGGGAAGATACCCCAGCGGTTATCAGGGCTGAAACGAGACGAGCCATCGGCACGCACAGTTGCAGTCAAGAGATAACGGCTCATAAGGCTGTAATTAAGACGAGCGTAGAATGAAACAAGCGTATTCTGTGGATAGTCAAATTCATAAGTTGGTTTGCTAATAACCTTGCCCGCAGCTGTCTTATCTGGATAGTTCGTCGTAGTCGTCTTCCAGTCCTGATAAGAGTAACCTGCCATAATATCAATACGGCTCTTAATTACGTCAATATCCTTTGCATAATTAGCGTAGAAGTCCAAAAGCAAGTTACGCTTCGACTGCTTGTATTCGTTATTGCTACCGCCCTTACCAGGGTTTTCTTTGTCCTTGTTCCATTCCCAAGCTGCTGCCTCTGGAACAAAAACCGTGCCTTTACCAAGCGTATAGTCATAACCCAAGTTTAGATTAAAGCGAAGGTCTGGCAAGAAGTGAGCCTTATAGTTAATCTTAGCACTACCAAGTGAGCGGAAGACTTGGCTCTTGTTATCTGTCAGTTCGATTTGAGCAACAGGGTTATACGTTGCAAGGTTGTTAGGAGCTCCGCCACTTGTCCAAGTGAAGTAGTCATCAAACTGCTTGAAACCTTTCTTCACAATAGGCTGTGTTGGGTCAAACTGAATAGCGCTCTCAATAGCACCTCTATTGGCAAATTGATTAGTTGTTGCCGAAACTTTGAGGTTTGCGTCAATGCTTAGATGACTGTCAAAGAGACGAGGGTTTAGACTAATACTCGTAGTCGCACGGCGCATATTATCTCTTCTGAGGATACCGTCTTGACTAAACAGCCCGACAGACACACGATAAGGAAGCTTATTCAATGAACCGCTTACGCTAAGGTTATTGTCCGTTGTATAAGCCAGCTGATAAATCTCTTTCTGCCAATCGGTATTCGCCTGACCAAGCTTTGCAACCTTAGAAGGAGCATATTGCTTAACGTAGTTGCGGTATTCCGTTGCAGTCATTACGTCAACGTATTTTGCAGCGTGAGATAATGAGTTATTTGTTGAGAAATTAAACTTAGTCTTCTGACCAAACTTAGCACGCTTTGTCTCAATGATGATGACCCCGTTCGAAGCACGTGAACCATAAATTGCCGTAGCTGACGCGTCTTTGAGGACGTTCATCGAAGCAATATCCTGAGGGTTAATTGTACTTAGAATACTTGGAGCACCAGCAGCGTTAGCATTGTCAATAGGCACTCCGTCAATCACGATAAGTGGGTCGTTGCTCGCATTGAGCGAAGCCCCCGAACGGATACGGATAGTACCGCCAGCACCCGGTGAACCGTTAGGTGTAATCTGCACACCTGCCACCTTACCAACGAGCAATTCCGAAGGCGTTGCGATAGCACCTTTCTGGAACTTCTCCTCACTAATCGTAGAAATAGAACCAGTCAAGTCCTTTTTCTTCATTGTACCATAACCGATAACCACGACTTCTGAAAGGAGTTTCTGGTCATCGCTAAGCGTTATTTTCAGTGGAAACTTAGCCGTTGCCAGACGAACCTCCTTCGTTGTATAGCCGACATAAGACACAACAAGAACATCTTTCTTATCAGCCTTGAACTGGAAGTTCCCGTCATAGTCCGTAACCATACCTACGCCAGCCTTGCCTTTAATCGTAACGCTGGCACCGATAATGGTTTCACCTTGCTTGTCAAAGACTGTACCCTTGACAAGAACCTGCTGGGCGACTGCCACGTTCGTGCAGACAAGTCCCAATAGTACGAGCCATAAGACTCTGCACCTCTCTCTGAATAACATCATAATACTCTACTTTTTGTTATTACATTATTAAATAAACTTGCGTAGTTGCTTTGCCTTCCTTCCGTTTCTAATTCCCCAAAGTAGGGAGACTATTTTCGGTCGCTGCCCCTGTTGAAGCTAACAATTCCTTAACCAATTCCTCCCTTGGTGGGAGGTGGATTGCGAGCGGAGCGAGCAAGACGGAGGGGGTGTTGTTCTGAAAAGGGACCTCCCCCGCCTCGCGTTGCTCGGCACCCCCTCCAAAAGGGGGAATGGCTTTGTCCGTACAACTTTACAACTACACAAGTCTTCGTGAATTTATTATTTCTTTGCCTTTTTAGTTGTAACAATAATAACCCCCTTAGCACCTCTTGCTCCATAAACAGAAGTTGCCGCTGCGTCCTTTAATATATGGATTTCAGAGATGTCATCAGGGTTAATGTCATTTATTTTCTCTCCCTGCTCCATAACCTTCCCATCTATAATAAGTAAGGGAAAAGCGTTCTTGTCAATTGTTGATGAACTCTTAATTGTGTGAACAGGCTTCTTTGCTGGCTTAATCACTCGTCCCTTTTTATCAAGAGGCATAAGCGAAACGGCATAGCCGCCCCCAGCAGCTGCTCTTAGGCGAAGCGTGCTCCCCTTACGCACGACTTTCTTCGTAATCTTATAAGACTGAGGGTTCTTCTTGTAATGAGCGTTCTTACCGTCTTGGTAAATCGTCGCCATATACTTCACACCCTTATCAAGGAAGTCAAGTTTAAGCTTACTCTTGTGCCCGTTATAACCCGATACGTTACCGATGAACCAACTGTCGCTATTCTTATCCTTACGTGCGACCGTGATGTATTCACCAGGTTCTGCTTCAAGGTACTTACTATCCTGCCAATCAACTGCGACATCTTTGATGAACTGGAAAGGCTCAGGGAAGCGGTCATAATTCTCAATAAGGTCAGCCGCCATTTGTAGTGGGCTGTACATCGTAAGGTAAGCACCCAGCTGATTACAGATGGTACTGTTTACCCACGAACCATTATTAGGATTAACCTTACGCAAGTCTTGTTCGAAAATACCTGGTGTGTAGTCCATAGGACCACCGATAAGGCGAGTAAATGGTAAGATTGTCAAGTGATTAGCATTGTTACCGCCGAAAGACTGATACTCCTGTCCGCGAGCCGATTCCTGTGCAAGCAAGTTAGGATAAGTACGGCTAAGCCCTGTCATATGCACAGACTCGTGAGCATTGACCGAAACTCCATATTCAGCTGCTTTCTTCACGGCATAGAGATAGTGGTTAATCATACTTTGGCTATAATGATGTTCGCCACGTGGGATAATGTCGCCAACGTAACCACTCTTAACAGCCGAGTAGTTGTTATCCTTCATAAACTGATAAGCCTTATCCATATGACGCTCGTAGTTACGCACAGAGCCCGAAGTCTCGTGGTGCATAATGATTTTCACACCCTTGCTCTTAGCGTAGTCTCTTAGCATAGCCACGTCAAAGTCTGGGTAAGGCGTTACGAAGTCAAAGACTTCATCCTTAGACTGCCCGAACCAGTCTTCCCAACCAGTGTTCCAGCCCTCTACAAGGACAGCGTCGAAGCCGTGCTTAGCTGCATAGTCGATATAATCCTTTACGTGTTTGTTATTAGCACCGTGCTTGCCGTTTGGCTTAGCATTGGTATAATCCGTTTGACCAATCTTGACATAAGGCAAATCATCAGTATAAGCCCAAGAAGACTTACCTGTAATCATTTCCCACCATACGCCGATATACTTAATTGGCTTAATCCAGTCTGTCGTTTCGTAGGCACAAGGCTCATTAAGGTTGTAAGTAAGTTTTGAAGCCAAAATATCCTTTGCCTCACGGCTGACAATGATTGTTCGCCAAGGTGTAGTAAATGGGGCTTCAATATGTCCTCTATTACCCTGAGCGTCAGGTGTAAGTTCTACATTAAACACATAGTTCTTGTCATCTAAGTCAAGGTTAATCGCTGGGAAGTCAATGAGCGCCGCCTCGTGTAGGTTAATGTAATAGCCATCATCGCTTTTGAGCATTAGAGGCGTCTGCATACCTGTCTTAGAGAATGACTTCTGCGAGCAGTTCATCGTGTAAGCTTTGTCAAAGAGCCCTCTCACTTCCGATAGACGGCTCGTTGTATAGTCATACTCTTCCGTGTCGTAGTCCCCCGGAATCCAGTAGGCTTTCATATCGCCGTTCATTGCGAACTGGCTCAGCTCCTTCTTAACGACGAAGAAGTTCTGCCCCTTACCGCCCAAGAACTCATAACGAAAACCTAAGCCATCGTCAAAGAGACGGAAACGAATGCCCAAAAGAATGTTATCTTTTTTGTGTTTAAGTTTAATGTATAGTTCGTTGTAATGGTTGCGAATTTCAGAAACTTCGCCCCAAACAGGCTTCCACGTCTCGTCAAATGTAGAGGTTTTAGTTTCCAAACGTTCAAAGCCCTCTGATAAATTAACCTTTGGTTTTGACATCTCAAAGCCCAAAAGGCTCGGACGGATGATGGTCGTTCCGTCTTTGGCTTTCAATTCGTAATGAGCCTCCCCTTTGTCATTGAGCTCAAACTTCATCGTAAAGTTTCTGCTAGGAGAGCTCAGCTCTTGCGCATTTGCTTGCAGAGCAAAAAGGCTCAGGAGCAGTAAGCCCTTCGCCAACAATTTAATTCTTCTCATATTTATATTGTTTAATTATTAAATTCCCTTAATAATAACCGAATAAGCAAGAGACTTCACTTAGAAAAGTTGAAAGAAACAACTATTTAGTTTTTAGTTGTCCGTAATAAAGCCCCTCATATCCATAAATGCAAAAACAAAGGTAATAGTATTTACAGCAAAAATCAAGAAGTTTCTTAGATCATTTCAACTATATGTTATATATCATATGCATATTTTTTCAGAAGACAGGTAAATTTCCCCGACTATTTTGGAAAATACTGCGGACTATTTCGCAAAATAGTCCGGACAAAAGAAATGAGTTGTCCGGACTACTGAAAAATTTGCTCCGGACGAGTCAAAACAGTCGTCCGGACGATTTCGGGAAACTATCCCCGAGCATTTTTCAAAAGACTGCGGACTATTTTTAGAAATGCTCCGGAACATCTATATGTTTTGCCCGAAACAGGTCTAAAAATCTACTATAAAATTGGTATAAAAAGTCAAAACCCTCATAATTAAATTACCCATATATAGGGATTGGCGAGCATAAAAAAAGGATATAATTTTGCAGAATTAGGTAATTAGTTATTTTTATAGATAATAAATCTTTCAACGAAATGAAACAAACAAAGAAATTGCTCGTAGTAGCAACAATTGCAAGTGCAATGCTTTTCTCTTCTTGTCAGAAGGAAAACCAAGAACCAATCAAGCAATACTCAACAGAGGTTATTGTGAATGATGCCGTGAAGGCAAAACTAACAGAACAAGGGCTAACGCTTGACAAAGCGGGTAAGCTATTACTTGACGACAAGGCAAAGAGCCTTACTTCGCTTGACCTATCGGGGACTAAGATTACAGACTTCTCCGTCTTGAAGCTCTTCCCTAAGGTAGAAGAGGTGAAGCTCGCAAAGAATGACTACAAGGTTAAGTTTGACTTTGCACAGTTGCCCAAGCAAATCACTAAGGTAGATCTATCGGACAACGAGCTGTATGAGTTCATCGGCTTGTCTAAGCTTGACGAGAAGACTAAGGAGACAATTATCCTTAAAGAGCTGAAAAGCCTCGTTTTGCCAGCTTCGGCGAAGTACAACGTAGAGACTTTGCCTTTCTACTTCAAGAAGATGGGCGACAAAATCACGATGACAATGCAGAACAAGGACGGTAAGGCTGAACCTTATACAACGCTTCGTGAAGTGCCAGACCCTGATGTGCGTGCTTTGCTTAAAGAGACTTTCCCAACGAAGTTTGAGGGCGACAAGCTTGACCTCTTCAAGCGTTTCGGCGAAAGTCGTAATAGCGACCTGAATGTTTCAACATACACATATTGGGGTGAAATACCTCTTAAAGACAAGGCTCTAACAAGTATTGAAGGAGTGCAGTATATTGTTGGAGATGTTGAATGGAGAGGTGCTTTTACTGCAAATTTCCTTAATATGAAAAAGCACCTAAGTCTTCCCTATCTAAAAGTTAATGCAAATTGCTCTAAGGTGGCTCTAACAAAAGTTGATGTGCCTATTTTAGACCTTAGTGCTGCAACAAACTTAATCTCTTGTGTAATGGGTAACAATGACCTAATTAAGACCGTTGATTTATCTAACACTAAAATCGGCAAGATTGGTGTTGGAGGAGGAGACCCATTTGCTGGTTGTAGATTTGCTTTTGGTAGTTGCCCTCAATTAGAAGACATTAAATTGCCCAACTTGGATAAAGTTAATGAGCCAACCTTAGCTGGCTGTTTCCTATGTGCTTTACCTAAATTAAAGGAAGTGAATTTGAAGCAATTTCAATGGGTTAGACAAATGGATTTAGCAGGTCTTCCTAATCTAACAACCTTAGTCTATCCTGACTGTAAGTATAGCAGAAATGACTATGGTGTAAAGCTAAAATGGGGCGAAAAACCAGTTCCTCCGGTTTCAGATGAAGACGACGATGACGATGATGATGATGATGACGACGATGATGAATATGATGGTTCAAAAGACCCAGCAATCCTTTATCTAAATATTGATAAAGCAATCTATGATATGCCTCAAACTCCTGAATTTATCAACAACGTTAAGAGTAGTGTCGACTTATCTGCGGATGATAAAATGACAGCTTCCGGTCTGTTTGAAATAGACTATATGGGTAAGGACTACATCGAACTCTATGACTTTACAAAGACATTAAAATAGTAATAATACGCAACATTAATTACGAACAAAAAAACACAAGAATATGAGAAAGAATTCAGTTATTGTAATGCTTGCTATTGCAAGCTTAGGTTTAGGCTCTTGCTCTAAAAATGAAGTGATTGAGCCAGTACAACAAGTAGAACAAAATCTACCAGTTGAAGAGTTTGAATACCACGTTACTCCTCTTGAAGGAGTTCGTTCAGTAGAACAATTCCGTTCAGTGAAGACCTCAAATGTAGTAGGTGAAGACATTCAAGGTTACTATGAAGGTCAACTGACTTTCGTTAAGATGAGAGGAACGAAGCGAGATGTCCCAACTACGACTGTTGGGGTAGACATTTACAAGGACACAACTAATCCTCATCAGTTCCGCTTCGTCATTCACTCATTCAAAACGAATGAACGTATGCCTGCGACTATCAGTACAGATATTTCAGGATTAACTCTCGAAGACAATGGGACTTTTAAGGCTGTGAACTTAGGAAGACAGTTGCAAATGGAGTTTCCTGGACTTAAAATTAAGCAAAAAATCACCCTTCTTAAAGGAGACTTTACTGTTGATAGTGCCACAGATGATGCGAGATTAAAGTTTACTCTTAAAGCATCAGGTCCTTTTGATGGAGTATTCTTCAAAGCACACGTTAAGTTTGAAGTAACAAGAAAGCATAAACACTAATAATAGATGTTGCGTACTGTTATTAAATTCCTTGCAGTGATTAGCCTCTTGGGGCTATTCACTGCTTGTGATAAATCAGAGCCAAAAGTCCTCGACCCCAAAGATGATTATGTAACTAAGAGTGTTGAAATGCTCTCAGGTAAATCAATCGTTCTTGATACTAAGGCTCTTATGGGCACGGTTGATAAGACCTTGCTTCCGAAAGGTTGTCCGACTAAGTTTGACTTCAAGTGGTTAGCAGATAAAAAGGAAATGGAGGTTTCCTTATTAAACTTCTCTGTTGGGAATATGCCTCTTAGTATCAATTTTCGAATTAATGCACCTTTTGAGGAATTAAACATTTGGGATAAGGATACCTATCCAGAAAAAGGTTGGCTTAAATTTCAATCCAATAACGGTTGGCTTATGGCTGACCCTAAACCTGGTGAGCCTGAACCTGAAAAGTTTGATACACCTTCTACGATAGAGGGCTTTGTTAACCCCTTGACAGAAGAAATTCAGTTTGTCATTAACTACAATATGATGAATGTTAAGAGCTTTTGTTTTAGGCAAAAGATTGACTTCGGGCGAACAAAAAACTACGAACAGGAGTTTAAGCAATATGAAGCCGACTTGAAGGCTTATAAGAAGGCTCACGGCATTGACTAAGAGAATGTAATTTTCTAATGAAGAGGTTATATCATTTACTCAGTATAAGCCTAAGTCTGTTGCTCGTCAGCAGACTTGGGCTTGTACCCTTAATGGCTCAGAGGGACAAAGCCTCTGAAATCCAACTAATCCTTATAGATAAGGAAACAAAAGAAGCTATTATCTCCGCCGTTGTGGCTTATGGGACTTCGGCAGGAGAGCTGAAAGAGCATTGTCTCTCTGACCTTGACGGCAAGGCTCTTATCAAAGTAAAAGAGAACAAGCCTTGCTACTACCAGATTAGTGCAATGGGCTATCATAAGTATTCGGGGCAAGTTAGACCAAAGCAATCAGCAAAGACTCTAACGATTAGGCTAAGCAGTAAGAGTAAAGATTTGAAAGAACTTGTTGTACGTGGGCAACATCAAGTCAAGCCGCTCAAACTATCGCCCGTAGTAACGCAGGTGCTTTCGGGGGAAAAGCTGGTAGACACCGGCTATGGCAATCTACAACAAGCCCTAATGCGTGAGACCCCAGGGATGAATATCCAAAAGGTTGGCTTCGGCAACGATATGAATATGCAGGGACTTGACGCAAGGCATATTCTCTTCCTAATGGACGGCGAGCGAATGACGGGCGAGATGGCGGGAAACTTAGACTACGAACGCTTTAACCTTCACGCTATTGACAGAGTAGAGATTGTCAAGGGTGCGTCCTCTACCCTCTATGGCTCTCGTGCTTCGGGGGCGGTTATTAACCTCATTACCAAGAAAACAGATAGACCGCTTGCGGTAGCGGCAGGCGTTCGTTGGGAGCAGATGAACGAACGCAACTACAAGGACATCAGCACGAAGGACTTTCTCTATATGTTTGAGGACAATAGCGATAGACCGAACCTACAAGCTTGGGCTTCTATCGGGGCGAAAAAAGGGATTATCACTTCGCAAACGGATATTTGGTACAGTTCGGCTGACGCTTACTATATGTATCAGAAAGAAAACGACAGCAAAACCTACACACAATCAGCCAATCCCGAGCTGTTAAAGCGGGACACTACACTGATTAGTCCCTTGAAACGTCCTCCTCTTGGCGTATCAGGTTCGGAGCATATCTCGCTTGCTCAGAAGGTTTATGTAGAACCATACAAATGGTTGAACTTAGAACTCTACGGAACGGCATTCTTTATGAATACCTACGACTTGGTGCAAGACTTGGCTTTCTCGCAGTCAAAGGATTATACTATGGGAGCAAGGCTCAAACTTGGGGACATTGATTACCTATCGGCAACCCTTACTTTACATACTGACTTCTATGACCGATACAAACGACACGAACGACGTGATGTCCGTAAACAGGTCTATGATTCGAATATCTTCTCTCCTCGTCTGGTTTTGAAGAGTAACTATTTCAAGGGGCATAACTTAGTGGGCGGAGTAGACTATATCCAAGACGACCTAACGAGCGATCGCTTTGCTGTCTCGGACAAGATGCTTACTCGTGGCTTGAAGGAGTGGGAGTTTTATTTGCAAGATAACTATACCATTAGCGACAGGTGGTCTTGCGAACTTGGCGTGAGAAGTAATTATAGCAAGCCCTTTGGTTTGATGGCTTTGCCCAAGATAGCTGTTAAGTACAAGCCTTTGGATTACCTTAGTCTTAGGGCAAACTACGCTATGGGCTTCCGTTCACCTTCTATCAAAGAGCTATTCTTCAACTGGGATCATCTTGCAATGTTTAGGATTGTGGGAGATAATAAGTTGCAACCCGAGAAAAATAACTATTTCTCTCTCGGCGTAGAGTATGACAAAGATGCCTTCTTCCTTTCGGCAAATGCCTATGCCAACTTCTTTACGAAGAAGATTGAAGGCGTTTGGCGGGTTTATGAATTTCAATATAATTTCGAGTACGAGAACCTCAAAGACCAAAGACTTTTGGGCTTAGACCTGCTGGCTCGTTGGCGAATTAACAAGGCTTTTATGCTTAATCTCTCTTACTCTTATGTTGATGTTGAGGATTCACACGTCGGAAAGATTAGCACCACTTCGCCACACGCTGCGACAGCGGGGCTAAATTACCGCTATCAGAGAGGCAATGACTATAAACTAAATATCGGACTTAATACTGCATTTACAGGGTCTAAGAGCTTTGATGTGCAAGATAATCTAACAATTAAAAGAATGCGGAAGTTAGCAAATGGCACAACACGAGAGGAAAGCAGAAGTCATAAGGCTTATTTCCGTTGCGACCTGCCCGCCTATATGCTTTGCGACCTCAATGTAATGCAAATCTTTTACGGCAAGTATTACCTCTCTTGTGGGGTGAAGAACTTATTCAATTACGTGCCAAAGACCTTAGGCTCTGGGGTAACGATGTTTAACATCCCCGCTACGGCTGGACGAAGAGCCTTTATTCAATTAGAATATAGATTTTAGAAATGAGAAAGCATATCATTATATTCATACTACTTGTCCTCACAACTTTAAGCAGTTGTGTCAAGTACAAGGCGGAGCCTTTTGACGGAAACGTTCTGCCCCGCAGGTCGGGTTATGTGAACAACATTACCAACGACTGGATTTACTACAACCTTCGCACGGGGCAGATATTTAATAAGGGGGCAGCAAACCAAGACATTAAGGAAGGCGAGCAAATAAATCGCTTGGACTGGGATATGGCTTTCTGTGGTTTTGCCCTTCGGACAAATGGAGGCACGAGCGGAGTTGGACAATGTGCCGTGGCAGACTTAGGCTATGGACAGTATGACAAATGGCAAAGCGTTAAACAGTTGCCTAAGGACTTAGCGTGGGTTAAGGACAGCAAAGATGTTTATGTTACAATGTCAAACAATGACTGGAACAGGAAGTGGACAAGTCAAGGCAAGACACCTCCGCCTTGGTTTGACCCGAACAATGGACCTCCCCGAGTAAAGACTTCGGCAAATACTTTGCTTGCTAATGCTATTCGTTTCAGTGGTCCACCGCCTTCTTATATTCCCTCATTCCACACTTATCTAATCCGCTCAGCTGATGGCAAGCGATTCTTTAAGTTGCAAGTCGTTAGTTGGTTTGACAGTAAAATGGAAATCGGAGAAACGGGTGGAAAAATTAGCTTCTATTGTGATCAAATTAGAAAGTAGTCTTTGCTTAAAGTTAGAAGTTTAATAAATTTGAGCTAAAAACATAGATTATTAGCTTGATGTATTTTGCAGATTAGAAAAAATAAATTATCTTTGCAAACGCAAGACAAGGAGGGATTTCCCTTTGGTGTTTTGACAAATGGTGGTTGTAGTTCAGTGGTAGAGCACCTGATTGTGGTTCAGGGTGTCGCGGGTTCGAATCCCGTCTTCCACCCCATAGAAAAGGCTAAGTCGTTTGACTTAGCTTTTTTTTGTAGTTGTTTGCTCTTACAACTTAGGGAGTAATAGCTTATTTATTAGA
>PDWI01008734.1_pt1 | contig 11854 bp, 13 predicted proteins | sample 1430891 | NCBI WGS metagenome assembly PDWI01 (sample SAMN01162508, study PRJNA174530) | Oral metagenome, whole genome shotgun sequencing project. | biome: Marine environment; feature: Marine mammal; material: Swab sample of the gingival sulcus; isolation source: swab sample of gingival sulcus...
GCTAATTGCCGGTTCCGGCAGAGAGAAGGTCTCGCCAAACCGGTTATTAAACTTTATTGCCAGATCACGCGCCACCTCCAGATGCTGCTTCTGGTCTTTGCCCACCGGCACCAGGTCGGGCTGAAACATCAGTATATCTGCTGCCATCAGCACCGGATAGGAGAAAAGCCCATGACTCGGTACAATCCCCTTGGCAATCTTATCCTTATAGGAGTGGCAGCGCTCTATCAGACCCATCGGCGCGACATTAGAGAGAATCCAGGTCAGTTCCAGAACTTCCGGGATAGCAGACTGCACCCAGAAGATAGAGTGGTCAGGATCGAGCCCCAGTGCCAGAAAATCCGCCGCCGCCTCCAGAGTACCGGCCGCCAGCCGGTCACCGTCATGTACCGAGGTCATCGCATGGTAGTTGACAATAAAGATATAGTATTCCGCATCCTGCTGGGCGGCGAGCATGGTCTGCATCATACCGAAATAGTTACCGATATGGAGCTGTCCGGAGGGCTGTATGCCAGAGAGTATTTTCATAATATTCAAGTAGGTTGAGACTGAAAAAACAAAAGGAGCGGAAAGATTACTCTCCCCGCCCCCTTTCGTCAATCCTGATATTATCGTACAGGACTATTTTACCTCTTCAAAATCGGCGTCAACCACATCATCGTCATCATCTTTTTTCGCCGAACCTCCCGCATCACTGCCACTTTCAGGAGGCTGCTGCGACGCCTGCTGATACATCAGCTCCGCCAGCTTATGGGAGGCCTGGGTCAACGCGTCAACGGCAGACTTGATGGCATCAATATCATCACCATCCTTTACCTTTTTCACGTTTTCGATCTCGCGTTCCACATTGCTTCTGGTCTCCGCATCAACCTTATCGCCGAGATCCTTCAGGCTCTTTTCGGTTGCATGAACCAGAGAGTCAGCATTATTGCGGGTCTCAACCAGCTCCTTGCGTTTCTTGTCCTCTTCCGCATGCAGCTCGGCATCTTTCGTCATCCGCTCGATCTCCTCATCGGTCAGACCGGAAGAGGCAGTAATACGAATCGACTGCTCCTTGCCCGTACCCAGATCTTTTGCCGAAACAGAGAGAATACCATTGGCATCCAGATCAAAGGTAACCTCAATCTGGGGTACACCGCGCGGTGCCGGCGGAATATCCGTCAACTCAAAACGGCCAATGGTCTTGTTATCCTGCGCCATCTCCCGCTCACCCTGCAGTACATGGATGGAGACCGCCGGCTGGTTATCAGCAGCAGTGGAGAACACCTGGCTCTTCTTGGTGGGCACCGTGGTATTCTTCTCAATCAGCTTGGTAGTCACACCGCCAAGGGTCTCAATACCCAGGGAGAGAGGAGTAACATCAAGCAGCAGCACATCCTTCACATCTCCCTGCAGAACACCACCCTGAATGGCGGCGCCAATGGCGACAACCTCATCAGGGTTGACCCCCTTATGCGGCTCCTTGCCAAAGATCTCCTTTACCTTCTCCTGCACCTTCGGCATCCGGGTCATACCTCCGACCAGAATTACCTCATTCACGTCAGAGGCAGAAAGTCCGGCATCCTTCAACGCCGTTCGGCAGGGCCCGGCAGTCCGTTCGATCAGATCTTCCACCAGGCTCTCAAGATGGGCCCGGCTTAACTTGAGGTTCAGGTGTTTCGGCCCGGAGGCATCAGCGGTAATAAAGGGCAGATTGATATCCGTCTCCTTGGTGGTGGAGAGCTCCATCTTCGCCTTCTCCGCCTCTTCCTTCAGACGCTGCAACGCCATCTTGTCATTGCGCAGATCAATACCCTGCTGCCGCTTGAACTCGTCTGCCATCCAGTTGACAATACGCATATCGAAGTCTTCACCGCCAAGAAAGGTATCACCATTGGTCGATTTTACTTCGAAAACACCATCGCCAATCTCAAGAATGGAGACATCAAAGGTACCGCCGCCAAGGTCGAAAACGGCAATTTTCTCCTCCCCTTTCTTATCCAGACCATAGGCAAGAGAAGCTGCAGTGGGCTCGTTGATAATCCGCTGCACATTAAGGCCGGCGATCTTCCCGGCATCCTTGGTTGCCTGCCGCTGGGAGTCGTTAAAATAGGCGGGTACGGTAACAACGGCCTCGGTTACTTCCTCTCCCAGATACTCTTCGGCGGTCTGCTTCATCTTGGCAAGAACCATCGCTGAAATCTCCGCTGGGCGGTACACCTTGTCTTCAACCTCAACGGAAACACTGCCGTTGGTTCCCTCAACAATCTTGAACGGGCTGATATCAATGGAGCGTTTTACCTCCGCGTCAACAAATTTCCGTCCGATCAATCGTTTTACCGCATAGAGGGTTCGGGTCGGATTGGTCACCGCCTGACGTTTTGCCACCTGCCCCACCAGCCTCTCGCCACCATCGGTAAAGGCAACAACGGAAGGGGTGGTTCTGTTTCCTTCAACATTCGCGATAACCTTGGGTTCACCACCCTCCATAACAGCAACACAGGAGTTGGTTGTCCCCAGGTCAATTCCAATAATCTTGCTCATATCACTTCTCCTTATTATCAACTTTTAGACTCAACTACTGCCATTATTTCTTGTGGCACAAATAATGGTCATTCTCCCCGTATAGTCAAGGGGCAGCAGTTGGAATTATCTCTACTCGGATTTCACGCCGGATGAGACGATCACCTTCGCCGGACGCAGCAGCCTGTCCTTATAAAAATAGCCCTTTTCATATTCAGCAATAACATGGTTGGCAGGCACCGTTTCACTCGCCTCCATCACCAGCGCCTCCTGATGCTGCGGGTCAAAGGGATGTCCCACACTGTTAATGGGCTTTACCTCAAATTTGCCAAGGGCGGAGAGCAGATTGTTCAGCGTCATCTCAACCCCTTCTGCCAGCGCTTTCAGGTTCTGCCCGCTATCAGCACCATCAATCAGCCCCTGCTGCAGCGCCCGCTCCAGATTATCCACCGAAGGCAGAATTTTTCTGAAAATCTCCTCTCCCGCATATTTCAGGCTGGCAAGACGCTCTCTCTCCATCCTCTTCTTGAAGTTTTCCTGCTCGGCAACGGTGCGCAACAGCGTATCCTTCAGGCGTGCGATCTCCGCCTCAGCCTGCTCCAGCATCTCTTCTGTGGCAGGTTCCGCAGCCATGACATCCGGTGCCACAGCCTCCTCTTCCGCGACCTGTTCTTTCCGCTCTTCCACCGCTTCTTCTTCGCCGGTAAAAAGGAGGTCTTCCTTTTCCTTATCGTTCATACACTCTCCTCCGTAATCAATATTCAGCTGAATGGATACCTATCAGACGCAGGGGAAAGATAAGTAAAGGAAGGCTGTTGTCAAGAATTGAGAAGATGAAAGTTAAAAACAATCAGAGCGTTAAAAAAAGCCTGCCTGTCGTCTCTTGTTATCGACCTCCGACCACCGAAGCTAAAACAGACGATGGCTGACTGCCCACAGAATTTGGATGTAATTTTTTTTCGCCTCGTTATGATACGGCAGAGCCCCCCAGAGATACCGAGGAGAATGTTATGAATACAAAACAGGATAACGACGCCAGCAGCACAATATCCATTATTGCTACTGGCGGTACCATCGACAAGATCTATTTCGATGCCAAGAGTGAATATGAAGTAGGCCCGCCCAACGCCATTGAGGTGCTGCAGAAATTTAACCTGCAGGTTCCGTATACCATCACCTCGCTTATGCGTAAGGACAGCCTCGATCTCACCGATAAGGACCGGGAAAAAATTGCCGCAGCGGTAGCTGCAGATAAAAGCAGCAGAATACTTATCACCCATGGCACCGATACCATGCCGGAAACCGCCCGTCATATTATCAACCGCCATGCCGCGGCAGGCAAAACGGTGGTACTTACCGGCTCACTCTTGCCGGCGATGTTTACCGCATCGGACGCAATTTTTAATATAGGTTGTGCTCTGGGAACGGTGCAGAGTGCCACCGCCGGTGTCTATATCGTGATGAATGGCAGGGTCTTTCCCGGTGACAGAGTCAGAAAAAACAGAGAGGCGGGAGTATTTGAGCAACTTTAGCAAAAGGATAACAGCTGCCAGAGATACAGGCAATCCCCGCAATACCATTTAGTTGCGGGGATTGCTCTGTTCAAAACAAGAAAAAGTTTCTACTCTTCTATCTTGCCAGTCTCCATTCGCCTTTTATAGATATCCTGCAGATCATAGATATCCTCTGCTGACACTCAAAAACACCGTGCCAATGAGCATAATCAGGACCGCCCATGGCTGCCCCCTGCCGCATTCTGCGGCCTTCATGGTGCCAGAGATATGGTATAATTTTCGCTGGAAAGCATCTGCCCAGAGGGGTTCTTTTTACGCAGCAGCCACTCCTTTCATCAAGTGACAGGAAGAGCAAAACTCCTCGCCACCTGTTTTTTTTCAATCATCTCCGCGCTGACCAGAGCAATTCCCAGGCCAATACAAATACCAGTAAAAACCAGCAGAAACCGCAGCATAAGTAAATCTCCAAAACAGAACTGCAAGAAATAATAAACAAAGCGCGTCTCTTACCGATAAAAAGAATGAATCACTGTAACAAAAAAATTATCTCATTGAAATAGCATAGTTATTTTTAGCATGACTAATCTTTTATGGAAAATTGAATAAAAATATTCACTCTTTAATAACAAACATATGGGATACGGTGTCTTTTTATGCTATAGTGCGGAAATTCATATGATTTTTTATTACAGGAACCAGGAGGTGCAATTATGCAGGGGCAACAATTCAGGAGACCCTTTATCAAAACAGCTTATATTCTGCTTGCAGCTGTTATTATTATCGGGAGTATGGGGCTCGCCAACAGCGGCTACGCAATAGCTTTTATTGCTCAGCTTATTCTTTTTACGGTGGGGCTTGCCGTTGGGCTGGCATTTACCATTGCAGTTATGGTCGGAATTTTTTTTACCGCTGTTTCGATGAACGATAAAGAGACAGCTGCAGAGCTCTGGGGAGTGTTAAAAAACAGATGTACCTGTTCCTCTTGCTGAATAGAGAGAAGAGAGGCGTTGTGAAACAGAGCCAGGCGGGTATAGAAATTATATATCCGCTTCTTTTTTGGATAATTGACCGAAGATTATTTAGAATTGATTCTTCTGTCTGACGATCCGCCGGATTCTTCTGGTTGTCTTTAATGTTATATTACGATATACTCGACGCGGAAAAGAAGGTGAACTGCTGCGAGCTTTATTAGGGATAATCCTGAAAATTTATCAATAAAGTATTAAAAGAGAGAAGATATGCCCACTTACATATGGAAAGGCCTAAACTCCTACGGAGACAAGCGAAAGGGAGAGGTTGAAGCTGTTGATATTACTTCAGCAAAAAACATGGTCAAACGCATGCGTATGACCAATGTGATTATAAAAGAGAAACCAAAAGATATCTTTGAAAACGTCTCCTTTTTTAAGCCAAAAGTCACGGGAAAAGACATTGTTATCTTCACCCGCCAGCTCTCCACCATGATAGATGCGGGGCTTCCTCTGGTACAGGGTTTGCAAATACTTGAGAAGCAGCAGGATAACCAGACATTTAAAAAACAACTTTCCACCATCAGAGGCGACGTTGAATCAGGTTCTACCCTTGCTGATGCGATGCGCAAGCACCCAAAGACCTTCGATAAACTTTTTACCAACATGATAGAAGCCGGGGAGACAGGCGGTATTCTTGACACCATCCTCTCCCGCCTCGCTATCTTTATGGAAAAGGCGATGGCGCTTAAAAAGAAAATCAAGGGCGCGCTTACCTATCCGGCGGTCTGTTTGATCATCTCGATTGTGATTCTTATTGTTATTCTGGTTTTTGTTGTTCCTGTTTTTCGATCCATGTTTGAAAGCTTTGGCCATTCGCTGCCGCTGCCAACACAGATTGTTGTCAACATGAGCGATCTGGTAAAAAATTACTTTTTCTATATTTTTGTATTATTTATAGCGATTGCCTTTGCATTCAAAAAATTCTATATGTCGGAAAAAGGCAAGAAGATAACGGACCAGGTGCTGCTCCGTGCCCCGATTTTTGGTCCGCTACTGCGCAAGGTTGCTGTTGCCAAGTTCACCAGGACACTCAGTACCATGCTGGGAGCGGGGGTTCCCATCCTTGAAGCGTTGCAGGTTGTTGCCAAAACTGCCGGCAACAAGGTCATTGAAGAGGCAGTGTTCAGGGTAGCGGATGCTATCGCCGAAGGTCGGCCCATCTCCGAACCCCTTGAAGAGACCGGCGTCTTCCCCAGTATGGTCGTACAGATGATCAATGTCGGTGAATCTGTTGGTGCCCTTGATGCGATGCTTGAGAAGATCGCCGACTTTTACGATGAAGAAGTTGATCAGGCTGTTGAGAATCTTACCTCAATGATTGAACCCTTTATGATGGTTTTTCTTGGTGGTCTGATAGGAGGAATTGTTGTTGCCATGTATCTGCCGATCTTCAAACTCTCAAGCGTTATGATGTAAGGAGATTATCAAGGCGCAAAGCTTCGCTGTCGACAGGAGCATGAGCCTGTTCGGCGGCTGAGACTCGGCTATTGTCAACAGCCGAGTCTCAGGGTATATTAGTTGTTAGCTCGTTGCAGCTGCGTAGAGAACTTTGACCGGTTTATAAAAGGAGAAATTATGACTCTTACCAAAGCAGATCTTGTCCAGCAGGTGTATAAAAACCATGCGAATATGACCAAGGCCCAGGCTACTGAATCGGTAGAGATGTTTCTCTCTATCAGTAAACAGTCCCTGGTCGAAGGTTCCGACCTTCTGCTCAGCGGTTTTGGCAAGTTTCATGTAAAAGAGAAAAAGGCAAGACGCGGCAGAAATCCACAGACCGGCGAAGAGCTTACCCTTGATGCCCGCCGGGTTGTAACCTTCAAACCGTCGGGTATTCTGCGCGACAGAATAAACGCATAAACGCCGACCGGGGTATTATAACCGGCCTCCTGCCATAACAAAGCCTGAAACACGGAGCTTCGGGATATTGACACCTGTTTTCGCACCGTGTTTCGAATAAAAGAGCGTTTTTATATGCCGCAGCCAGCCTTCTCTTTTCGGCCTGTTTCGCCTGCAGCTATCGTTACAGATATGCGATGGAGCCTGCATCCATGGGAAAAGAGAGTCTCCGCGGACCTTGAAAGTTCCTTTAGAAACTCCGGTATCCTCACTCCACCATGTTTGCTGCCCCAGGATAAAGAAGGATTTATCCTGCTTACCGGTTATAAGCGGCTTAGCTTCTGGAAGCGGGAACGGATACAGGAGGATATTCTCTGCAAATGTTTCCATACCAGTCCTGCGGCCAGACAGTGCCTTGCCATTGCCCTTGACGACCAGAAATTTGGCCACAGAGAACTGACACTCGCTGAACAGGCGAGATTTATACAGCTTGCGTCAACTGTTCTCCCTGATACAGATAAAGAAGGATTGGCAGAATTGCTTCCATTACTTGGGCTGAAAAGAAATCCCGAACTGTTGAAAAATCTGCTTACGCTTGCGCAGGAACCAGAGAATCTCCTGCAAATGGCACATAACGGCGAAATATCCCTGCAGATATATACCGAACTGCAGAAACTGAAAAAAGAGGATCGTGCCGCACTCCTTGAGCTGTTTACCAGCCTGCACCTTGGCACCAGCAAACAGCGGCGGTTTCTGCTCCAGCTCCGGGACTGTGCTTATGCCCGTTCACAGAGTATCACCATGCTTTTACAGCAACAGGAATTTTCTATGATTACAGAAAATTCTCAGCTTACCATATCCCAGAAAATCCAACATCTGGGTAATCTGGTACAGACCATGCTTCACCCCTCCCTGCATGAGGAAGAAAAGTGTTTTCAGGAGCGGATGCGTCAACTTGAACTGCCCGAAAATTACAAAATAGAGCATAGCCCTTCTTTTGAAAAGGATGAGGTAACACTGAAGATAACTTTTGCGGATCTTGACGATTGCAGGCAGTATCTGCGCCGTCATCTGCACTAGAGCGATCGACACCTGGACAACGAATCCCTGTCCAGGCCATAAGCGGGCTTTCCTATTTGATAAACAGTCCGTGCACCAACCAGTCTTCCCCCAACCGTTCCACTACACTTTTTTCAAGATAAGGGGCGGAATCCCGACCGGCAACAGAAAACGCTTCAATAAGGGATATCCCTTCTGTTCCGGCAAAAAGCGGCGCATAAAAAAGGGCGGCCTCATCATAGAGCCCCTTTTCCATCATCGCGCCATGCAGCTTGCCGCCTCCCTCCACCAGAAGAGAGCAGACTCCTCTGTCACCAAGGCGTATAAGCACCTCATCAAGCGGGAGCATGCCATTTTGTAAAGAGAGAGGAACAACAACCACTCCAGAGGATGCCAACGCCCGACGGCGTTGCGAATCGGCCTCTTTTCCGCAGAAAACAAGGGTCTGCGCGGCAGAACGAAGAGTATATATTTTTGCATCAAAGGGAGTGCGCAGTGTTGAATCCAGTACAACACGAAGGGCATCCCGGCCCTCTTCTTTTTCGGCAAGCCGGGTTGTCAGCGCAGGATTATCCACCAGTACCGTACCGCTGCCCACCATAATAGCATCAACCTGATCGCGCAGCTGATGCACCCGGCGTAAGCTGGCAGCCCCGGTAATCCAGCCGCTCTCACCAATCTGATAATTTAACCGCCCGTCAAGGCTGACTCCCGCCTTCATGATTGTCCACGGCCGACCGGTAGTAATATGCTTTAAAAACGGCCGGTTCAACTGGCGGCACTCCTCTGCCAATACACCGCAGCGTACATCAATGCCTGCCTGCCGCAAGCGGGCAATACCGCTGCCATTTACCAGCGGGTTGGGATCTTCCATACCAATAACAACTCTGGCAAACCGCTGTTCAATAATCACGTCACAGCAGGGCGGCGTCCGACCGCTATGGCTGCATGGCTCCAGCGTAACATAGATGGTGGCACCCGCCAGCGGCTCTTGTGCCGCAGCAATAGCGTTTCGTTCCGCATGGGGCATACCGGCCTTTTTATGATAGCCGGTGGCGATTATTCGGCCATCCCGCACAATCACTGCACCAACACAGGGATTAGGCGAGGTACGCCCCAAGCCCTTTGCTGCCTCCTTCAGGGCAAGAGAGATATAGCGCTCGTCGCTATCCATTTACTGCTCCGTTTTTGCGTCGAGCAGACCTTTCAGTTCAGCCATAAATTCGTTGACATCCTTAAACTGGCGATAGACGGAAGCAAAACGGACATAAGCGACTTCATCCAGAGCCGACAACCCCTCCATAACCCACTCACCAACAACCTGGGAAGGTATCTCCTTGGCACCATAGTCCTGCAGTTTCTGCTCAATTATATCAACAAACTCATCAATTCTGTCACGACTGACATCCCTTTTTTCGCACGCTTTCTCCAGACCAACGGCAAGTTTATGCCGGTCCCAGGCCTCCCGGCGACCATCCTTTTTTACCAGCATCGGCAGCATCACCTCCAGCCGTTCATAGGTGGTAAAACGTTTGGCGCAGGAAAGGCATTCCCTCCTTCTTCTGGTAATAGTTGCCTCCTTGTTCAGCCGGGAATCAATAACCTTATTATCAAGATGTTCGCAGTAGGGGCATTTCATCAGTCAGATCCTCCCTTTTCTATTCTTCACGCATAATAAAAAAGTCGATTCCGCCAGAGCGCGAAATCGACTTTTTTACCGGCAACATGCCATCCATCGTTATACCCGTAACTTATCAACCCTGCACTGATGGCGCCCACCGGTAAAGGCCGTATTCAACCAGAGTTCCACCATCGACAACGCAACGGAAGGCTCCAGCACCCGGGCGCCAAGACAGAGTACGTTGGCATCGTTATGTTCCCTGCTCATCCGTGTGGTAAAAAGATCATGGCACAACGCAGCCCTAATTCCTGAAGAACGATTTGCTGCAATCGACATGCCAATACCGGTACCACAGATAAGGATACCTTTTGCGCAGCGTTCCGCATTTATCTCGGCAACAACTTTGCCCGCAAAATCGGGATAATCAACGGCGTCCGCAGCGAAACACCCCACATCAACAAACTGATAACCAAGCCGCTGCACAAGTTCGCAGACAGGCCCCTTTAACGGAAAACCCCCATGATCTGCGCCAATGGCAACTTTCACGTCATCTCTCCGCTTATATCCGCTTCATAATAACCGAACCATTGGTTCCGCCAAACCCAAAAGAGTTGGAGAGTCCCGCGTCAATCTTCATCTCTCTTGCACTGTTGGCCGCATAATCAAGATCACAATCCGGATCGACTGTATCAAGATTGATTGTGGGCGGCGAGATCTGATCCCTTATCGCCAGAGCGAGGAAGGCAGACTCAATACCGCCAGCAGCGCCGAGCAGATGGCCGGTCATTGATTTCGTTGAATTCACCACCAGCTTATAGGCATGGTCACCAAAGACAGTTTTGATCGCCCTTGTTTCTCCTCTGTCGTTAAGCGGGGTAGATGTGCCATGGGCGTTAATATAGTCAATATCTTCCGGTTTCATGCCCGCGCCTGCCAGCGCATCCTTCATCGCCCGGACCGCACCCGCACCATCTTCGGGTGGTGCGGCAATATGGAAAGCATCACTACTGACACCATAGCCAACGACCTCGGCATAAATCTGCGCTCCCCTTGCCCTGGCCTGTTCATACTCCTCCAATATCAGCATACCGGCACCCTCGCCCATAACAAAGCCGTCCCGGTCCTTATCAAAGGGCCTCGACGCCGCAGCAGGATCATCATTGCGGGTTGAAAGGGCCTTCATTGACGAGAACCCGGCAATGCCCAGCCCGCAAATCACCGCCTCGGTACCGCCGCCGATTACCACATCACAACGTCCAGATTTTATATAATTATACGCTTCGCCAACGGCATGCGTGCCGGCGGTACAGGCTGTCGTCAGGGTGAGGTTCGGTCCCTTGCTGCCGATATCAATGGATATATTGCCGGAGGGCATATTGGGTATCGCCATCGGAATAAAGAACGGGTTGACCTTGCGGGGCCCCTTTTTCTCCAGGATTCCATGCTGTCTGGCAATAGTCGGCAGGCCGCCCATACCGCAGCCGGTTATCACTCCAACCCTGCCGCAATTCTCCTCTGTTACTGTAAAACCGCTCTCTTGCAGAGCGAAGCGGGCGGCAACAATGCCGTATTGCACAAAAAGATCAAGGTGCTTGGCACTCTTTTTCTCAAAGAAGTCCTCTGTGTGAAACTCTTTTATTTCTGCAGCAATTTTCACCCCATAATCACTGGTATCAAACCGGGTTATGGTATCAACACCACTCACACCAGCACAGATATTCTCCCAGGTACGTCCGGTACCCACGCCAAGCGGCGTTACAAGACCAACACCAGTTACAACGACCCTCCGTTCCACAACCCGCTCCTTTTCGTTTTAGTAAGGGTAAAGAATCACTGCAGAATATATGCTACTTCAATTTATTGACATAATCAATAGCATGCTGAACAGTAGTTATACTCTCTGCGTCTTCATCAGGGATCTCAATATCAAAGCCCTCTTCCATCGCCATTATCAGCTCGACAAGATCAAGAGAATCGGCACCAAGATCATCAACAAAGGATGCTCCCGGTACAACCTTCTCCTTATCAACACTTAACTGCTCAACGATAATATCAATCATTTCCTGTTCAATGGCCATAACAATCTCCTTTCCTAACATTGTAAACCTGTAGCCACAGGTCTCTTTTTACAGTAAAACTACACCATATGCACGCCGCCATTGACATGCAAAGTCTCCCCGGTAATATAGCCGCCCTCGGCAACAAGGTAGGCCACGGCACCGGCAACATCCTCCACCTTGCCAAAGTCGCCAAGGGGAATCTCTTTTTTCAGCTGTTCCTGCAGCTCA
>PDWI01008735.1_pt1 | contig 11854 bp, 7 predicted proteins | sample 1430891 | NCBI WGS metagenome assembly PDWI01 (sample SAMN01162508, study PRJNA174530) | Oral metagenome, whole genome shotgun sequencing project. | biome: Marine environment; feature: Marine mammal; material: Swab sample of the gingival sulcus; isolation source: swab sample of gingival sulcus...
TGGTTATAAACCGATTAAAGCAACTTTTGCTAAAATAGCCAATAAAGTCAAAGAATTATATAAATTATTCACCTTCTAACAGAACCAATCAAACCTGCCATGTGGGGAAGCCCTGTACACAACTGTTGCGAGCTTCTTCCCATGTGGGGAAGCCCTGTACACAACTGTTGCGAGCTTCTTCCCCTGTAGGAACTACAAAATTCATAATAGAATATTGTCTTTAGCAAAAGAAAATAATCCAACGAATAACAAATCATCATAAAACTTACATTCTTACAAACAAAACCGTAACTCATTATAAAATTGACTACTTTAGCCGCCCAATACAAACAGATACCATAAAATTATACCCCATGAAATATCTTTATAAAATATTACCTGTTATAGCATCGCTATTTATTTTTCAAGGAATAACAGCACAAATTGTTACCACATCACCTAAAAAGCCAACAGCTAACAAAGCCGTAACCATTACATTCGATGCAACTAAAGGTACAGCTGGATTAAAAGATTTTACAGGAGATGTATATGCCCACACTGGTGTAATTACTAATAAAAGCAACGGAAATTGGAAATATGCTCCTGAATGGGGCGATAACAGCAAAAAATATAAAATGACAGCTTTGGGCAACAATAAGTGGCAACTGAAAATCAGTCCTACCATACAGCAATATTATGGTGTGCCCAATAATGAAAAAATAAAAAAAATGGCTTTTGTTTTCCGTAGTGCTGACAAATCAAAAGAGGGAAAAGATACAGGCAATAAAGATATCTTTGTTACTGTATATCCATCGGGGTTAAGTGTTACAATAAAGCAACCTAAACCAAATCAGATTGTGGCTATCAACGAACCTATGCAGGTAGATGTTGTGGCACAAGAACACAAACAATTGACTCTTTTGGTTGATAATAAACAAATCGCATCTACTGCTAAAAACAGCATATCTACTACCATCACAAATAATCAGATGGGTAAACATTTGCTAAAAGCGATAGCCAAAAACGAAAATAACATCAAAACAGATAGCATCTATTTTACAGTAAGAAAAGCAGTAGAAATAGCCAAACGCCCTGCCAATATCAAACAGGGAATTAACTATATCAACAAAACAACAGTAACACTTTGCATTTATGCACCACACAAAAAATTTATTTATGTCATTGGCGATTTTAATGACTGGCAGGCGTTAAACAAATATCAGATGAAAAAAGATGGCGACTATTTTTGGCTCACCATTAAAAATCTGACTCCCCAAAAAGAATATGCGTTTCAATATCTGATTGATGGTACCATACGAATTGCCGACCCTTATTGCGAAAAAATACTAGACCCAAACAACGATAAATATATATCGAAAAAGACCTATCCTAATTTAAAAGCATATCCTACAGGAAAAACCAATCATATTGTTAGTGTTTTAGAAACCGATCAAATGCCATTTCAGTGGAACGACTCTAATTTTAAAATGCCCAAAGTAGAAGATTTGGTGGTATATGAATTGCTGATTCGTGATTTTACCAAAGCAGGCGATATCAAAGCAGTACAAGCCAAGTTAGATTATCTGCAAAAACTGGGTGTTAATGCCATTGAACTGATGCCCTTTAATGAATTTGAAGGCAATGATTCATGGGGATATAACCCATCGTTTTATTTTGCTACAGATAAAGCCTATGGTACCAAATCAGATTACAAAAATTTTATCAATGCTTGTCATCAAAGGGGCATTGCAGTTATAATGGACATGGTGTTAAATCATAGTTTCGGACAATCGCCAATGGTGCGAATGTATTTCGATGGTACCAAGCCAACAAAAGAAAATCCATGGTATAATGTAAATAGCAACTTTGAGAATCCTGACTTAAACTGGGGCTACGATTTTAATCACGAAAGTAAAGCCACCCAAAATTTTGTTGATAACATCACGGCTTATTGGATAACTGAGTTTCATATCGACGGATATCGTTTTGATTTTACCAAAGGTTTTTCAAATACTTTTCACGATAAAAACAAAGACAAATGGGGCAGTAATTACGATGCCAAACGAATTGCCATATTAGAACGAATGACACAACAAATATGGAAAGTCAAAAACGATGCATTAGTAATTATGGAACACCTTGCCGACAATAGCGAAGAAAAAGTTTTGGCAAATAATGGTATTCTGTTATGGGGAAATGCCAATCATAACTACAACGAAGCAACCATGGGCTACAATAGTGGCAACAAATCTGATATGAGTTGGATTTCATGGAAAAAACGAGGCTGGGGCAAACCCAATGTTATGGGTTATATGGAAAGCCACGACGAAGAACGATTGATGTTTAAGAACAAAAAATTTGGTAATTCCAATGGCTCATATAATGTAAAAGATATCAATACTGCCTTGCAGCGTATGCAAACAGCCAATGTGTTTTTCTATACCATTCCGGGTCCTAAAATGCTATGGCAATTTGGCGAACTGGGCTACGATATCAGTATTAACCATGGCGGACGAACTGCCAAAAAGCCTGTTCTGTGGAATTATTTTCAGGAAACAGCACGCAAACAACTTTTCGAGATTTGTGCCACATTAATTCATTTAAAGCAAAAAGAACCTGCATTTGAATCAGATAATTATACGCTTCATCTGCAAGGAGCTTTAAAGCGTATCAGTATTAATCATTCTGATATGGATGTGCGAATTGTGGGTAATTTCGATGTAAAAAAAGGAAGTATTGCGCCTCTTTTTAACAAAACAGGAACATGGTATGAGTTTTTTACTGGCGAAAGTTTATCGGTAACTAATTTGAATATGCAGATAGAGTTAAAGCCCGGAGAATATCGTTTATACACATCTAAAAAGTTAAACGATACTCCAACCGATGTGCCTACCATCAAGCAACAACAGGTAAAAGTATATCCCAACCCAACTACCGATATATTGCATATCAACAACATTTCAAATGTTGCCAATATTTCGATATACAATCTAAAAGGACAAAACGTGTTAAGCTTTCCAAATCATCGCACCAATGTAATACTACAAATAGGCGATATGCCATCGGGCATCTACTTGCTAACGTTAAAAACCAAGCAGGGCGAAGTGTTTACATTTAAAATAAAAAAGCAATAATTGGGAAGGTGATTGGATAATAAAAGATATTCTAATGAATTTACCACAAAGAAAAACATGACTTTTTAATTGAATAAATTTAGGGTACAAACACTATCTCTTACTGTTTATTCGGAATATATCGTTCAGTAGCCACTTCACCCTTTTCATCAATACCAACCAAATCGATATATTTAATTTTCGGCATAAAGCCACTGTTATCGGCTTCAATTGTCATGGTTTGTAGGCGGTGCATTTTGCCATTAATCAGCGTATAAATTTTAGGTTTTGATGCAGTATCCTGTTTTAATAGAAATACTCTTTTTTTAGCAGCAACAAGCGTTACTTTAAAAATATTAGGATCAGAAGTAGGCTTACATCGAAAACCATAAGCCATACGACGCTCAATAAAATTAAGACTTTCCTTTTGTCCTTTTTCAGTATTCATTATCCAATAGGCTTGCATTGGTTTGTCCGTTACAATAGAGCCATCGTCATTCACATTTGCAGCATAAACCACAATGTTGCTATTCAGGTTTCGCTTGATATGAAACAACTCTATTGTCTTGTCTTCTGCCTGTAATTGTAAAGAAACAAATAGGAAAAGTAAGGTTAAATATCTCATTATTTACTGCTGTTATTATCCGTTTTTAATGTGCTTAAATCATTATAACCATTGATTTGTTCTATACCAATCAATGGTTTCATTAACGCCTTTTGTTAAATCATATTGTGGCGTAAAATTAAAATCTTCAAAAGTAGTTGTTGCATCGCAAAGCCAATTAGTTGCAGTTAATTCGTAATATTTATCTCTGTTCAAAATAGATGTTGTTTTACGAAGCTTGGCATAAGTTTCAGCAACAATGGCTATTCCTTTCACTACAAATTTAGGAATCACCAAACGAACTGTTTTCTTGTTTAATTTTAGCTTTACTATTTCAGCAAATTCTTTAGTGCTATATCCTTTTCCGTCGGTAACAAAATAGGCTTTATTTACAATTGGGGTATCTAGCGATTGATAGATTAAAGCCACTAAATCTTTTACATAAATAAAAGATAGTTGCTGTTTGCTACTGCCAATATACACCTCTAGTTTTTTATTGATGGTTTTGATATAATCATAATAATTCATTTCACGAGGACCATAAACACCCGTAGGACGGAAAACTAAAAAAGGTATCTTGTCTTGACCAAACAAATAATTTTCGGCAGCCAACTTGCTGCGTCCATATTCTGTAACAGGGCTAGGTTTACTTGCTGGTGAAACAGGAGTATTGGCATCTACTCCCGGACCATAAGCCGCCAAACTCCCCATAAATATAAACTTCATAGGAACAACATCAGCAGCAACCAATGCCTGCATTAAATTTTGTGTATATTGATTGTTTATCCGATAGAAATCAGCAGGCTTAATTACTTTAGTGGCTCCTGCATTATGAATAATATAGTCGAAAACAATCCCGTCTTCTTTTAGCTGTAGAAACTGCTGCTGCATACTTTCGGCATTGTGTAATTCTAAATAAATTAAATTTACACGCTCATCGGATATATATTGAGTATTGCTCGTTTTGCGAACAGCAGCATAAATTTGATGACCTAGTTCTAAGCCTTTTTCCACCAAAAAGCTACCTATAAATCCACTTGCCCCAGTAATTAACAGTTTAGCCATAATTTATATTGATTTAATAAAGCAACGTCTGCGTTTGTGTTGTTCATATTCAAACATTCGCCACATGGCATGAATGTCATTATTATCTTCCAACATAATATTGGTTTCGGCATATTTCAGCTTCATTTCTCTTACAGAATTAGCAATTTTTGCCATTATTGGTGCTGTTACACCTTTTTTCTGATGTTCTTTATCTACGGCTATCAAATAAAAATCAAGCGTATCATTTTTCTTCATTGCTCTTAATAGATGCCACCAGCCAAAAGGAAACAGGTTACCTTTTGCTTTTTGACAAGCTTTGGTCAATGAAGGCATTGTTAATCCAAATGCAACGATATTTTCATTTTTATCAGCAACCAAACAAACCAATTTCGGATTTACCAAATTGATAAACATTTCGGCATAATGTTTCGACTGCTCTTCTGTTAAAGCAACATATCCATATAGTTTATCATATCCTTGATTTAATAATCGGAATATTTCAGGAAAATATTTTCTAATTTGCTTACGTGATTTTAATTCAATATTGTGATATCCGGCACGCTCTTCCACCACATCGGCAAGACGTTGTATTTTTTCAAAAGGACTTGTTTCTAAGTTTATTCTAAACTCAACCCAATCAGTACTTTTCTCAAAACCAAGTGCCTCTAAATGCTCAATATAATAAGGATAGTTATATAGTGTTGCAAAGGTTCCTAATCTATCATAACCTTCTAACAACATTCCTTGTCTGTCGAAATCAGAAAAACCAAGAGGACCATGCACAGTATTGATATCATGCTCTTTTAACCACTCAATGGCTTTTTCCATTAGGGCTTTAGAAACAGCTTTATCGTCGATGAAATCAAACCATCCAAATCGCCCTATTTTTTTATTTACTTTTTCGCATTCCAATCGGTTAATCATTGCGGCAATTCGCCCCACTACCTTATTATCTTGAAATGCTAAAAAATAGGCTCCCTCACAATGATTAAATGCAGGGTTTTTATCGAATTTAAGTGTTGCTATTTCATCAAAATACAATGGAATAGGAGCATAATCAGAAGAGAGATATAGCTCCTTATAAAAATTCACAAACTGCTTTAGATCTTTCGAGGAATTAACCTTTTTTATTTCTATAGACATCCTATCTCTATTTATATGCTGTTAATCATTACTCTTCAGTAGAACAATACTGATGTACCAACTCGGCAATATGCTCAGTAGCCTGTTTTATTTGCTCATGTGAATGCAATGCAGTAAGCGAGAATCGTAACAGAGCATCTGATTCTTTTACACCTGGTGCAACCACAGGGTTCACATATACACCACGATTTAAAAGCTCTTTGGCTATTTCAAATGTTTTGTATGAGTTTCGGATATAAATCGGAATAATTGGAGATTCAGCAAAACCTAAATCTAATCCAGCTTCTTTCATTATCTTAATTGCATAATGCGTATTGTCCCATAATTTCAATCTGCGTTCATCATTATTTCTGAAAAGACGAATTGCAGCCAATGTTGCAGCAGCCTGCGATGGTGGCAAACTAGCACTAAACATATAAGAACGTGAAGCGTGGCTTAGATATTCAATCAAATCGGCACTACCAGCAACAAAACCACCTACCGAAGCACACGATTTACTAAAGGTACCACCAATTAAATCTACTTTATCGGTAACACCAAAATGCGAAGCTGTTCCAGCACCATTTTTACCAATAACACCTAAAGCGTGAGCACAATCAACCATAGTCATAGCTCCTTCTTTTTCGGCAATTTCTGTGATCTTATCTAGATGAGCAATATCTCCGTCCATTGAGAAAATTCCATCACAAACAATCAAGCTAATACCATCTTCGGTTTTATTTGGATTAGCTGTTAATTTTTGTTGCAAATCGTCCATATTGTTATGACGATATTTTACTCTACGAGCAAAACTCATTCTACATCCATCAATAATAGAAGCATGATTTAATTCATCAATAAAAATAGTATCATTCTTATCGGTTAAAGCAGGAATAACACCAGTATTCACCTGAAATCCTGTTGGAAATATAATAACAGCTTCCTTTCCAAGAAAACCTTTAAGCTCTTCTTCCAATTCGTGATGCAAAGCAATTGTTCCATTCATAAATCGGCTACCAGTGCAAGAAGTACCATATTTATCAATGGCCTTTTTCATAGCCTCTTTAATTTCTGGATGCCCCGATAGTCCGAGATAATTATTTGAACCAAACATTAAAACCTCTTTACCACCAATTATAGCAGTATCTGCTTGCACAGAACCCACGGCATTAAAGTAAGGATACAATCCTTTTGCTTTTAGAAATTGAGCTTGCTTTACTAATCCGCCTCGTTGTGTAACTTTTTTGTTTTGTAAAACCTTAGTTTTCATCTGTGTATTATTCATCTATTTACTTTAATGTTTTTAATGAGAGCTATTGCATTTCTCTTTTATATCGTTCCCCTCTTCCACTCTCTTTGTGTTGATTAATCTCTCTTTTTTTAATCGTTAATATCTTTACTGTTTTATGATTTGGGGCACTTTTAAAATATTCGTTACAGCCCACTTTTTTTGTTTTTTATTCAATAAATCATTTCCAACAACACGATATGTTTTTGGATAATGTAATAAATTCAAAATTGTTGGCATGATATCCGCCTGCTGAGCAATATCCGTATTCATTCCTTTTAAACTTCCGTCAGGAGTATAAATAAATAAAGGTATTGCAAATGATTTCTTTTGCGTTGCATACGATTTGTGCCAAGGAATAATCGAATGGTCTGCTGAGAATACAAAAATGGTATTCTTAAACCACGGCATTTTACTTGCCGTTTTAAAATATTGCTTCAAAGAATAATCAGCATACCGAATACATTTACATATCGGAGCAATTCCTTCTTCGAAATGATCTTTATATTTTTCGGGCACAATATAAGGATTATGAGACGATAAATTAAAAACAGTACTAAAAAAAGGCTGCGGGGTATTCTTTTGTATGCCCGCCATATACTGTAAAAAAGGCTCATCCCATATTCCCCAAGTATCATCAAAATCACTATCATTATGATATTCGGTCATACCATAATAGTTTGTTATTCCCAACGTACTACAATATTTGTCAAAATCCATTGAGCCATTGTGTGCCCCATGAAAAAATTGCACTGTATAACCTTCCTCTTTCAAGCGATAAGGCATACTGTTTTTACCATTGTTTGGCTTTGGATACAGCGTAACAGGCTGCGATGCCAATAATGCTGGAACCGCATCCATGCTTCTTCGCCCATTGGCATAGGCATTAGTGCAACAATACGATTCTCTCATCAATGAATCAAGAAATGGCATATATCCTTGTTTACCTTTATACATTTCGGGATTTAAAAATGCCGAGCCTTCTTTGGTGAAACTCTCCAAGATAAAAATCACCACATTTTTTTTGTCCATCGCAATAGTATCTTTAGCACTATAGGTGGTTGGTTGAATGGTTTTCACCAACGACGTTTCCACAGGATCAAACCAATTCATTAATGTATTATAAGGCGTATTTATTAAAGCTGATAAATAAAGAGCATCTCCTTTATAGGTTTTACTTTTATTATTCGATATGGAAAATAGAGTTATCACCAAAGTAATTATCCAAGTAAGGGTAAAAACTGCTGGTAAACGCAGACTCTTTTTCGGAGTGATATTTTTCAATTTCAGTGTCCCTATCTTACTATATCCCTTAAATATTAGAAGGATAAAAATAACAAAGGCAAAGAAACCATACCAATAGTCGCCAGCAAATCGATACAATAAAATATCCAGATTCTTTTGAGTGGTTAAATAATAAAAGAAATCAAATGTTAAGCGATCTAATGTGTAAGCGAAATAAAATATATCAATAATATTAAATATGATGGCAAACAGATTTACTGCAACAAACAGTGTTTTACTGATAGCTGCCAGCAGTTTACTTCGCAATGAAATGTTAATAATTTCAAGAATAATATAAGGTGTATTTATCAAGAAAATTAACATCAAATCGTAACGCATACCGTCTAATAGTAGCAATAAGATATTGCCAATATTCATATCAGGATAGAAAACGCTATTCTGAGCTAGAAATATTCCTCTACATACAAGGAATACCACAAAAACCACCAGTAGGCGTAATGCAATATGATAAATTGTATTATTTCTATTTATAATATTTTCTGTCATCTGTTTTGTTTTTAGTACTCTAAAATCATTTCATTAGAAACTAACTTCTATTCTAAATCGAATGCCATCTTTCGACGAAAATTCGTCATAAACAGCTCCTTGATTAATTCGACGCACATACTCTACACGTAGCACCTTAAATATATTGGTAATACCAAATCCCATTTCCATATATGGTGCATCCATAGGTGTTCGTAAAAACTCAGGCTGTAGCATAAAGTTATCGTGTCTATCACTTAATCGTCCCCAATAAGATTTAAAGGAGATACTTTCTCGTAAATTCAATAATTTCAACAATGGTATTTTACCAAATAGGCTACCACCTCCATTAAAACTGATATGTACATTTGCATATAAATCTGATGCAAAAGAGCTGTTATGTAAAAGATTGTAATGATAACGAGCAAATCCTAAATCTTGTGTACCTCTTGGTAAATACAACAATGGATAGGGCACCTTACCCAAAATACCTCCCACATTAAAATACATTCGCATATAAGTTGGTCCGAAGCTGACTTTATTTTTTAATGTCGCATTCAGATGCAAATATTTTGATGTTTCTGTTTTATTATTCTGCTTATAGTTGGCTAATCCTGCAATTGCCGACAAGTGTATCACAGGCTTTTGGTTTCCATAATAAACTCGATAAAAGAAACCTTCATCGTATGGCTGCCCAAAAGAGAAACGCAAATCGGCAAGTAATCCATAGTTTTTGAAAGATTCAATATTTCCTGCTGCCGACGAAAAAGCAACCGCTGGTGTTGCATTATATTTCTCGAAATAAGGACGCACAGTTAACCCGATATCCTTTTGCATTTGGTACTCTAAGCCCACAATAAACTTTTGTATGTTTACCATATATGGGTTAGGCACTCTTGTGGTAATTGAAGATACCACATTACCTCCGCCTGCTTCAAATGGATTTTCTCGAATAAAATCAACAAAACGATAATTGGTTAAAGCGTAATAATCATCGTAATATTTTAGAGAAACAATGGTGCGTCTTTTAAAAGGAAACTTGTAAAATATCTTTGCTCCATATTTTACCTCTTCACTTTTTAAACCATAACCAACATAGCCTCCTACCGAAAAATTCTTACAGAAATCTTCATTGGTTCTAAAAGGAAACGACCATCTGTTGCCTTCAATTTCATTTTTACGATAGATATCCATATACGACCCAATATCTATCTTACCCATCTTATAATAACCCGTTAAGGTCATATCTGAGAGTTTACTTATTTGTCGTAGCGTATTGTTGTTTTTCAACTGTTTGATACCCGCATAAGCCTGTGTTTCCAAAGAATCTAAAGGCACAGGTTGATAGGAATCAATTGCGTCTTCAGGACGTAATTGTGGTGTGGTAGAAATCACCATCGTACCAAGATTAGATGGCATCCACACATTATAATAATCAATAATATTCTGGACTGTTACATTCGATTTCTTCTTATTAGGAGTCTTTCTTCTATTCTTACTAAAGGTAAGTTGCGAGCGTAATTTTTGTCCTTTAAAGAACCAACGGTGCTTTGATGTTTGCTGAAAATATTGATGTGCTTCGAAATTATTCACGAAGTTTACATTTGCCGTTAAAGGTAATTTCGCGTGAATTTCGGTTAGAGCGTATGTTTTACTATCGACCCAAAAAAAGCCTTTAAAGGCTGTACTTCTATAACTTTTTGGATAAAAGTCGAATCGATATTGTTTTACCCCATCACGCTTTAAACTATCCACTAAATAAATATTGTAAAACACTTGATTGTTCCATGCAATAGGGCTAGGAAATCCACGAGCCATAATATTTATTTGATTGTTGTAGAAATTAATTCGACCTGTAACTTTTCGTCCAATCACAGTATTTACCACATTTTGTAGCTGTGGCATAATACATTCTGATTTTTCTTTTAATAATTTAGTTACATCTTCTTTCAACTCTTTATTTATAGAGCGAGATGAATGCTTTTCTATTATAAAAATAGGCATTGCCACCGTAGAATCGGTCTGTTGAATAAAAGCGTCTTTTTGAGCTTTAAATCTTTTTTTATTTTTGATATCACTATCCAGATTAGAAAGGAATATCGATTTTCTTGAGTACTCATTATAATTAACCACTGGAAAGTTATCAGGGTTATTTACTTTGCGGTTTTTAACAATGCTTTTAATGATTGAACGAGCATAAGTATTGTTAGGCTTTACCTTTACTTCTGCCAATTCCATTCGTTTTTCTTGCAACAGAATAACCAAGGGATTTTCATTCTTGATATCACCATAGCGTTTCTCTAGTGTTTCATATCCAATAAAGCTAAAGACAATTACTGTTGAATCATTAAATTTATAGTCAAATAGGAAGTTTCCTTCTAGATCGGAAGCAATTCCTGAAGCTGAACCTTTTACCAATACATTAACAAATGGTAATGGCTCTTTTGTATCGGCATCTAAAATACGCCCCTTTAATGTTAGTTTGTCTGTATTTGCTGCATTTACCACAGTAGATAGTAAAATAAAACAGAATAATACAGTTGTTTTTATATTTAATAAAGCGATACAGTATCTCTTTAAAATTAATGTCATAGGTTTGATATTAATGCTAATAATAATTGAAACAGCTCCTATTTATAAGAGGGTGCAAATATAGTTTTTTTTTTTAGATTGATTTCTGTCGATAAAAATATTGAAGAATGCCGAATAAGATTTCGAAGCAAAAGATAAAAGTAGGTACAATACCCTCCTTGCTACTTATAATAGCGGTAATCTGAATTTACCTAATTAACGTGAGTTCGATATAATAAATCACGTTAAATCCCATTACGTTGTCCTATCCGGACGGGCTTCACCCTTTTGTCTTGACCTTACCTATAAATAATAGAAGATTTCTATTACAAAGAGCTATCGCACGTCATTAAAAAGAAT
>PDWI01013063.1_pt1 | contig 11854 bp, 7 predicted proteins | sample 1430891 | NCBI WGS metagenome assembly PDWI01 (sample SAMN01162508, study PRJNA174530) | Oral metagenome, whole genome shotgun sequencing project. | biome: Marine environment; feature: Marine mammal; material: Swab sample of the gingival sulcus; isolation source: swab sample of gingival sulcus...
AACACGGAACGACTCTGGAATACCGGGCTCAGGAATATCCTCGCCCTTAACGATGGCCTCGTAGACTTTGACGCGACCACTTGTGTCATCAGACTTGATCGTCAGCAGTTCCTGCAGAGCGTAGGCAGCGCCATATGCTTCAAGCGCCCAGACTTCCATCTCACCGAAACGCTGTCCGCCGAATTGGGCTTTACCGCCCAGCGGCTGCTGCGTAATCATCGAGTACGGGCCTGTGGAACGTGCGTGGATCTTGTCATCAACAAGGTGGTGAAGTTTCAGCATGTAGGCGTAGCCCACGGCAATCGGGTACGGGAAGGGTTCCCCGGACCGGCCGTCAAAGAGTTGCGCTTTTCCTTCGTCGTTGGTCAGTGCTTGACCGTCACGGTTGGGGCTGACGCTCCCCAGAAGGCCTGCGAGTTCATCGGCTTCCAAACCGTCAAAAACAGGAGTTGCGACAAGGCTCTGAGGCTCAGCTTTAATGCCGTCCTTGGGAAGGAACTTAGTCCACTCTTCACCAGCTTCAACGGCCTTGGAGGCGTCCCATCCTTGGTGGGCAAGCCATCCCAGGTGGTATTCGAGTACCTGGCCGACATTCATACGACCGGGGACGCCAAGGGGGTTGAGGATAATGTCGACTGGGGTTCCGTCGGCGAGGAAAGGCATGTCTTCGACCGGAAGGATCTTTGACACAACGCCCTTGTTTCCGTGGCGGCCCGCCATTTTGTCACCAATGGTGATCTTACGCCGCTGGGCAACGTAGACACGTACGGTTTGACGCACGCCGGGGTTAAGGTCGTCCTCGTCGTCGTTGAATTCACGAATGCCAATGACAATACCTTCTTCGCCGTGGGGCACGCGCAGCGAGGTGTCGCGAACTTCGCGGGCTTTCTCACCAAAGATGGCGCGCAGCAGGCGCTCTTCAGAGGTAAGCTCAGTTTCGCCCTTCGGCGTAACTTTACCGACAAGGATGTCTCCTGCGGTAACTTCAGCACCAATACGAATAATGCCACGTTCGTCGAGATCAGCGAGAGATTCTTCGGAGACGTTGGGGATGTCGCGAGTAATTTCTTCTTCGCCAAGTTTTGTCTCTCGGGCGTCAACTTCGTATTCCTCAATGTGGATGGAGGTGAGGATATCTTGTTCGACAACTCGACGTGACAGGACAATCGCGTCCTCGAAGTTGAGGCCTTCCCATGACATGTAGGCCACAAGGAGGTTTTTCCCTAATGCAACTTCACCGTTAGATGTCGCAGGCCCGTCAGCAAGGACGTCACCAGCTTCAACACGGTCACCTTCATTGACAATGACACGCTGGTTGGTGCAGTTACCGGGGTTGGAACGCTCAAACTTTTCAAGGCGGTAGGTGTCGTGTCCACCATCGTCAGTGGTGACAACAATAATGTCGGCGGACACTTCTGTTACAACACCAGAGCGAGACGCAATGACCATTTCCCCTGAGTCGCTGGCAGCGCGGCGCTCCATACCGGTGCCGACAAGCGGTGCTTCCGTTGTCAGCAGCGGGACAGCCTGACGCTGCATGTTGGCGCCCATAAGCGCACGGTTAGCGTCATCGTGTTCGAGGAAAGGAATGAACGCTGTTGCGACAGACACCATCTGGCGAGCTGAAACGTCCATGTAGTCAACACGGTCGCGAGGCACCAGGGTTGGATCATCACCGGCAACGCGGCAAAGGACCTGCTCCTCAATGAACTTACCTTTTTTATCCACAGAGGATGAGGCCTGCGCAATGTAGTGCGTGAACTCATCGTCAGCGGTCAGATAGGCAACTTCGTCCGTGACGCGACCGTTCTTCACCACGCGGTATGGAGTTTCTACGAAGCCAAAGGGGTTAATACGCCCAAATGTAGCCAGCGAACCAATAAGACCAATGTTGGGGCCTTCAGGGGTTTCAATTGGGCACATACGTCCGTAGTGGGACGGGTGAACGTCACGCACTTCCATGCCAGCACGGTCACGAGAAAGGCCACCAGGACCAAGAGCCGAAAGACGACGCTTGTGAGTCAGACCAGCAAGTGGGTTGTTCTGGTCCATGAACTGCGAGAGTTGCGAAGTTCCGAAGAACTCCTTAATAGCAGCCACAACAGGACGGATATTAATGAGGCTCTGAGGCGTGATGGAGTCAGCTTCCTGCGTAGTCATACGCTCACGGACAGTGCGCTCCATACGCGACATACCGGTACGCACCTGCGCCTGGATAAGTTCGCCCACCGCGCGGATACGACGGTTACCAAAGTGATCAATATCGTCAGTTTCGACTCGAACTTCAACGGGAACACCATTACGCACACCGGCAAAGGTCTTCTCACCTTTGTGGAGAGCAAGAAGGTATTTAATCGCGGCGACAATATCTTCAAGGGTGAGTGCTGAAGCTTTCGGGTCAGCATCGATACCAAGTTTCTTGTTGATCTTGTAACGACCAACCTTGGCAAGGTCGTAGCGTTTGGGATCAAAGTAGAAGTTATTCAGGAGGATTTGCGCAGCATCGACGTTCGCAGGTTCGCCTGGACGGAGTTTGCGGTACACATCCTGAAGGGCAGCTTCTTGGGTGTCGACAGTGTCCTTCTCAAGGGTTTCCAGCAAGATCGGGTAGTCGGCGAACTCGGAGCGGATCTCGGATTCAGACATGCCAATTGCTTTAAGGAAGTGGGTGACCGGCTGCTTGCGCTTACGGTCAATACGCACGCCAACAGCGTCACGCTTGTCAATCTCAAACTCAAGCCATGCGCCACGGCTCGGAATGACACGAGCGCTGTAGGTGTCTTTGTCCGTTGTACGGTCAGAAATACGTTCAAAGTACACGCCGGGGGAACGAACAAGCTGCGAAACAACAACGCGTTCGGTTCCGTTAATAATGAAGGTGCCGCGTGGTGTCATCAATGGGAAGTCACCCATGAAGACAGTCTGCGACTTGATTTCGCCAGTGTCATAGTTCATGAACTCGGCGGTAACGTACATGGGAGCGGAGTAGGTGTAGTCCTTCGCCTTCGCTTCCTCAACGGTGTACTTCGGTTTTTCAAGCCGGTGGTCACGGAACGACAGTTCCATAGTGTTTCCGGCATCAACAATGGGGGAAATCTCTGCGAAGATTTCTTCAAGGCCCGACGTATCGGGAACATCTACCCGGCCTGCGGCCTGCGCGGCCTCGACACGGCTCTTCCATGCGTCGTTGCCCAGCAGCCAATCAAAGCTTTCCATCTGGAGTCCAAGCAGGTTTGGTGCCTGCAAGGGCTCAGTAAGCTTTGCAAATGAGATGCGGGTCCTGGGCTGATTGTCAGTGGTGCTACTGGCAGCCAAAGGGGGTCCTTCCCTGCGAAACTGTTCAGCGCGAACAGCGCCTACGGCCCCTAACTGACAGGTCTTATTTTCGGCTGGCGCTGGTTTCAGCAGATGAAGACAAGCCACCTCGGGCGTATTGAGGCGCAACTATCCATATTAGAGGCAATTCCTTGTCTACTTCAATGCGGGAGCAGGAGTCCTAGAAAAAATGTGGGTGGTTTCACGGCTGACTCAAGTTCTGCGTAGTCTCATGTCAATAAGTAAAACTCCCGCAGATATGATCTGCGGGAGTTTTACTACGGTTTTTGCTAAGAAAACACGCATGCACGTCACTTGAGGGTGACGGAACCGCCTGCTTCTTCGATCTCTGCCTTTGCCTTTTCGGCATCTTCCTTCTTGGCAGCTTCGAAGAGTGTCGAGGGAGCGCCATCAACGAGGTCTTTGGCTTCCTTCAGACCAAGGCCGGTAAGGCTCTTGACAACCTTCACAACCGCAATCTTCTTGTCACCAGCAGATTCGAGGACAACCTCGAACTCGGTCTTTTCTTCAGCGGCTTCGGCATCAGCTGCAGGAGCAGCGGCAACTGCAACGGCTGCGGGAGCTGCAGCGGTCACGTCAAAAACTTCTTCGAAGAGCTTGACAAACTCAGAAAGCTCAATGAGGGACATTTCCTTGAAAGCATCAATGAGCTCTTCAGGGGAAAGCTTAGCCATGATTGGCATCCTTTCATATTTGGCCTGCTACGCGAGCAGAGGGATTGTGTTCTGTCAGGGAAATACCTAACAGGGCCTGTCGCGTCAGGCCGCTTGCTCTTCCTTATCTCGGAGAGCATCGATAGTGCGCACCGTCTTTGACGGAAGCGCGTTGAAAACGTACGCCGCTTGGTTGAGCTTCGCCTTGAGAGCGCCTGCGGCCTTGGCCAGCAGAACGTCACGAGATTCAAGATCAGCAAGCTTCTTTACACCCTCAACGGACAGTTTTTCGCCGTCCATTGCGCCAGACTTCAAGACCAGCAGCGGGTTATCCTTGGCAAAATCACGCAGCACTTTTGCAGCTTCAACTGGTTCCCCAGAGACAAAAGCAATAGCGGTTGGACCGTTCAGATCCTCTTCCAGGAAATCAAGACCGACTTCCCGAGCCGCTAGTATCGCAAGCGTGTTCTTTACCACGGCGTAGTTCACGTTGGGACCCATTCCGCGCCGCAGTTCTTTCATCTGCGCAACAGTCAGGCCGCGGTACTCAGTGAGCAGCACTGCATCAGCTGTACGGAAATGTTCCGCCAACTCGGCAACAGCGGCCACCTTGTCAGACCTCGCCATGGTCCTCCTTCCAATGTGTGTGCCGTCGTAATGTAAAAGCCCAGCACGCAGGATCGTGCTGGGCTCAAGTCCCCCGTCAATTGACGGTCACACGCCTGCGTTGGTAGCTCTCGCACTTCGCTCCACTGGGTGGAGACCCGACGGTCTTCGGCACAGGAAGTCTATCAAGACCACACATCAAGGTACTAGCCCATATTGTGTGCACCTCGACACGTCAGGAGCTATTTTTCCGTGCGCGTCAAGCTAAAGGTTTCACCGAGATAGTCAATATTGATGGGTCGGTAACTTGCAGTTGCTTCGGCGAACGCTCTATCGGCGCCTTCTTGGTCTCCTTGGACTTGCCTCCATGCCCACAACCTGTACGCGCGAGCCGTTTCGTACGCGGGCCCATCTGCAACCATTTTTCCTTTATGCAGCCATATTGCGCGTGTACACATTTCTTCAATAGTTTGTGCCGCATGAGAAACAAGGAATACTGTTCCCGCATCACGGCGAATTTCATAAAGGACTTCTTCTGAACGCTCTTTGAAGGTCGCATCGCCTGTGCCAAGCGCCTCGTCAATGAGAAGAATATCTGGACTGGCAGCAGCATTAATCGCAAAACGCAAGCGTGCGCCCATGCCGGATGAGTAGGTTTTCATCGGACGGTAAACGGCATCGCCAATTCCAGCAAGCTCAACAATACGTGGTGTTGCCTCTTTAATTTCTTCCGGCGTCAACCCCATTGCTAAACACCCCAGGCGAATATTACTGACCCCCGTTTGGTCAGGGAGAAGTGCAGCCCCTACGCCGAGGAGGGTTGGCTGGGAACGCGCAAGTACTGAGCCAGTCGTCGGAGGCTCTACTCCCGCAATCATCCGCAAAAGCGTGGATTTTCCTGAACCGTTGAGTCCAAGAATGCCGATAGACTCCCCGGTTCGGGCAACAAAGGTTACGCCGTCAACGGCACGTACTTCTTGCGTGACGGGACGTCCAAGAAGTACTTTCCCCATTTTCTGCAGCACAGTTGCTTTTTTGTATGCTTCACGATTTGTTGTTGGGCTTCTATATATCTGGCGCACGTTGTCAACAACCACGGAGGGCTCACTGAGCGGAACTTCTCTGCCGCGCTTTTCACCTTCAGTACTCACGGCCGTAACTCTCCTCGTGGTACCAAAAAATAAGGAAACCTATCAGCAGGGTACCTAACGCCCAATACGCCATGTACGCCCACTCGTTCAACGCAGGCAACGTCTTATAAACCAAAATGTTACGCATCATTGAAAGAAAGTGGAAACCTGGATTAGCTTTCATTAATGAGGATAGCAATGGATCGGATACCACATTGTCAATAGAGAAAAACACACCAGAACCGTAGAGCCATACACGCCCTAAAAGAGGCCAGATAAACTTCAGATCCTTAAAACGATACGTCAGGGATGCCGTGAAAAATGCGATACCCACAGCAAAAACCCAACCCAAGAAGGTAATGGGAACAATGAGAAGCATCGTCCAGTTTGGCATTACTCCAGGGGGCATAACGATAACAAAGACAACCGTTGTCAGAACCACTGGAAGGAAATCCAGTAGGTGCCGTAGGGACCACGAAAGAACAATTGATGCCCGCGGGAAAGAAAACGCTCGGAGGAGATTTCGCGCTGCTGTAACAATCCCCCCGCCAGAACTCAATGCAAGGTTGAGGAGAGTAAAAAAGTTAACTCCTACAACAAGATAGGCGGGAAAGTTCTCAATTCCTCTCCGAGTTCCAAGGAGCATACCAAAAATCAAGAAGTAGACAAAGGCATCAAGAAAAGGCCGCAAAACAAGCCAGATTTTCCCAAGCATGGTGTCACGAGAGGTTGCAAAAGCTTTGGCACGGGCATCGGCTAAGATGAAGTGACGGCGTTCCCAGAGCTGTGCTATATATTGCAATAGAGAAGTGCGTGAGGACACAGTCTTGAGACGCCAAGGAGCGACCGCAACCGTATCTGGTGCACTCGTTTCTACTAGTTTTGTCAACAGCCACAAATCCGTGGGGACTGACGACCTCCGTTTAGAGTCCATAAACCTCTATTATCTACGATTCCGAAAAAACGGGCACTCTGCGTTTAAGCTCACAGTTTTCAATGCTATCGGTTTAAAGACACTTCACAACTTCCAGATGCCTCGCGTGTCGATAACAACGCGCTTTACTATGCGCCCGGTGTCTATGTGGTGGAAAGGCTCATGCCCCACAAGTAGAACAATAATTTCGCAACTATCGAGCGCATCGTCAAGCGCCGCCAGCTTCACATTCTCATATTCAGACAGAGAAGGTGGCATCTTGGAAATATGAGGTTCGACGACAGAGAAGGAAACCGTTGGATAGGAGCGAGCTAAAGTTGAGGCAATATCAAGAGCGGGGGAACCTCGTAAATCGTCGATATCCGCCTTGAATGTGAGACCAAGAAGAGCAACCTGAGCGTGGGGAGGCGCCTGTTCAATTGCGGATGCGACCTCTTCAATAACCCAGCGTGGCTTTGAGTCATTCACCTCTCTGGCCATACGGACAAGGTGAGCAAGATCAGGAGCCGTCGAGACAATAAACCAGGGGTCAACCGCAATACAGTGTCCGCCAACTCCGGGGCCCGGGGAAAGGATATTAACTCGAGGATGATGGTTAGCAAGCTCAATAAGCTCCCACACGTCAATACCTAAACGGTCACAGATTAAGGAAATTTCATTGGCAAAAGCGATATTGACATCCCGAAATGAGTTTTCAACAAGTTTCGACAACTCTGCTGTTTTTGCATCAGTCTGGGCAATCTCACCCGTGCAAAACGTCGCATAGAGGTCATGAGCCCGCTGCGTTGCTTCGGGGGTGAGCCCTCCAACAACGCGATCATTTTTAGTTATTTCTTCAACGATTCTGCCTGGCAATACTCGCTCTGGTGAATGGGCGAAAAAGAGTTGGCCACTCAGATCCGGCCGCTGTTGAAGTACTCTCTGTGAAACGTGCTGTGTCGTGCCTGGGGGAACCGTCGATTCGAGAATAATCAACTCTCCGCCGTTCAGCGCAGGGATGATTGAGTCCACAGCAGCCTCGATACTGCGTAAATCTGCCGAATGATCCTCAAGGAAAGGAGTAGGAAGGGATAGGATGCATACATCGGCTGATTCGGGCGTTGTTGTTGCACGAAAACGTCCTGATTCAACGGCCTTTTTCAGGAGAGCCTCAAATCCTTCTTCAACAAAAGGTAAAACCGCCGAATTAATGAGCTTAACGCGTTGCGGATCAACGTCGACACCAACAACATCCCATCCTGCTTGCGCGAAGGTAACGGCCGTGGGCAAACCAATGTACCCCATGCCAATAACAGCAATTTTTCCGTGAACTGGAGCTAGGTCAGAAGATGACATGGCGAGTGTCTTTCGTAAAGGAAACAACCCTAGTTGAGCTTAATATTTCAGACTCTTCAATATTCCACGTATGGTCTGACTGGGTATTTCGCACTTGAATAAAACCGAATCGGCTAGAAGAAAACACCTGACCTCCATCAGAAGTAACATCTCGGAGGAAGTGTGAATCTTCGCCACGGCTTGCGGAAATAAACGGATGTTCTTCGTAGGCTTCTCGCCGAGCCACAATAGTTGGGCCAGAAACAAAATCTGAGTATCGGTGTTCCAAGTGTTCAAACCTCAACCCTAGAATGCTTCTGTTTTCAAGCCACACGTAGTACGCGCCCTTGCCAACAATATCCGCGTTGGAGTAGCGCAAAGCCGCAAGCTGGTCAAAAAGGTAGTATGGGCCGTATAAATCATCATCATCAATTTTCGCGAGGCATTCCCCCGAGGAACGCTCAACGATGCGATTGTAGCACTCCCCCAGTGTGAGTTCTGTGTCTCCCTCCATCCACTGAACGTCGAGGCCGTGTTCGCGTGCGTAAGATCGCATTTCATCAGTAGCGGTGAATCCGTGGGTCAAAATAACAGGTTCGCAGTCAACGTCATGCTGATGTGCCAACTGGTCAAGTACGTGAGTGACCTGGTGGGGACGGTAAGTTGACACCATTGCCGTGACAGTAGGCATCCTTGTCGGGGCCGCGTCAATACCGCAAACTTGGAGAACAGTATCCATGCGATGGGCATAAGTGTGGTCTTTCCAAATACGCCGCATCGCAAGATGGGTCATACGGTCTCTGAGTTCAGGCGATTTTGTGAGAGCTCGAATCCACTGCTTGGCTTGTTCACGTGTTGTCACACGAAGTAATTCATGTGGAGGGAAAAAGGCATCAAGTGCCGGACTCTCCGTACTCAGAACAGGCGACAATTCTCCACGAACACGTGACGCATACTCTTTGGGAAAGGCATAGGCAGATGAAAGTTCCCCAAAACGGCTGTAGATATCAAGACCTGACACTAACCATCGCTGAGCGTCTAGGGCACCTCCCAGCAGTATCTCCATCTGCTGACGACGTTCAGGAAAACGATCCCGAAAATAGGTACCTGCAAACGCAACATCTCGCAGGTTTTTTTCTTCAACAGCAGCCAAACGTATGGGATTGTGTATTGCCAATTGTGCAGCAAAAGGAAGAATAAAAACCTGATCGTGACCTAGCCGCTCTCGATAATCATCGAGGCGATCTACATCCGTTGTGAAAACGTAATCAAAGAGCTGTGCAGTGTCAATAAAATCTTCAAAGTGAGTGGGGTCTTCTTTGTTCCAAAAAACTGTAGGAATATTGTTTGTTTTACAGTACTGAACTAGTTCACGAAGCGCCTCGGAGGGGGCCTGCGAACCTGTGAGTTGGTATTGCCATGCGCCGTTGTTTCCATGCCATGCTGATTCAATAAAAAGAAAATCAAGAGGCTCTAATTCCACCTGCTTTTTCCATTCAGCCGGTGTCAGACTCACTTGTTGCCATTCATAGGACAATGCCAGAGAGGTAAAAGGGTCAGCAATAACCCCCACAGTGAGGTTCCGTCTTTCCCGCCACGTTTCAGGATCCGGAATGTCCCATAAAGGAAAGACCTCGGTTGAAAGCATGTTCCTAGAGGCACGCCAGGTTCCTCTTTTTGTATTACCACGCGCTCGGTATCGACGGTTGTATTCATTGAGCTGTTTCAAGCCACCATGACGAAAGTGCCAAAAGCGAGTGCGCCATAGGTTAAGTTGCGCCTGAATTCGACGCAGTTGTTCCATAGCACCTCCCCTTTCTTGTTGCTTGATCAAAAAAGACAACACGCGCGCTGCATAGTTACCATGTATGGTACTTGCAATCCCTCAGATAGCTTAATCACGAAAAACCCTCGTGTCTCACGTTTTCATTTACTTCCGTGATTTACTTCTCTCTTTGAAAAATGTGGACAGTAGTAACGGGACCTCGAATCCATTAAAATCACTTCGACACCAGTGATTTCCGAAACGAAAAGGACGCACCTCAATATGGTCGAACTTCACATCCTCGGAAGTTGTGTGACTCGTGACGCAGTACCTTTCCTAGATAAAAACCGTTGGGGCCTTGGCCTTTACGTGGCCCGTCAGTCTTTTCTTTCTATTCATCACCCGGTTTCACACCCTACTCTCACACAGTTTCATTTCACTTCTCGTTTTCAAGACCGGATGTACCACGGCGATCTGCAGGGAAATGCGATTGAGCTTCTCCGCCAACACGTATCTCAGGCCAACGTCGATGAGCAACTGCTTGTCATTGACCTCATTGATGAGAGGTCGGGCATTATGCGGAACGAAGATGGTTCAGTTTTTACTCGTTCCATTGAAATCCTGAGAACGAACCTTTTAGATTCTCTGGACGACAGTTGGCACAGGCATTCATTGGGAAGTACTTTCCACTTCTTCGCATTCGTCCAAGCGGCTGCCTCTGTAAAGGAAGCTCTTATGGACATGGGCATGTGGGAAAGAACCCGGGTCCTTATGCCTCAATGGGCTCTCACTGACGAAGAAGGCCAGCCCGTCCCCATTTCTCTCGGTCTGAAAGCAAAAACAGCAAACGATATCTACGCGGCCTATTACAAAGTTCTCAGCGAATCAGGATGGCACCTTCTCTCACCAGAGGCGACACCTTTAGCTGCAGCCGACCACCAGTGGGGTCCTGCGGCTTTTCACTATACGGACAACTATTACAAGGCAATATGTTCGGCTCTTGAGACCTCTCTCAAAGCATAACCTGGACACACAATGGGCCCGTATCATTCCACAGTTAAAGTCCGGTAAAATAGTGTATATACACTCCGTTCACCAAAGGCGCTCCTAGTGCGAGTTCTTGTCATATCCCAAGTCTGGGAACCTGAATCTGGAACACCGCAGCGACGATGGAGCTGGCTCACGCGCCACCTCGTCCTCGCGGGGCATTCTGTGCACGCAATCGTCCCTCCGCCACACTATCCTTATGGCCGCCTTCTCGATAAATCAAAAGAATTTCAACCGGGTGCGATTACCACAGGGTCCTCTGGTGAAACCATTCACCGTTGTTCTTTCAGAGAACATGACTTTTCATTGAGTTCACGCATTCGTGACCAAGTGACAATGGCTTGGTCTCAGATGCGTATTGCGCGCCGCATTATCCACAGCGAACGCCCAGATGTCATTATTGCAACAGCTCCCCCTCTTCCCGCTGTCTACACCGCATTTTTTCTTTCGGCTTCAAGCAAAATCCCCCTTATCGTGGATCTGCGCGATGCTTGGCCAGACCTTCTCGCCGACATGGGGGCATGGGACCCCCGCACACAACTCGGAAGGTATCGGAAACTCAAAAAAATTCTTATGCGCGTCGCAATGAGTGGAGGCGGCTGGGCCCTAGAAAAATCGCTCCGACATGCATCTGGAATTATTACAACAACTGATTCTTTCTCCTCCCTTCAAACTCAACGGGGAAGTCAACATACACTTACCTTAAGAAACCTTGGCGCTCAGCGGTACATCTCGTCCCCGCCACCGGATTTATCTGCGGAGCCTCTCCGTGTTCTCTATGCAGGAACAACTGGTCGCGCGCAAGGACTACTGAATGCTTTGGAAGCGCTGACTATTGCTCGCGATCAGGGCACTGATATTCGCATGCGCATCATTGGTATGGGCGTTGACTATGAGTTGTTGAAACGCTACGCACGTGAACATAGTCTTCCCGTCGAGTTTCTCGGCAGGATCCCTTTTGACAAGATTCCAGACCACTACACCTGGGCTCACACAGTTCTTGTCCACCTGCGTGACTGGAAAGCCTTTAACCACACTGTTCCCTCTAAACTCTACGAGGCACTTGAAC
>PDWI01008908.1_pt1 | contig 11853 bp, 1 predicted proteins | sample 1430891 | NCBI WGS metagenome assembly PDWI01 (sample SAMN01162508, study PRJNA174530) | Oral metagenome, whole genome shotgun sequencing project. | biome: Marine environment; feature: Marine mammal; material: Swab sample of the gingival sulcus; isolation source: swab sample of gingival sulcus...
GCACCTATTGGGCAGGGTATAATGTTTGGTAGTGGTGTCGGTTTAGGGTTGTCTTCGGCAGGTAGTTCTATGGTAGAAGCCAGAGAGTATGCTAAACAGAAAGGTATAAAGATAGATGAGGCGGATATTTATAGAGCAGGATTGCTTTCAGGTGCTATTGAAATGGGTACGGAATTTATACCTATGGGGCGTTATTTGGATAATGCAGGGGCTTTTGTTAAACGAAGCGTGAAGCGTAAAATGGGTAAAGATGTTGCTAAACAGATAGTAGAAAATCCCAAAGCAATCAATGAAACACGAAAGTTGCTTGAAAAAATCAATCATCAATTGCCTGGTAATATTAATGTGAAAAAGGTCAAGCCTTTTGCCAAAGATGTTTTGGCTGAAAGTGGGTCAGAGTTTACTGCCGAAGCGTTGGGTACGTTAGTTCCTATGATTTACCAAAATCCAGAAGATTATCCTACTTTGTCCGAAATATTAGCCAATGGTTATGAGGGTGCAAAAGGTGGTGCGTTTATGTCTGTATTTTTAGGTGGTGGTTCTCATTTGGTAGGTAGAAAGATACACGAAAATAGACGTAAACAACAAAAAGTAGTGCATTTTGCCGAAACAGATAATAATGGGGTTGTTGAGGTGCTTGATGTAGAAAATAAGGGCAATTCTTACAGCATTTTGAATAGTGCAGGGGAAGTTAAAAGTATTCCTGCCGATGATGTTAAAGAGTTGGTGTCATTGGATTGGGCTAAATACAAAGAGACCAAGAAAGATATTGACCAGGCAGAAAAGTTGGCAGTAGTTGATGATGTTAATTTAGATATTGCTTATTCTGTTGCAGGGATAGAGAAATTTATAAAGGCAAAAGATGAGGATAAAATCAATGAGTATGTTAACGGTTTCTTTGATATTGATGTTTCTAATACTAATTTGTTGGATAAAAGAAATTATGATTGGGTACATTCTATTGTAGAAGAGATTGGCAGTGAGGTTAAAGAGAGAGTTAAGGGTCGTAATGTCGCTTTTAATACAGATGTTATTGCTGAAAAGTTTGATATAGAGGCTCTTCGTAACCAATTTAAGACTATTTTGCTTGATAAGACGCTTGATGTCAATACGCAATCTACAATGTTGCGTTTTGTTCAGGCGGTTGCTGTTGAGAAATCTTATATTGAGGCTCTTCATAAAGAGATAGAAAATCAAACAGGGAATAAAATTAATGATAAGACAGGTACGTTTGTTCAGGCACAAATCAACAACGAGCCTGTGTCTGTTACTAATGGTTTGGCTATTAAGCAAAATGAGAATGGTGTATTCACAGTAGATAAGAATAATAGTGATGATGTTGTTTATTACCTTGATAGTGAGGGTAAGGTACAACCTATGTCTATTGATGAGGCTGATAGTCGGATAAAAAACATTAATGAGGTTTCGTTAAGGGAGTTTATAGGCTGGACGGAAGACAGAAGTGGGGAGTTGGAAGCAGGAAGTAGGAAGCAGGAAATTGAGGGTGTAAAGCCTATTTTGGGTTCGGTGGCAACTACTCACGATGAGAACGGAAATGCAATCACTACACGTATTACGTCCATAGATGATGAGGGTTTGTTTTCGCTTGATGTAAATAGTGATGAGGGAACAAGGGCTTTACACGAAGTTCCTTTTGAGGAGTTGGGGCAGTATGGCTTTAATGCCTCCCCTAACCCTTACAAAGGTAGTGCCTCCCCTAACCCCTCCAAAGGAGGGGAAGTAGGACCTACTATTTATACGCCTGAACAGGTAGAGCAGGTATTGAGTGCGATGAGTGAGAAATCTGAACCTGTTAGGAAATTGGAACTTACACCTGAAAATTGGGATAAAGAATTTGGGGAAAATGGCGAAGTGGAAACGCCTATTGGAACGGTGAAAATGGGCGAAAATCAGTATCTGAAAATGGCTCGTAAGGGTCGCAATAGTAAAATGGGTATGATTAAACCTACATTAACTAACCCTAATTTGGTTGTTGAGGAAGAGAGTACGTCAAAAAATGCAGAACGTAATAGTTCCTATGTTTTTGTAAAATCGTTTAAAAATGTAGACGGGACACGTGATTATTTCTTTACTTCTGTAACTGTAAGTAAAGACGGAAAAGAGGTTGTTATTTCTAATCAAGAGAAAAGTAAATCAAGGATTTCTTCTTTATTGAACAGCGGAAATGTAATATTTGAAAGTGATGATATAAAAAACATCAAAGGCTTGTATCCGAAACCACAAGTAGAGAACTCGGTATCTCATAGCGAGACGAACGCTGTTACCAATGCCGAAAATCACAACGCCTTGCTCGGTATCCATTCGCCCTCTGATGTTTCTACTGACAAAGGTAGTGATAATTCTTCTAATAATAAACAAATTGAGGAGGATTTAAATCCATTGGAAGAATATACTCTGTATGCACAGGAAGATGAAGAGATTGCACGTGAGTTAATGAAAGAAAAAGCAAAAGAGTTAAGAAGAAAAGCCAATGGCTTGAAAAAACGTAAGACAAACACTACACGAGAGCGTTTTGATAATTTGAAAGAGGCTAAACGTTTGCAATCTTTGGCTGATGAGTATGATACAGTAGCGAATGATAAAGAGGCAAAAGAGAGGGGGCTTTCTTGGAAAGAGAAGAAAGAACAGGCTTTAGAAATTAATGAGGGCGAATTGAGTTTAAGGGGCTTGATAGCACGATATTTTTTAGCAGGTGGTAAGTTAAATTCAGATGATTTTAAGAGAGAAACAGGCTTTAAGAATGGTGGCGAGTTTATCAGCAATTTGCGTTTATTGAGCAAAGACGCACCTCATATTGATGAGATAGAGGAAACGTTGTTACAAGAATATCCGTCTGAACGTGCCGATGCTATACGAAGTGATATAAACTTATTCCGTAATGAATTGCTTGATGTTTTGGGTAGCGTTAATAGTGCGGAAGCGTTTGCGGATATGGTGTTGGAAGATAACGGACTGAATCAAGATGAGAACTTTTATGCTGAACAGCGTGAGGCTGAACGTTATGCGACTATACGTGGACTTATAAATAGTGGTTATACAGAAGAAGAAGCTACTGCTATTGTGGATAAAAGTGAGGGAGTTCGTAAAGTTGAAAGTGATAAAGTTCATAAAGTTGAAAGTGATGAGGTAGAGACGCAAAGCATTGCGTCTGTACAAAGTGAAATAGATGAAAATGACCCTTTGACACAAGGTAATTATGATGAGAATGCAGAAGTTCCGTTTAGCAAAAAGTCGGAAGCAGGAAGTAGGGAGTTGGAAGAAATTAATGATAGGTTTAATAAGGAGTTAGAGACGGTTACTGATGAAAATGCCGATAGTAAAAAATTTAATTTAGGAAATCCAAACGAGATATTAAGAAGTGTAGGTATAGCTGATAAGCCTTTGGTACTATTAGGAACAAAATTGAAAGCAAAATCTAAAAAACACAGTTTTGATTATAAAGATGTTAAAGATTTACCAAGAGCAATCAATGACCCTATTGGTGTATTTAAGAATATAGAAAGGGAGGGCAATTATTCTATTCTTACCGAATTGGATATTAAAGGAAATAATGTACTTGTTGCAATTGATTTTGGCAAGGGCAATATGATAGATTTTAATGTTGTTAGTTCTGTGTTTGGTAAAAACAAAAATGGAGTAGTTGGCTGGATAAATAAGGGGTATGCTAAATATCTAAATAAAGAAAAAACCCTTGAATACTTAGATAAATCCGCACCAATTGCGGTAATCGGTAATCAAGGGCTTAATGAAACCTCTAATCCCTTGCAACACAAATCCGCACCAATTGCGGTAGCGTCAAGTGATTTAGAGTTAAATTCTGCTACAAAGATAGTAGAAAATTTTGAAAATCCAACCATAGGTGCAGTAGAAAGTGATGAAGTAAGTAATATCAATCAGAAAGTTATTAATAAGATTGCTGAAATTCAAAGTAAGAGCAGTAATCCTATTGAAGTGCGATTTGTTGACACTAATGAATTACCTGCACCTATACGAAATCATAAAGACTTTTCTGATAATTGGGACGGTGTGAATGGTGGCAATGGCATTGTTTATTTTAACAAAAATGTTGATTGGACGGTAGAAAAGGCTATTGCTAAATGGATACACGAAGTCGGAATACACGAGGGTATTAAGTCGGTTATTCCTAATAGAGTTGTGCGAAATGAGTTTTTGGGTTCGGTATGGCAAAGTGCTAAAGAACTTGCTAAAACGGATAAGACCTATGCTGAAATCGTTAAGCATATAGAGGATAATTATGCTGGAAAAGACCACGTAAAAGGTGATGAAGTTCTTGCTTATTTGTCGGAAAGAATTGTATCTGAAAAAGATTTTACTCCTACTGATAGAACGTTGATAGATAAAATTATTGAACTCTTCCGCAGAGCGTTAGATAAAGTCTTCGGTAAAAGTGGCGATTTGTTGTCTAATAGGCAAATAAAGGATATTATCTTTAAGAGTGTACAGAGTAATTTTAAGACAGAAGATAGAGGTAGGAAGACCGAAGAGGTAAGATTTTCTAAATACCGCAGAACAGACAGGTCCGAAAATCCAATAGGAGATGGAAGTTCCCACGTAGAGCCTACTGTTAGTCATTTTGAAAAATACCCACAAATTAGCCATACTGTATCTAAAAGTAACACTACTGAAAGTACGTATGTAACTTATTATAATGAGGATAATGGTAAGTCTGTTAAGGTAAGATTTTCTAATCACGAAAACAATGCGGTGAAATTTGGAGATGAATTGAATGGGTTTACGGCTTCTGACAATGAAATCCTTTACAGATTAGGGTTGAAAAAAGCAATCTTTATCCCAAACAAAAGGAAATTTATTTACACAAAACAAGTAAAGAAAAAGGATGCCCATTTGTACGAGGAAGCACCTTTGACTATTCAGGAAATGTATCAATTAGGAGTGGGAGGCGATTTGTCTAAATACAAAGGAAAACTTGCAAAGGGTAGTAGGTATCTTGTTTTAGATGATGTTGTTGGAGAATTAGAGCAAACACAGAATGATGTGCTTGGGCGAACTGTTAGACTTGGGCGTTATGAATATGAGGATATTGAGCCTGATGTTAAGTTCTCCAAGACCTCCGAAATGGCTACCATAGAAAAAGAGGCAAAAGCTAATGGTACATTTATGAAAGCCCCTAATGGCAAACCTACTAATTTGAATGAGCGTCAATGGTTACAAGTGCGTACCAAAGCGTTCAAAGAGTGGTTTGGAGATTGGGAATTGGCAAATAAACTCAAACAGATTGATGAGTTAATATCTGTTGAAGTAGAAAAGAAATCTTTAACAAAAGAACAAGCCATAGAAGTTTATAAAAGTCTTAAAAATGGTAAAAATAAATTAGATAATAGAGAAGTACGATTTGTAAATTCGTCTATTGGTAAAATACTTAATCATAAAGGATTTGACTACAAAAAGGTTGTTCCTAAATTAAAAGAAGTTTTTGATAATAGCGTACTGATTTATTCAGAGCAAGAACGTAGCGTACAAGGGCATAAGTCTCATTCCAATTTTAAGGGTTATCATAATTATTTAGGAAAAATAACGATTGACGGAAAAGAATATTATGTAAGATTTACGGTACAAGAAAAAAATGCTAAACCTCAAACAATAAAAAAAGGATTTGTTCCTAACGAGGTACATTCTGCTTTTGTTAGTGATATAAAAATATATAACGCTGACCCTACTGTACATACCGAGATTATTAACACGGCGACCAACGTAGATGAAAGCGTTATAGATACAAAATTACAAGATTTTTTTAATAATGCAAGGAAATCACAAACCAATTCTTCAAAAGTAGTAGATGAGAACGGCGAACCGTTGGTAGTATGGCATAAAACAAAAGCAAAAAGAAAATTTAATGTTTTCAATACAAATGAAAACCCTGTTTGGTTTACCCCTAACAAATCTTATGCAGATGTTTTTGGGGATAAGGGCAAAATGTATTCCGCTTTCTTAAATGTAAAGAATAGTGTTTATGTGGGTGATATAGATGGAGTGGCTAATGATTATACTATGGATAGATTGTCTCGTAATACAGACCTACCAATAGAAGAATTAAAAGGTATTTTAGACAAAACAAGAGGTGTTAATATTTTTAACATAACACATAGTAAAGCATTTAAAGAAAAATTACAAGATAAAGGTTATGGTGGAATTGAGGCTATAGAGGGACGAACCAAATCATACGCTGTTTTTAGTCCTAACCAAATCAAGTCTGCGACAGAAAATGTAGGTGCTTTTGATAGTGAGAATAATGATATAAGGTTTAGCAAACGTCCTACTTATAAGCGTGGTCAGTCTATCGGAGAATTTGCTAATGAAATGCACGAGTATAATAGTAAGCCTCCCCTAACCCCTCCAAAAGAGGGGGATAGCGGAAAGAGGACTGCCGAGATTGAACAGATAAAAAATGAAGCCATTGCTAATGGTACTTTTATGAAAGCCCCTAATGGCAAACCTACTAATTTGAATGAGCGTCAATGGTTACAAGTGCGTACCAAAGCGTTCAAAGAGTGGTTTGGGGATTGGGAAAAATCGGCACGGATTGAGAAATTAAAAGATAGTAAACCGATTGAGATACCTGCTAATGCTTACGAGGGTAAGTATGAACTTAACCGTGATAGTGCTAAGCAATATATGAAAGATAATTTGCGTGGAACTTATACGAATAAGGATACAGGGGACAAAATAGATTTAGAAAGAAGAGGTGTAAATAAAGTGTTTTCTCACGATGAAAAGAGTGAGGCTCACTTAAAATCAATTGTTGCTATTCCTCAAATAATAGAGAACTCTATTTTTATTGAAGAGAGAGCCAACGAGAAAGATAATGGTAAATATGATAATTACCGTTATTATGTAGCAGGATTGAAAATTGGTGATGTGGATTATACTGTTAAAATGGTTATAGGCGTAAAAGAGGGTAGTAAATTTTATGACCATAGATTAACCGAAATAGAAAAAGGAACTCTCATTGATAACGCTTATCGACTGGCAAAGTCGGACGCTATCAAAGAAAGTTCCCTTTCAAGGGTCAAAGATACGAAACTTTTGGATATTTTACAAACCAATTCTTCAAAAGTTGTAGATGAGAACGGTGAACCGTTGGTGGTTTACCATAACACGAATAAGACTTTTACTGAATTTCATTCCAAAAAGGCTTATGATGGAATGTTTTGGTTTACAAGTAAAAAAGGTAATAAAGAGACAGGAGCTTCTGCAACAGGAATAGAGATGCCTGTATTTTTAAATATTAAAAATCCTTCATCTTGGTTACAAGAAGATAGTTTGACAGAAGCAGAAATGCTTTCACAAGGTTTTGATGGAAAAGAACTTGATGGAGACTTTGTTGCTTATAATCCTAACCAAATAAAATCCGCCACAGCCAATGTAGGCACTTTTGATAACCAGAATAATGATATAAGGTTTAGCAAGAAGTGGGAAGCAGGAAGTGGGGAGTTGGAAGAAATTAACGAATTTCAGCCGTCTATAAAAATCCTTAATGCTTTCAAAAATTCTGTTGCAGGAGACTTAAAGGGTAAACCTATTGAAATAGGTATATTGACAAATAAAGGTCGTAAGTTTTTAGAAGAATTATCAGGTCTTAAATTCAAAGAGCGTGTTAGTTTTGTATTAAATCCGTCCGACTTAAAGCATATCTATAATGACCATTATGGAACAAATGAAAAAGATACAGGTAATAATATTCCTTTGACCGATAGAGATATTGAAAATATGTCAGAAGTTATTTATCAGCCTGATAAAGTATTGTATTTAGGTTATGATACCAAAAGACAATCTCATAAATTTGCTTTTGTAAAAAGAAATAATCAAGGTACGTATAGTCTTACAGAAGTGCATAGTTACCGAAGAGGGCGTTTGACTGCTAAAAGTTTCTTTAATTCTAAAAAGGAATTAGATAAGTTGGTTGAAGATTTGCAAAACTCAAATAAAGAAAAGGGCGTAACCCAACGAATGTATGGACTTAATGATAAGTCCCTGTTCTCTACGTCCGAAACGTACTTTGGGGCAACCCTTTCTGATACAAAAGTACCTGTTTTGTTTGAAACGACCAAATCAGACGCAGTTCGTTTTAGTAAGAAGCCTCAATATAACGGTAAACAACCGATTGGGGAGTATGCTAATGAGGTACATAATTATAATATGTTTAATGATGTACGAATGAGTGTTGTTGCTAATGAGGTAGTCCGTGAGAGTGTGGCAAGGGAACAATATGATAGGCGTGTGGCAAATTTATCTCATAAATTTCAACGAGGTCATCAAGATTTAATGTTGCCACTTAAAGAGTTAATGGAGGCGATAGAGAAAGAGACAGGGCGAAAAATAGAGAGCTGGGAAAATCCCTATTTGTTGGAAAATCAGATTGGGTCTATTACCGGCAATGAGCAAGAGATGTACGATATGGTCTATTTGAAACCGATGTATAAAGCGGTGGATAGATTGCTTCAATCCCAAAAAAGTAGTTATGGTGATGTTCTAAATTATATTATGGCAAAAAGTGGTTTGGAACGTAACGAATATATGCAGTCTAAAAGCGAGGAGGAAAATGATAGCAACGATTATTCAGGGCTTATAGCACTGACAGGAAGCGAAGATAATTTTAAGGCAATTGCTGAAAAAATGGTGTCTGATTTTGAGGGTTTGCACGGCAAGGATAATATAGATATGCTTTGGGAAAAGATTAATGGTGCTACTAAACAGACTTTGAAAAAGGCACATAATACAGGGCTTATCAGTAAGGATAATTATGATAAGATAAAATCTATGTTTGAGTATTATGTTCCTTTGCGTGGTTTTTCGGAGGAGACTAAAAATCCTGATTATGAATATATTTTTGGTTATAGCAATCCGTCTTCTGCCAAACATAAGAAGATGAAAGGTAGGACTTCTTTGGCTGATAATCCTCTTGCTTATATTGTTAAAATGGCTGATGATACTATTGCGGAGGGTAATCGTAATTTGATGTTGCAACGCTTTTTATTGTTGGCACAAAATCATAAGACCGATTTACTTACTGTTAAAAAAGTGTGGGTTACACGTGATACGAAAGATAGTGAATGGCGTATTAATGAGCCTACTATTGATGATACAAAAGATGATGGCGAAGCGATAGCACGTGAGTTGGCTGAACACGAAGCCGAAATGTTGAAGTTGCAAAGTAAGGGGTTGGCTAAATTGTTAAAAGAGGGTCTGAAATTAGACCCTAACCATAAATTGAGTAAGCGAGAAGCAGGGGAACACGGTGTAGTGGTAATGGTTAATGGTTATCCTAAAACGGTTTATGTTAATGGTAATCCAGCAGTCGCACAGGCTTTGAATGGGAAGTTAAGAAAAAATCTCACAGAAAGCGAGAGGGTTAATAATGCTGTGAATTGGTATAATCGTTTTTTAAGTGCTTCTTTTACTTCTTTTAATCCTGCTTTTGCCTTGCCTAATTTGTTGCGTGATACTTTGTGGAGTAATTTGACTGCTTTTGTAAATGACGGAACTGTGGGTAAACATACTTTGACACAGTTAAAATCTATTTCCATACCTTACTTGATGTATAAGTATAAAAAAGGTAAACTTGGGGATAGTCAGTTGGAACGTTATTTTAAGGAGTTTATGCGTGAGGGTGGCGAAACGGGGTATGTTCATTCTATTAACATAGAGAAGCATAAGAAGAATATTGACAAGATGTTTGATAAATATTCTGATAGCAAAGTGAAACATTACTCTTCTTATGGTCGTGATGTTGCTCACGCTGTTGGTAGTGCCATAGAGGTTACAAATAGAACAATAGAGGCTCTTAATAGATTTGCTGGGTATGTTTCTGCTCGTGAAAAAGGAAAAGATATACGTGAGGCTATTGATGTAGCTAAAAATATTTCTATCAACTTTAATAGAAAAGGTAGCGGTGAAATGGGTGGTGTTTTTGCTCAAAATATGAAGTTGTTTTATAATGCAGGGGTTCAAGGGTTAAATATGTATCTTGGTCTTTGGAAGCCTGATAGCAGTAAAAAGGGTATTGAGAAATGGGCTAAAACGGGTCGTATGGCTTTTGCTAATGCTCTTCCTTTCTCTATTGGTGCTTTGCTTCTACCTATGATAAATAAGGCGTTGGCTTTAGCCTTTGGTGATGACCCTGATGAGATAGAGAGAAGATATGATGAGTTGCCTGATTATATTAGACGTAGTAAACTTTGTCTTTATAAAGGAAAAGGCGATTTTGTAACGCTTTCGTTACCTCACGAGTTACGTCCTATTTGGGGATTGGCAGATGTTGTGGTGCAATATAACAAAGGGAATATGAAACACAAAAATCTTATTTTAGAGAGTATGGGGCAAGTAAGCCAAATTTTACCGTTAAATCCACTTGAAAATAATAGACCTATTGATAGTGGAAAGGATTTAGTATTGGCAATTGCTCCTGATAATATATCTGGTCTTCTTGAGGGTCTGCTTAATAGAAATTTCTTTTCTGCTCCTATTGTTTATGAAAATAGTTGGGATAAATATAAGCCCGGACATTTGAAAGCGAATAAGGGTACTCCTCAAATATTGATTGAGGGGTTTGGTAAACTTAATGAGTGGACTGGTGGTAGTGATTATAGAAAGGGTAAGATGTCTTATAATCCAAGTTTATTTATGCACGCCATAGAGGGTCAGACTGGTTCGTATATTAAGCAGATAAAAAGAGTGTCTATGTTTCTTGAAACAATGGCTAAAAAGATACAAGGTAAAGAGGATAGTGATATATGGCGTAATAGACCTATCAGTCGTAGGTTTGTTATGAACCCTGATGAATATCCTATTAATGGTAAGGTAAAAGAGAAGTTTGATTATTATAATGAGACTTATGAGGCTTATTTGGAGGATTTAAGACATAAGAAGAAAGGGGATATTGCGGAGTTGAGTAGGATTTCTCTTGATTTTCAGAAAAGTCCTGCGTTTAGGGAGTTTATTTATCTGAAAGGTGTAAAAAAACGTCTGAAAGCGTTACAAAAAAATCAAAGAATTTCTGATAAGGAACGAATAGAAGAGAGAAATAAGGTAATGCGTAAGGCGGTGGAAAGGATAGAGGCTAAATTGCCGAATGGGGGGATATAGAAGTTGAGAGTTTTTAGTTGAAAGTTCATAAAGTTAGAAAGTTGCTTGTCGTTTGGTGGGCGGTTTTCGTGTGAAAAAAGTTTGTTAAATATTTGTAATATTGAAACGGATTAGTTACATTTGCAAAAATAAAAGAATACCAATAAAATGAGGATAATATATTATACAGATGAATATCTTAATTTTTACAAAAACGCCGATGAAACAGTAAAAAATAAAATAGAGTATCTTAAAGATATTTTAATCACGGAAAAGATTATTAAAAGTAAATACGCTAAAAAGTTAGTTGATACAGATTTTTACGAATTAAGGATTTTATTAAATAATCAATACAGAGTAATATTCTTTACCGTAGATAATGAAGACTTAAACCAAGCAACCGAATTAATTTTTATTAATGCTTTTATTAAAAAATCCACAAAGGACTATAACAAGCAAATTAAAAAAGCACGTAAACTATTAGAACAATGGACAGAAGAAGATTAAATTTAGAGAAAATACGAAAACTGCCAACTGCAAATGAACCAAAAGGCTATGGCGTGGTATTACGGTGAAGTATTAAGAGATAAACGAAAAGAGTTAAAACTAACACAACTACAACTTGCTGAGAAAACAGGATTAAAACGCTCCTATATTTCACGTATAGAACAAGGGAATACAGATATACAGTTATCAAGTTTTTTGCGTATATCATCGGCTTTGGGATTG